>Ga0187809_10000075_pt1 | contig 72290 bp, 69 predicted proteins | sample NC_wetland_sal_i_8_FD_132415 | JGI IMG/M metagenome (GOLD analysis project Ga0187809, IMG submission 132415) | Wetland sediment microbial communities from Neuse River Estuary, North Carolina, USA - ASW_4 | ecosystem: Environmental > Aquatic > Freshwater > Wetlands > Sediment | place: USA: North... | reverse complement strand
CGTAGCGCCGGCCTTGGTCTGGTAGGCGTTGCCCCCAGCGAGAATCATGTTCTCCCCGGGATTGTTGACTTCCACCACGGCCAGGGTCTGTGTGGGTTGACCGCCGAAACTGACCTGTCCATTGGCTGCCACGGTCATGTCGCCGTTGTTGGCTTTCACAATGGGCTTGCCGTTGACGTCCAGGAGTGGATAGCCATCCGGCGTGCTTAGGTACTCGCTGCCGTTGGTCTGCTGACTCCAGATGAGACTTCCGGTCTTGGCGTAATCTCGCGTTCCCCCCGGACCTTGAATAACAAGGAAACCAGGGCCCTGTACGGCCAAATCCGTGGGAATGCCCGTCTCCTGCAGTGGCATTTGTGCGTCGAAATCGTTGCTTACAGCGGAAATATAGGACCCTTGCCCAGCGTAGTTGTCAGGCAGAGTGTAGTTCCCCGCCTGGGCTGCTGTGGCACTGTTGGCCTGAGTGGCAGCCGTTAGGGTGTCCGCGAAGGACGTAGTCTGGCCGGCATACCCCGGCGTTTGCGCATTGGCCACATTGTTTCCAATGTTGTCTAGCCAACCTTGTGTCGTCTTGAGGCCCGTCCAACTAGTCCACAATGCTTGCATGCATTAACCCTCCTGCCCGGTATTCGTACACTATAGAACCGCCTGAGTGTAACCGCGCGACGCCCACTGACGGGTCTAGTCACAGGTACAACTACAGGTTCACCTTGCCTACGTCGTCCACGGCCTTGGCCAACTCCGTGTCCTGAATCTGAATCATCTGGCTGTTGGCCTGGTACTGATTGACTGTTTGCAGCATCTGCGTCATGTCTGTGGTGGCGTCCACATTACTGGCTTCCAAGGCTTGGGGAACGATGGATGCCGTACCTACCCCCAACTGTGTCAGTACCGTATTGGCGGTAAGGGAGTTCCCCACCTGATACTCCGTGGCGCCGAGGGGCTTCAACTGGGTGATGTCCGCATCTACCAGCCCAAGGCGTCCCGGGATGGGCGTGCCGTTTTGGTTCACCACACGGTACGACGGCTGACCATTTTTGTCAATGACGGCGCTGCCGTCCGTATTGAAGAGTGCCCCTCCCTGGTAGTTGGGATTCATCACAATTCGCCCCTGAGGAATGGGTCGACCGTTGGCTCCCACCGGTAAAATGGGATTCCCGGCAGAATCCACAAGCTGCTGTTGCCCGTTCACTTGAAAACTTCCGTCACGCGTTAAGACAATTCCCGTTTGCCCTTGACTGGATGTATAGGCAACAGGAAAGAAGCTGTGCGGCCCCATACTTGCACTTGTTCCCACCTGCAGGCCCCAAGTGGAATAGTCCTGATTCGCCGGCGAACCAATGACAGTTCCCTGCGCATTGGCATAAAGGTACGAAGGCTGGCCGTTGGCATCGTAGTCAGGCCGGCCGTCGGCTGCCGTGAACGCCTGCCCGGTGTATGCGGGATTCTTCACGGCGTAGACCCCTGCCACCGGTTGACCGGTGGAGTTCAGTACCGCCACCGGGCTGCCTCCGGCCTGCAGGCGCCCCTGGGGTCCCGTTGCGGCAATCGGGCTGTTGGTCACGCGGGTTTGGTTGTTGCCCGCCAGAACCTTTGTGAGCGTTCCCGGGAGGGAGTTGTCCACCACGGCAACATCCAGATTTCGTCCCGTATTCTGAACGGCGCCCTGGGTGAAGTTGGGGACGCCTTCCTGAAAGACGACGCCCGTTCCCATCATGCCCATGGGCGTACCTGCGCCATAGTCCTGCGTGGTATAGTTCATTTGGCGAATGAGTTGTTCCGGAAAGGAAAGCGTGGACCCTTGGGCTGCCTTGAATCCTGGAGTCTGCGCATTGGCCAGATTGTTTGCCAGCATGTCCTGCATGCGTTGATTCACCAGCATCCCCGACGCTGAATCCGTGAGACCGCGAATCATCCCCATCACCTCGTTTCAAGCAGTAGTCCAGCTCTTGACAGCTTTCGTTCGTCTATTTCCAGCGTTCGTCCGTCTGTTTGCACCTTTCGTTCGTCTGTTCGGCTCAAGCAGGATTACATCTGTTCGTCGCAAACGTCGGGCTACCTATAAGACTCCGGCAACTCAGGTTATGTAGCCATTCCTGCCGGGACTGCGCCGGGAATTCTTTTGCGTGCCCAAGCGGTACATGTTCTCCAGGTACATGCCGGTGCCGTTGACGACGCAGTGCATGGGGTCTTCCGCAATGTGAACCGGAATCTCCAACTCCTGAATCATCAACTTGTCCAGCCCGTCCACCAGCGCGCCGCCGCCCGTTAAGACAACGCCTTTGTCAAAAATGTCCGCCGCCAACTCCGGTGGTGTTTTTTCCAGCACGGATTTGGTAGCGGCAATGATGGCGGCAATGGGTTCGCGCAAGGCCACCCGCATTTCTTCCGCCTCAATGGTTACCGTCTTGGGAAGGCCGCTCATCATGTCCCGTCCGCGGACATCCGTGTGTCCGGTTCGGCTGTTCGGGAATGCAGTCGCCAGTTCCTTCTTCAACTCTTCCGCTGTACGCTCGCCTACAAGCAGGTTGTACTCCTTGCGAATGTAGCTGACAATGGCGTCGTCGAGCTTGTCCCCCGCAATGCGCAAAGAAGTGGAGGTGACAACGTCGCCCATGGACAGAACGGCTACGTCTGTTGTCCCTCCGCCGATATCCACAACCATGTTTCCACTGGGCTCAAAGATATTGAGTCCCGCGCCAATGGCTGCGGCTTTGGGTTCCTCAATGAGATTGACATTCTTTGCGCCACAGGCTTCGGCCGCTTCGCGAACAGCCTTTTGCTCCACCGAAGTGATTCCGGCAGGTACGCAAATCATGAGGTGTGGCCTGGCTAAAGCACTTCTGCCAATGGTTTTGCGGAGAAAGTGGCGAAGCATAATTTCGGTAATTTCGAAATCCGCAATAACACCTTCACGCAGCGGCCGAATGGCGACAATATTCCCGGGCGTCCGACCCAACATGCGACGGGCCTCTTCTCCAACGGCAACGACTTGTTTTGTGATTTGATCGATAGCGACAACAGACGGCTCCTCAAGTACAATACCACGGCCCTTGACGTGAACCAGTACGTTGGCTGTACCCAGGTCGATTCCAATTTCCCTTGCGAGCATTTGCGACGAGTCCTCCCCCAACTGAGCGTGCTGTCTCGGCGTATCCTTTTACGTTGGCCTATCGTCATGTCAGTTTGGCCGGCACATGTCCATGCGAACCCAAAGCGCCCACACAAACCTTCAGTCCGCGCTGTGCGCGGCAACCGACTGAAAACCTGTCAGTAGATACGGATACGAATAGGGAACATTTCTACAGTCCGCTGGAAACTCCTTTCTCTAATTCGTAGTTTTTTGTCGGATCTTCTACTGAAGTCTTGTTATACTTCAATTTCGTTGCTTCTCCCCCCCGTAAATGCCGAATGGATTTGTGGTAATCCAGAATCAATTTTACCTGATTGGCCAACTCTGGATTAATTTCCGGCAACCGTTCCGTCAGATCCTTGTGCACCGTGCTCTTCGACACACCAAACTCGCGGGCTATTGTGCGGACTGTATTTCGCGTTTCGACGATATATTCGCCAATTTTCAGAGTACGCTCCTTGATGTAGTCATGCACTCCCCTCGCCTCCCCAGTTCTGCTCAGATGGTCTGATACAGTATATGAGGGGGTGTACACGGTATGCCTTGTAACAGGCGACTACAGCTTGTCACAGTCGATTTTGCCAACATTACTTTAGTTTTCTCTCATTTACTTCCCGGGAAATAAAAAGAGACTAGACCGGCCTGTCAGATTCGCCAGTCTAGTCCCATATCCCGCGCGGTTATGCTGAAAACGTTGGCTTACTGCTTGGGCAATAATGACATGGGATCTACCGGAGTACCATTCTTATCTACTTCAAAGTAGAGATGGTTCCCCAGAGCTGACTCGAAGCGGTTGGTGCCGCTGGTGCCTAGGGTTTGACCCATGTCAACGTGATCGCCCTGTTTCACCGTCACAGAAGCCAGAGACTCGTAGGTCTCCACGTTTCCGTCGGCACTCTTAATCTCCACCGTCTCGCCGTAGAGTTGGTTGTCCTCTACTTTGGTGACGACCCCGGACGCGGACGCGACAACTTCGAAGACCTTTTTGCTGGGCGCTTGAATGTCAATGCCCTTGTGGGGGTAGTAGCCGTTGTCGTAGAGTACCAGCGCTGCGGCCTGCTGCTTCTGCGACCCCTTTTCCGGGAAGAAGCCCATGGGAATCTTGTAGTTGCTGGCCAATCCCGTTACCGGCCAGTCATACGTCACACTTGCAGTCGCCGTTGTTGAAGCCGCCTTGCCGTTGTCTGCTGTTGGCTGCGAGTGGCTCCCTCCCATTTGCGTCTTGGCATACATGAGGCCAATAATCAGCGCTGCGGCTCCCAGATAGATTGCCGGGTAAATCCAACGTTTTGACATTACGCGGGTGCGGACGTTCTTCTGCGGGCTATCGGCCCCTGGGGCCTTCGCCTCGGTCTTGGCAGTCACATCCGTCTGTTTGCTAGCTTGCGATGGATTCGGGTTTTTCTTTTCATCCATGTGGCGCTCACCTCATTACGACAGTGTCGCCACGAAATCAATGTTCTATACCTTTTGCTGTGCGAAGTTTCGACAAGCTTCCAAGAACCGCAAGACTTTCAAAGCGTGGGCCGAAGAGGTGCAAGGTGAGATACCGGCAGGACTAGAAGGCTAATCAAAAATGCGCGGCAAACGCAGGTTTCTAGATACGTGAGGCAGCATTTTTGACGCCGACGTGGCGAGGCGAAGGAGAGCCCCTGATTCGTTTTGGACAACCTTTCATAGAGTCTAGTTGGGTGGGCCGCCTAGGTTGCGTCCGACTGAATCTGCGCACCGGGGTAAAATGTGTGCAGCAACGCCTGCCAGGATTGCCCTATCTTGGCCCAGGCCACGGCCTGGTGCAGGCTCATGCCGTAACCCAGTCCAAGTCCTTTGGTCGTAACAACCAGGGTGGAATGGGTGGTTTTCAGTGCCATATGGGGTGACGGCAGGCCCAGGCGTGCCGCAAAGTCCTGACCCGTCCAGGAGTGACCCTGGCTTTGGACCTGCAGCGCGTACCCCTGCGCGTCCCGTGCCGTCACGGTGAAGCTTTGCAGGAAGCCCTGCTGGTGAGTCGTTTTCGCCGACAGGTTCAAGTCCGCGGCCAGTTGCGCTGCTGTGAAATGGCGCGTCTGCACCAATGCGGCGCTGTTTGCGTCGGCGGGACATTTCACGGCTTTCAAGTAGGGCAGGTTCTTGCCCAAACTGGTGGTGGCCTGGCGGGTCTCACCGGCACTGGCAGCCGTCAGAAAGGCGACAATGGGTTGACGTTTGTAGGTCAAGACAATTCCGTCCGTCAGGCTGACGGCCTCCTGGAGCCGGTGGACGTCAGCGTTGTACTGTCCCTTGAACTGGTTTTGCTGCTGAAGCTCGGTCAGCCAGGCCAAGTCTGTGACGGGACTGGTGCTCACATCCGCGTGCTGCTGCTGTGCCTCACGGGACTGAGCTGCGGGCAGATTTATGGCCCGCACGGCATAGGTGCGGATGACCACCGCAGCCGCCTCCAGCGCGTTCATGGGAGACGTTGGGCTCATTTGGGCCGCCAGTACGTTTTCCACGTATTGATTCAGCGCGACAGGTTGGACAGTGCGGGACGCCATGTCGTAGACGCGAATGGTTTTCGCCGCATCCTGCACGGGGACTGCAATGGGCCCTGTTGGCACGGGTCCCGACACTGATGCCTGGGGCGGCGCCTTGGCCGTTGCGGCCGCCACTTCCGCCGCCCCAGACGGGAGGCCAATCACCAGCAGGAAGGCCGCGATGAGGTAATACCCCACTCTGACCTTGATGTCTAAACGCATCCACCAATCTCTAAAGCGACGCAGGTGAGCGTTCAAAGGGTCTCACCTCCACAGTTGTATGAATTGTATTGAGATGACTAAGTTTGCCGTTGGACAAACCTACGTCTAGGGATATGAGGGAAGACTGAACTTTATGAGCGGATTGACTGGAGGGAGAACCGAAGGCGGTCACGTCAACGGGTTAACGAGGATGTGTTGCCGCGAGTTGTTGTGGCCACCTTCGGGATATGGCAGTTCCAGCAGATGAATGGACGTCTACTTCGCACCTCTGTTGGCACTGGCAACTTTCGCCATTGAAGTGGAGGCTCCGTGCGTCGGCTGACTGGCGACCTTGCGCAGGCCAAACAACGTCCGCAGTCCCAACTGCAGCTCCATGGTTAAGAGTTCCACGCCCAGGTGCAGCAGTGTGAAGAAACTGGCAAAGTTCTGGTGCACTTCCCAGCGCAACTCGTTTTCACCGCAGATTTCATAACCTCCTGTAATGGCTTTGTTGTCCTGCAGTGCTACCAGCAGTTGCTGCTGTTGATCAACGGGCTGTGCCTTGATTTCATCCACGGCTTTCATATAGGCTAGGGCCTGGTCAATGCTTCTGTCCACCTTGCGGTAGCCCTGTTCGTCAATAAGCCCGTTGCGGTGCTTGAATTCGTTAAGCCTTCTGGCACTTTCATAAGTTGCCTGAACAATGTCGTCTCTGGACAGAAGCTCCGTTTCAAAACTCAAGGTGTATTTCCAGGACGGTTCGGTCAGGAACCTCCGATGGTCTTCCAGACTGTTGCAGAGCTTGTGGTACCCATATTCATCGGGATGTTCGAAGGCGCGACTGGCGGGATCGAGAAACGGCGCCAACGGAGCGACAAAGTACGAGAGGCGCTTGTCGTTTCCGCACTGGCGGTGGATTTCCTCACAGAAATCCACATTGTTCAGGGCGCTTTCGTAGGACTGGTGTGGCAGGCCCACCATGAAGAACAAGTCAATTTTGCGACAACTGTGTTTCAGCGCCCACTGCAGTGTCCCTATGAGCCGATCGTTGGAACTGGCGAACTTCCCGTTCAGCTTGCGCAATTCTTCGTCAGAAGACTCCAAAGTAATTTCCAGGCTGTACTTGGGCACAGCTTCTTCCACTCGCCTGAAAAACTCTTCATCCGCGGCCTGAAACAACTCGAACACCAGTTCATTTTTGACGTGCAGGCCTTTCAGTCGGGAGAGCAGCTCGTCCACGTACTGGGGCCCTCCCTGGCGAATATCGTGCAGGATGAAGATGGGCGCGCGACTGAACCGTTGGATGAACTGGATGTCTTCCGCCAGCTTCTTGGGCGATCGCATTGCCAACCGCCGGCGCTGGCAGTTTCTCTCATAAGCCTTCTGTGACCCGCCGCAGATTAAGCAGTTTTGCGTACAACCGCGGGCGGTGAGCAGCGCCGTGTTGGGATACTTGAGCCAACCGTAGTAAGGCAGCGGATCGAGAAAATTGTAGTATTTGAAGACAGACTTCACGGTGTAACGATAGTCGGGAATGTCAATGTCGTCCAGGTTGTCGGGGATTTCGCTGATGTCGTTGGCCACCACGCGACCATTGGCCTGCTTCCACGTCAGGTTGGGGACGTCGAAGAAATCTCCTCTGCCCGTCTCAATGTGTTCCATGAGTTTGGACAGGGGCCATTCGGTGGAGTCGCCGCGCAGAACGAAGTCCACACAGTCGTAATTTATTAGTTCTTCGTGGTAGTACGTCGCCGAGAGTCCGCCAAAAATGACTGGTGTATCCGGATGATATTTTTTGACCAATTTGGCAATTTCAATACTGCCGTGGGCATGGGGAAGCCAGTGCAAGTCGATGCCGAAAGCAGCGGCTTTCAGCTTGCGAATTTTCTTCTCCACGTCAAAGGATTTGCTGCGCAGCATGCGGTTGGCCAGGTTCACAACGCGGACCTTGTAGCCCAGCTTTTCCAGGTAACCGGCCATACTGGTGAAGCCGATGGGATACATTTCAAAAACGGAACTGGAGGGGATGACGTCACTCATGGGCCCGGTGAACTGAAACTTGTCGCGAAAATCATAGACACTGGGTGCATGGAGCAGTACCAAATCGTATTTCATGGGATGCGCCTCCGTTTTCGGCGACCTGCCGTGGCCCTTCCCTGTTGCGGTCCCATGACCATAGGGAGATGCCCGTACAGCCGTCTGAACCTGTGGAGACGGCGTACGTGGAGTGCCAGGTCGTTGGCGGTCGGCGCAACATGAATGAACTTGGCAAGGTATTGGATAGCAGCTACATCTTTTTCTGCACCTATAGTGTCGCAGAGGAATGGAAGTTTCTACAGGGTCAAACGGGTGCTTTTGCGTGTCACATAATGACCGAATACGGTGCCCGCTTAGATTAGTGCGTTAAAGGGTGGGACAGAGTTATATAGCAGCTTGTATCCGTCCATAAAGGTCAGGGAAAATGCCAAACGGCATAGCCTGGGGGGTATTTTTGTGCGAGGAAATCACCAATGAAAGGCAAAAAAGGAACCGGTTGATACCGATTCCTCTTATTTTCACATGGTAGTTTAGTAATAGCCCGTTCAGATATCGGCATAGCCCATTTTACGCGCCTTGCGGTTGCTTGTTTGACTATCCCTTCAAGGTCTATGGCATACCCCACAGAACCGGCGAAACAGACTAGGACGACAGCAGCTCCGTCAGCTTGGGTTCTTCGTCGTCCACTTCCAAACGGCGGACACTGGCGCCCAGCTGGCGAAACTTGCCGACGAGGTTGTCGTAACCGCGATCGATATGAGTGACCCCGGTAATCTCCGTCTCTCCATCGGCCATGAGACCTGCAATGACCAGGGCGGCTCCGGCTCTCAGGTCCGTGGCGCGAACTGGCGCTCCGCTCAGGCGCAGGGTGCCTTCAACCATGGCCACGCGCCCATCCACCTGAATGTCCGCGCCCATGCGGCGCAACTCGCCCACGTGCATAAAGCGGTTTTCAAACACGGTCTCGGTAATGATGCTCACACCCTGGCCCATGGACAGCCCGGCCATCATCTGCGCCTGCAAATCTGTGGGATAGGATGGGTGGTAATGCGTCTTTACCTCCAACGGCCTGAGACGGTAGCCCTCCGCCGGATAGACGCGAATCCCGGAGACTTCGTCGTCAACTCGAACGCCAGCCTCTTCCAGCTTGGCAATCAGGGACATCAAGTGCTGGGAAACGGCGTTGTCCACATAGACGCCTTCGCCTGCCACGGCGCCGGCAATGAGGAACGTTCCAGCCTCGATGCGGTCGGGAATGACAGTATGGCTAGCGCCGCTCAAACTGGTGACGCCGTCGATGCGGATGACATCCGTACCTGCGCCGCGGACGTGAGCGCCCATTTTATTGAGGAAATTGGCCAAATCCACATTTTCCGGTTCTTTTGCAGCGTTCTCTATAATGGTCTGGCCTTCAGCCAGTGTTGCAGCCATCATGATGTTTTGGGTGGCGCCTACACTGGGAATGTCGAGGTAAATGCGCGCGCCTTTGAGCCCCGTTGACGGGGCCTGGAAATAGACAAATCCATTTTCAACGGAAGTTTTGGCTCCAAGGGCTTCGAACCCCTTGATATGTAAATCCACGGGCCGTTGACCAATTTCGCAGCCACCTGGCAGGGCCAGTTTCGCTTCTCCAAACCTGGCCAAAAGTGGACCTGCCACCACAAAGGAGGCTCGCATCCGCCGCACCAGAGAGGCCGGCGGTTCCACGTGACTGACGGGACCGGCGCTGATTCGAACAGTGTTCCCCAGCCTGTCCACATACGCCCCTAAAGCTGCTACAGTTTCCATCATATTTGCAACGTCCAGCAAATGTGGTACATCCTCGATTTGACTCATTCCTGTTCCGGCTAACAAACTGGCCGCCATAATCGGAAGAACAGCGTTCTTCGCGCCACTGACGCGAACCGTGCCGTGAAGGCGGTGACCGCCTTCCACTAGAATTTTTGCCAATACAAAAACCCCCGTAACCATAGCGGCGTTCAGTCGTCGAATTCATCTATAACTGGTGCACGCTTGCCTAGTATGTGATGGTAATGAAAGGAGCGCCAAGAATAATTTCGGTTTGCTTCCTTACTGAGTCGTAATGCAGTCCAAGCTGCAGGTTCATTTTGCGGTTATCGGAAAGGATGTAGTTGCTGCAATTTGGGCTGTAAGCGGAGAGACTAATGACGTTTTGAGTGTTAATACCCTCAATTTCCCGTGCCTGAACCGACTGAAAAACCTGGTTCTCATAACTGACTTTTGAACCGCCACTAATTCTATCATTGGTAAATCCCTTGATACAAGCACTGATTTCCGGGGTATACCCCAGTGTCCGCAGTGTGGCGCCCATCTGCTCGTATTCTCTGGTGAACTGTGCCATATTGGGCTTTTCACTGTCGTCCCGAACAATCAGGATGGTTTGACTGGGCTGGTTGGGAAATTTGAAACTGCTGAGAACAACCGTTGCGCTCTCTCCCGCGGGCCGTTGACCATAGATTTCGTAAAAGTGCTCGGTTTTATCCTTTTGTTTGACTATCTTCGCGTTTTGAACCGGAAAGTCCTGCAAGATGCGCCCAGTGATTCCCGCAAGTTCCTGCATTGATTCAAATTGGTGGTTGATGACGTCCCAACTGTGGATCTCGGACTGTGCCGCAGTCGCGTCGGATGCCTGGAAAGCCTTCTCCACCAGGGACACAGTGGAGGCCGACGACGTAGATACTGTGTCCGCCGTATGAAACAGGTCAGGCTGGGCGGTTGAACTAGCAGATGTGGGTTGCTGACCAGGCGCGGCGCCGGTGCTAGTACTGTTCACGACGGTGGTGCTAGTTGCGGAGCTGGTGCTGGTGGCTGCGGCGGTGGGGCTGTTCACGGCAGTGGTGTTAGTTGCGGCGCTGTCGCTGGAATTTGAGTCCGCAGCGTTTTGAGGCTCCGCCGCTTGAGCGGTGGCCAAGCGTTGATGTGTCGCATTGGTATATATAGGTAGGGCAATCAGTGCCGCAACCACAGCTACTGCTGTCCATGTCCACTTTCCTTTTTGCCCGCTACCGCCTCGTTTCCCCGTATGCCTGCGGGCGGATGCTTTCTGGTTTCGGCGATGGATGGATACTTTGTTGGTCTGCCTGCGCCTTTTCACGGCCAATTCCTCCCCCTTAGCGGCTACAGTGTGGCTGGTCAAGTGACGGGACCTTGCGTCGGCTAGCCCCCGTGTCCTGATGCGGATGCAGATGCTGGGTGCAGTGTCTGCCTGGTGTAGATGGTGCCTGGCGTAGATGCAGGATGCAGTGCCTGCCTGGCGTAGATGCAGGATGCAGTGCCTGCCTGGCGTAGATGCAGGGTGCAGTGCCTGCTGTGGCGGATAGCCTGCCCGTGGCCTTGTCCCTAGGCTGTCCAACTTCGCCTGATTGCTGTTGCCAGCCACACTGGAGCCGTGGTACTTTCTGTTTCCAGTGTTTCCTGTAGGAGGAGCGAATATACCTTTGTTACTAAACGGGTTGAGAGATTTGGTAGAGAGGGGTGGAGGCGTGATGGGAGGCGATGACGGCGGGTGATGGCGGATGACAGCGGATGGCGGCGGGTGATGGTGGATGGGAGGTGATGGCGGATGAGCTTGAAACTGGAGTTCAAAGAGGCGTAATACAAACGTAAGACAGACTTAAAGGAGACTTGAAACGGGTTTATAACATAACAGGCTTAAGGCGGACTTACAACAGACTTAAAACAGGCTTGAGGCAGGCTTGCGACGGACTTACGACAGACTTACAACAGACTTAAAACAGACTTAAAACAGGACCTTCATCAGTTGGATTGCAATCATATACAGCGCCGCCATGAGGCCCAGAAGAAATCCGCCAACAAGGGAGAGGAGAAAGCGGAGGATGCGGATGTCCCGCCCGAATGGATCGAACATGAATTTGTCCCACTTCAGCGATGCCAGTGCTCTCCATGTAATATACACGCCAAAGAGAAAGACAACGATGAAGACGAAGCCGTCAACCGCGTAGCCTACATTCGTGACGTTTACGTTTGGCTGAATCATGGAAGGAGCCCCCTTTGTCTTTATCGACCAAAAGGCGGCATCCTTTGATGCCGCCTCTACAGGTGCGTGTTCGAGACCACACATTTAACGGTTTATGGCCAGGTGACCCAAGTTAGCGGATGCAGCAGAGCCGCCGGGGCGACGCCCAGCAGAATCGTGCCAATGAGACACAGCCCCAACAGGGTTCCCATGACTCCGCCTGCAACCATCTTTGGCGAACTGACGCCTTCGTCATCCCGGTGGTAAATTTTGCGCAGCCACCCCAGGTAGTAGAAGAAGGAAATGACGCTGGTGCCAAAGAGAATGATGCCCAGCCAGAGACTGTGCAGTTGCATGGTTTCCGTGAAGATAAACACCTTCCCAACGAATCCGGCCGTGAGCGGCATGCCGGACAAGGCCAACACGAATACGGTGAGTGCGGTGGCCAGCCAGGGCGATCGCTTGTACAAGCCCACCAGGGCTTCGTCGCTGACGGATCCCCGCTCCCGCGACACCACGGACACCACTGCGAAGGCTCCCACTGTCATAAAGGTGTATGCGAACAGGTAGAAAGTAACGCTGCTCAGCAGAGCGCTCCAGTCCGTTGGCTGCGCTGCGCCCAGCAGAGCAAAGGGCACCAGCACATAGCCCGCCTGAGCTACGCTGGAAAAGGCCAGCAGTCGCTTCATGTTGTGCTGAGGCAAGGCAATGAGGTTGCCCACCACCATTGTGATGGCTGCCAGGATGCCGGCCCAGTAGAAGACATTGGAGGCCACGCCGTTGAAAGCGAAAATGAGGATTCTCAGCAGCATGACGAAGGCGGCACTCTTGGACAGCGTAGCCAGAAATGCGCTGATGGGCGACGGCGCGCCATCGTAGGCATCGGGTGTCCACATATGGAAGGGCACCAGGGACAGCTTGAAGCCCATGCCGGAAAGTATCAGCACAAAGGACAGAACCACAATTGCCGGATAGGTGGTGAAGATGGTCGTTGGCATGTTCTGGGACAGTTGCAGCAGGTTGGTGGTGCCGGAAATCCCGTAAAGGAAAGACATGCCGTAGAGCAGTACCGCCGATCCGATAGAACCCATGATGAGATACTTAATTGCGCCTTCCACACCTCGACGCGAATTCCTGCGTATAGCCACCAGGATATAGCTGGCAATGGAGAGCAACTCCAGACCAACGTACAGTGTAATCAGGTCGTAGGTGGTGGCCATGGTAATGGCACCTGCCACAGCGAAGAGAATCAGGTACGTGTGCTCGCTGGCAATATTCTTGTGCCGTGAATAGTCCAGTGTAAACAACAGTACGAGAAAGGCTGTGAGCAGAATCAACAGGGTGAAGGCGTTGGCCAGTCCGTCGGCAATGACGGTGTTTAACATGAAACTGCCACCGGCCGTCATTTGCGTCGCAAAGTGTTGAATGGCCGGAATAAACGCTACAACGACCCCCAACAGTGATACGTAGGTCAGCCAGCGTCTATCGCCGTTGCGGAAAATGAACTCCAGAATCATTACCACAAAGGCTGAGATTGCAATCACCATTAAAGGGCCCATGGTCAGCCAGTAGGGTTGGTGGAGCATATCAGGCATCAGCTTAACCCCCTATCCCAAGCAACGTATTGACCGATAGGCCAAAGAATTGAGCAACGACGTGCGGATAAATCCCAATGACCAGAACCAGTAACGTAAACACGATACTGGGTACCAACTCCAAGGTCGTGGCGTCGGCAAACCCTGCGAACGCCTCCCGTTTTGGGCCAAAGGTCGTCCGCTGGATAGCATACAACAGATACACTGCCGAAAGTATCAATCCCAGAAGGCCTACAAAAGAGGCGGCGGGGAAAGTGGTAAAGCCTCCAATGAAGGCTTGTACCTCACTAATGAAGCCACTTGTCAACGGAAGTCCCAGCGATCCTAAGGCGCCGAAGAGTAGAAATCCGGACACCAGCGGCATACTGTGCGACAGCCCACCCAAGTTTTCCAGCTCGGAACTGCTGGTGCGGTGTTCAATGCTGCCTGTTAAGAAGAAGAGCATGGCCGTCAGCAAGCCCGACGAGACCATCATGAACATTGCCCCCTGCAGGCCAGCCGCCGTCATTGACGCAATGCCCAACAGGACCAGGCCCATGTGGCTGATGCTGCCGAAGGCTATTAAGCGCCGCCAGCCCTTGGCTGCCCAAGCGGCAAAAGCGCCGTAGAGCAGGTTGATGACGCCAAAGACGGCAATGAGCAGGCCGAACCGATGGACTTCCGTGGGGAGCATGCCAACACCGAAGCGCAACAGAACATAGGCGCCGGTCTTGGTGAGAACGCCGCCGAGAAGCATGTTGGTTGGCGTGTCTGCAGTTTGATGCGTCGTTGGCAACCAGGTGTGCAGCGGCACAAAGGCTTCTTCTATGAAGACGCCCAGGAGCAGCGTCAGGAACAAGCCCGTTTTCCAGGCGCCTGCAAACAGTTTCGTCTTTGCCAGGCCTGCTGTGAGGGCCGGAATGCTGAAGGTTAACTGACCCGGTGAAGCGTTTCCTGTGGCAAAGGCGCCGGCGAGGCCGTAGGCAATGCCAACGAACGCCACCAGCAGGGCAACGCTTGCGAAACCGCGATAGATGAGGAACTTGAATGCGGCACTGCGTTTGTCTTTGCCCCCGAAGAGAAGGACGAGGAAGAAGGTGCTGAACAGTGCCAGTTCCATGGCTAAAATGAAGGTAAACAGGTCTTGTGCTGTGAAGACTGTAAGCACACCTGTGATTGCCAGAGACATCCAGAAGTAATAGGTCTTCCCATGATTCCTTGCCTGGTTTCTTGCCAATAGCGCCAGCAACGCGACAAATACGGTCATTGTGACCAACGGAAGGGACAGACCGTCAACTGCGAAGGTCAAACCAATGGTCAGACTCTGTCCGTTCCACATGTTGGGCAAGGTGAACCAGTCGTGAATCCCACTGAGCATTTGTGGGCCATTGATGGAGAAATTGAAGTTCCCCCAGGCTACAAAGGTTGCAACAAGGGCGACAGCCATACCTACAAGAGCAATGGTTCTGTACATGGCTGTCTTCGATTTTGGAACAGCCAGAATGACCAGTGCTGCCACCAGCGGGGCTGCGACAATCCATACCGTGACACCCATTTAGAACACACCCCCCACTCGCAGCATGGCCACAGCAATAATGACGAACAGTCCGAAGACCGCAACCATACCATAGGTTTGAACTTGGCCGGTCTGCGTATACTTGAAGCCAAGTCCCACCACGTAACCCAGTCGCGCCAAGAGATTCACGATGCCATCCACGATGTACCTATCGAAGATGTCCACCACTGCGCCAATGAACTTGCCTGTTGCCACAACGATAGCGTAGTAGATTTCGTCCAGATAGAACTTCCTCAAGGAAAGCCGGTACAGAGGCTTGAGGGCGGATGCCAGTTTCTCGGGATTGATGGATGGCCGCCAATACATCATGGCCGCCAGTGCGATACCCAAGAGTCCAACGGCGACGCTAAACGCCATCAGCAAGTAGTTTTCCGGTGTTGTCACTCCGATTTTGCCACCGGGGAAGTCGTTGAACAGGTACCGTTCCAGGGCGTAATTGTTGAACGGTGTATTGAAGAAGCCCGCGATGGTCGCCATGATGCCCAGAACAATCAGGGGCAGCGTCATGACCCAGGAACCTTCGTGAGCCCTATCGTATTTTTCCTGCACCCGCGGCTTTCCGGTAAAGGTCAGGAAGAACACGCGGAAGATGTAAAACGCGGTGCAGAACGCGGCAATCAGACCGAACCAATAGAGCACCGGATGACCGCTGCTCAGTGCTGCGCCGAGAATGTCGTCCTTAGACCAGAAGCCTGCAAAGGGCACGATGCCCGCCAGGGCCAGTGCGCCGGCAAGGAACGTCCATTTGGTGATAGGCAGCTTCTTGCCGAGACCGCCCATTTCAAACAGGTCCTGCGTATCCACCGCGTGGATAACAGAGCCGGCCGCCAAGAACAGAAGCGCCTTGAAGAAAGCGTGGGTCATTAAATGGAACACGCCATAGGCGTATGCGCCAACGCCTAAAGCCATCATCATGTAACCCAGTTGGGAGATGGTGGAGTAGGCGATGACCCGTTTGATATCCCTCTGTGTCAGGGCAATGAGTGCCGCCATCAACGCGGTCACGCCGCCAATCCAGGCAACAGTTGTGGTGGCTCCGGCGCTGAGGGAGAAGAGCGGAAAGACCCTCGCCATCAGGTAGACGCCGGCGGCGACCATCGTTGCTGCGTGAATCAAAGCAGACACTGGCGTCGGGCCTTCCATGGCGTCCGGCAACCAGACGTGCAGCGGAAACTGCGCGGATTTGCCAACGGCGCCCATGAAAATCAGCAGTGACGCCAAGGTCACCATGTGACTGCTGGAAATCCAGCTCAAGGCCAGGTGCCCTGTCTGTGCGGCCTGGAAGATGGTCGAGAAGTCAAAGGATTTGGTGGCCAGAAACAGCAGCACAATGCCCGCGAAGAACCCCGTGTCACCAATGCGTGTCACAATGAAGGATTTCTTGGCGGCCAAAGCGGCCTCCGGCTTGAAGTACCAGAATCCCACCAAGAGGTAGGAGCAAAGACCAACCATCTCCCAGAATATGTACATCTGAAGAAGGTTGGGCGAAATCACCAACGCCAGCATGGAAAACACGAACAAGTTCAGGTATTGGTAAAACACGGTGAAGCGTTCGTCCTTGTGCATGTAGCCCATGGAGAACAACAGCACCACCGTGCTGACCGCTGTAACCACCAGCAGCATCAAAGCGTTCAGGTGCGTCACCTGAAACCCGACGGTGAGGTTCACATTGCCGATAGTCAGCCAGTCAAATCGATAGGTTGCGGTGCTCTGCGGCCCTGTGCCCAGCGATGTGAACACGCCGACGCTGATGAGAAAGGAGACAAACGTCAACAGGACGGATACCCCTGCGACGATAGCCTCGGCTCCCCGTCGGCCCAGTAACAGCAGAAACACATAGCCGACCAGCGGCAAGAGCGGGACGAGCCATGCGTACTGTACCATAAATCCACCCCTCTTCGGACCGGCTTTCGTGGTCTCGACCATCAGCTGAGTCCACGATGAAAGTCCGTTCTATCACTACTGTTTCAGCCATTGGTTCCTGTAGCAGCAACCACAGCTAGTGGCGTTCCGTATCCAAATCCTCCACGTGCGTTGTCTTTCTGACGCGCGCGATGGCGAGGATTAGCGCCAAGCCAACTGCGACTTCCGCCGCCGCCACGGTAATGGTAAACAGTGCGAAAATCTGTCCATCGATGTTCGGTGACGCTCCCAATCGGGAAAAGGTAACGAGATTAATGTTGGTTGCGTTGAGCATCAGTTCCACAGAGACCAGCACCATGATGATATTCTTCTTGGAAAGTGCTCCGTAAAGTCCGATGCAGAAGAGAATTGCGCCCAAGCCCAAGAGGGATCCCGTTGGAATAACAATATTTCCCAAACCACCCATGCTAGCGTCCCTCCCTTTCGTTGGCGAGGACGACAGCACCGACAAGAGCTGCAATCAGGAGCAATGACACCAGTTCAAAGGGAATGACGTAACTCTTGAACAGGGTCAGGCCGATGGCCATGGTGTTGCTGACGCCGCCGTTGATATCGGTGTTGGGGTCCCCTTGTGGCCACACCTGGGACCGGATGACAATGAGCAGCGTTGCGCCCAGCAGAAAGCTGAAGAGCGCGCTGGCCACGTTTCGTGCCGTCCATTTAAGCGGCGGTTCTGTCGATTCGTGGTTGGTGAGCATAATGGCAAACATAATCAGAATCGTGATGGCGCCCGCGTAAATCAAGACTTGAGCAATACCGACAAATTCCGCACCAAGGAGAAAGTAAATGACCGAGCAGCCAATAAACACGCCGCCGATGGAGATGGCCATGTAGATGACTTTACGCGCAGAGAGCAGAGCGACTGCACAAGCGAGAATGGCAAGGGACACCAGAAAGAAAGCAATCATTGGGCCGCTCCAGTACATCAGGACTCACCTGCCTTTTGTGCTTCTGGTTCCTGCGGTGCGCGCTCAGGATGATTGCGCTCGTACCGAAGTTCGTTGTTGTACAGCCAGTGCATATCCAGGTACAAGTCATCGCGTTGGTAGGATGCCAGTTCAAAGGTGTCGGACATCATGATGGCTTCAGTCGGACAGACATCCGTACACAGGCTGCAGAGAATGCAAATGTCAAAGTTGATATCGTAGGTATCGATGCGTATTTTCTTGTCTTCGCCACGTGTGCCGGACAGTGAGATACAGTCTGTCGGGCAGATTCGAGCACACTGATTGCAGACAATACACAAGTCTGGAATGTATCTGTGCACGCCACGGAAGCGCTCAGGCCACACCGGCATTACGTCGGGATACTGCAGGGTGACCTTCTTCTTTGGCAATTGGCTAAGGGTTACGCCGAGGCCTTTCAAAAACCCAAACATAGATTCACCCCGTTTTGCTTGCAAATGGTTCAATCGACGTTGCTGGTCAAACTACATGAAAAACCCTTTGATGACGGCCGTCAAAACGAGGTTCAGCATAGCCAAAGGTAACAGCACCTTCCAGCTGAAACTCATCACCTGGTCTTGGCGCATACGTGGCAGAGTTCCCTGAACCCAGAACTGGAACAAAATATAGGCGGTTACCTTAATGGCGAACCACAGCCAGCCAGGCAGGAAAGGACCGCTCCAGCCGCCCAGGAACAAGGTGGCAACTAAGCCCGACATCGCGAAGAGGTACGTGTACTCGGTCAGCATGAAGAACGCCATGCGAAAACCGCTGTACTCAACGTGATAGCCTGCGACCAATTCACTTTCGGCTTCAGGCAAGTCAAAAGGTGTGCGATTCAGTTCCGCCGTGGAAGCCACAACAAAAATACAGAAACCCAGGAACTGCGGAACAATGAACCACCACCCGTGCTGCTGGGCCGAGACAATGGTGTTCAGGTTCAAAGAACCGGCCATGAGAATAACGCCCACAAGGGACATGCCTAACGGTATTTCATAGCTAATCATCTGTGCTGCCGACCGCATACCACCAATGAGTGCGTACTTGTTATTGGATGCCCACGCCCCCAGCATGACGCCGTGAATGGTGATGGCCGTCAATGCGACGTAGTACAACAGGCCAATCCCCAGGTTTGCGGTGAAAACATGGTGCGCGGAGAAAGGAATCACCGCAAGTACCATGAAGGCTGGAGCGTATGCAATGATGGGCGCCAGCAGGAAGATAAGGCGATCGGCCTGGTCAGGCACAATATCTTCCTTAATGAGCAGTTTGACAATGTCTGCAATGGTCTGAAACAGCCCGAACGGGCCTAAGCGGTTGGGACCAATTCGCCCTTGTATCCAGCCAAGGAATTTTCTCTGTCCATAGATGGCGTACGCAACCACACCCAGAGACAGAAACAATACGACGACACCGCCAATAATCATTGCCAAAGCGGAGCTCCACTGTAACGGGTGAGTATCCCAATACCAGAACATCAGGCATCCACCTCCCCAAGAACAATGTCAATGGCTCCGAGAATTGCAATGAGATTGGCGATGTTTTCGCCCTTCAGGAGTTTGGGAAGCAGTTGCAGGTTGACAAAGGACGGCCTGCGAATCTTCATGCGGTACGGCTTGTCCTTCCCGTCACCAACGATATAGAAGCCCAATTCTCCCTTTGTTCCCTCAATGCCCGTGTAGTACTCGCCCTTCGGTACGCGAATCATCTTCGGTACCTTGCCCATGACAGGCCCGGATTCGGGAATTTGCTCCACGGCCTGTTCAATAATGCGCAGGGACTGCTCCATTTCCAGCAGGTGCAGGTAATACCTGTCAAAGCAGTCTCCGTTCTTTCCTACGGGAATTTCGAAATCCAGACGGTCGTACACACTGTACGGCCTCTTCCTCCGCAAGTCCCATTGGAAACCGGTGCAGCGGAGGTTGATTCCGCTGAGGCTGTGGGCCAGTGCCGTCTCTGTATCGTAGACACCGATGCCCTTGGTGCGGGCCAGGAAGATTTCGTTCCCCGTAATGAGGTTGTCGTACATTTTTACTTTTTCCTTCATAAAGGGAACAAACTCGCGGACTTCGTCCAACCATCCTGGAGGCGCGTCAAGGCGTACCCCGCCGACCCGAATGTAGTTGTAAGTCAGCCGAGCCCCTGAAATCTGGTTGAGCATCTGGACAATCCGCTCCCTTTCCTGAAACACGTACAGGAACGGGCTCATGGCACCCAAGTCCAACAAGTAGCTACCAACGGCCAAGAGGTGTGAACCAATACGGTTCAATTCCATGACAATGACGCGGATGTATTCGGCCCGCTCAGGAATCTCTAAATCCAGGGCCGTTTCAATGGTATGGCATAAGGCATAGTTGTTCAGCATTGCTCCAATGTAATCCAGGCGGTCTGTGTACGGAATAATTTGTGTATACTGCAAATCCTCGGCGAGCTTCTCCGTGCCACGGTGCAGGTAGCCAATGACCGGTTCGGACTCCACAATCATTTCTCCGTCCAGCTTGACCACAAGTCGAAACACGCCGTGGGTGCTGGGATGCTGGGGACCTACGTTCAACAGCATTTCTTCCGCTCGAAGGTTATTGCCTTCGTCTTCCAGTGCCATGCTCTTTCCTCCTCTCTGTTTAGCTCAATCCCACGGGTTGTAATCTTTTCGGAGGGGGTGTCCTTGAAAGCCCTCCCACATCATGATGCGACGCAGGTCGGGATGGCCCGTAAAGGTCACACCCAAGAGGTCGTAGATCTCCCGTTCCTCCCAATTTACACCTGGATGGATTGAAACGAGAGAAGGCAGCGTCGCATTGTCGCGACCATCTGTTCTCGTCTTGAAACCTATCATATGGCCAAGGTGCGTAGACTGGATGCGTACTTCCACTTCAATGTAATCTGGATAATCCGTGCCAGCCATGAGAACCAAATAGTTCAACATCCAGTTTTGATGCGTGCGGACGTAGTCAATGACCTTCAGCCACGCTTTGGCGTCGATACGCAACATGGGCGTGAACAGTGCGGCTTCCGTATCCAGTACTACGGAATCGCCGAACTTTTCTACGATATCCTGCTTGACTAAATCGGCAGTCTTCTTGGCTTCCAGAGCACGTGGATCCGGTGGCGGCGCCTCTTTTTTGGGCTTGGCGGCAGCCGCCGGTTTCGCCGGTGCTGCCGGCTTCGCAGGTGCCGCTGGTTTTACAGTGTTGGACTGGTCTTCCGGGGACTGGGACTGTTGCTGTTCGTCACTCATGCGTTAGTCACCCGCTTCCCCTTGGCCTCCATCCGGATTTTCTCCTGAAGAAGGTTGATTCCATAAATCAGTGCCGGCGGCGACGGTGGACATCCAGGTATGTAGACGTCCACAGGCACAACCTGATCTACGCCCTTCACCACGGAATAGCTCTTGACATAAGGACCGCCGGCAGTGGCGCAGACACCCATGGCAATGACCCACTTTGGCTCTGGCATCTGGTCGTACAGGCGCCGGAGGAGTGGAGCCATTTTCTTGGTGACGGTTCCCGCAACAATCATCACGTCGGCGTGCCGCGGCGACGGGCGGAACAGGATGCCAAAGCGATCGAGATCGTAGTGAGCGGCTCCGGTAGTCATCATTTCAATGGCACAGCAGGCCAGGCCAAAGGTTAGTGGCCACAAGCTGCTGCTTCGGGCCCACCCCTTTACCTGCTCCAAGGTGCCCAAAACAAGGCCACCCCGACGGAGTTCGGCATTTTCTTCGGGAGTGAAGCCTTCGTACTCAATAACGGGTAACTGATTGACTCGTGTCAATTCCATTCAAGCACCTTCTTCCTCCATGCGTAGATGAGGCCAATCACCAGAAGGACGATGAAAATGAGCATCTCCGCCAACGCAAAGAGACCTAGCTTGTGGAAGCTCACGGCCCAGGGATAGAGAAAGAGAATTTCCACATCGAACACCACGAACATGAGCGCAAAGAGATAGTAACGCGCGTGGTAACGTACATGGGCATCACCAATCGGGGCCAAACCACTTTCGTAAGTTGAGGCCTTCATCGGACTCGGTTTATTGGGGCGCAACAGCGGACCAATGACCCATAAGGCCGCGACCGGTAATATAATGCCCAGCAGGACGAACAAGAAGACGAATAAGTACCCGTTCCAATACTGGAACATTGTGTTCCCCTCCAGGCTGGCCAAGGATGACGAATCGACGAAGCGCCAATGGAGAACCCTCCGTCCGCAGAAAAATGCGGAAGGTTAAACACTTCCGTCGACCACCTTTTCTTTATAGCCTTGATAATTATAACAAAGGGCATTTTGAGTGTAAAACCCTTGGTACCTTCAAGTACCAAGGGTTCCGTTGTTTTGTGAAATTTTCTTGACAGCAAGATTACGTCGAGTGCGATTCAACAGTGCCACGTCCGAGAATGTATCCGTTCTTTTCCGACAGTTCCGCGGTTTCCAACCTCTTTGTGGCGCGATACAGCGCGATGTTGTTGCGCTCTTCATCAAAGTCCGCCGGCGGTTGGGCGATTCGGGCCTCGGCCCGTTCCTTAGCCTGCGCAGCCCTCTCCACATCTATCCATCCGCCAAGTTCAGCGGTATCGGCGAGCAGCGTAATCTGGTGCGGCAGAACTTCCAAAAATCCGCCGGAAACGAAAATGTAGTCTTCTCCTTCCGGCACCCGGACCTTCACAATGCCGGGTTTAACGGTGGTCGCCAAAGGTGTATGCCGTGGCAAAATGCCCAACTCTCCACCGCCGCCGCGGAGAATAACCATATTGACTTCCTGTGATAGGACCACGCGATTGGGTGTGACGACATCTAACAAGACGCTACTCACGTCACCACCTCCTGTCTATACTGCAACCGTCTACCCAAGCTGCGACTGTTCTCAGCCAACCTCGATGCCGTCTTGGGCGGCTGCTTCCAGGACGTCTTCAATGGCGCCCTTGTAACGAAAGTACACTTCCGGAATTTCGTCGTGCTTGCCTTCCAGAATCTCCTTGAAGCTGCGCACTGTGTCTTTTACCGTGACGTACTTCCCTTTCAGTCCGGTGAACTGCTCGGCAACGAAGTTGGGCTGCGAAAGGAAGTTCTGGATGCGGCGAGCGCGGGCAACAACTGTCTTGTCGTCGTCACTCAGCTCATCCATGCCGAGAATGGCAATGATGTCCTGCAGTTCACGGTAGCGTTGCAGAATCTGCTGCACCTGACGTGCCACATGGTAGTGCTCTTCGCCCACAATATCTGGAGACAGGGCGCGCGACGTGGATGCCAGCGGATCGACAGCAGGGAACAGGCCCATCTGAGAAATTTTTCTGTCCAGGTTCGTTGTGGCGTCCAAGTGGGCAAAGGTGTTCGCCGGAGCAGGATCAGTGTAGTCGTCAGCGGGAACGTAAATGGCCTGAATGGACGTGATGGAACCGTCCACGGTTGAGGTAATGCGTTCCTGCAACTGGCCCATTTCCGTCGCCAGTGTTGGCTGATAGCCGACGGCAGAGGGCATGCGTCCCAGCAGGGCGGACACTTCCGATCCCGCTTGGGTGAAGCGGAAAATGTTGTCGATGAAGAGAAGCACGTCGCGTTTCTCTACATCGCGGAAGTACTCAGCGATGGTGAGCCCGGCAAGACCCACCCGCAAACGGGCCCCTGGGGGTTCGTTCATTTGCCCGAACACCATGCTGGTCTTGTCGATGACTCCAGACTGTGTCATTTCGTGGTACAGGTCGTTGCCTTCACGGGTGCGTTCGCCCACGCCTGCAAACACGGAATAGCCGCCGTGTTCCTTAGCAATGTTGTGAATCAACTCTTGAATCAAGACGGTCTTTCCTACACCAGCGCCGCCAAACAGACCAATTTTTCCACCCTTAATATATGGCGCCAGCAAGTCCACGACTTTAATGCCGGTCTCAAACACTTCCACGGTGGTGCTCAACTGCGTAAACTCAGGAGCTGAGCGGTGAATCGGCCAGTATTCCTCAGCGCCTGAGTCTCCTTTTTCGTCGATGGCCTCCCCTAGCACGTTGAAGATACGGCCGAGGGTCTTAGGTCCCACCGGCACAGTGATGGCCTTGCCTGTATCGACAACTTCCGTACCCCGGACAAGTCCGTCGGTAGAAGACATGGCTACGGCACGGACCACATTGTCTCCCAAGTGCAGGGCGACCTCCAAGGTCAGATGGATAGGGACTTCGCCTTGGAAATCAATGGTCAGGGCGTTGTTGATGGCCGGCAACTGTCCTTCCGGAAAGCGGACGTCCACTACAGGGCCCATGACGGTTACAACCTGTCCCTTGTTCACATGTTACGCCTCCAATCGCTTTTTACTTCAGCGCTTCCGCGCCCCCGACAACTTCGGCAATTTGCGTTGTAATGGCGGCCTGCCGTGCCCGGTTCAAGTCCAGCGTGTACTGCCTAATCATATCTTCCGCCGCATCTGTGGCATTCCTCATGGCCGTCATCTGGGCAGCGTGCTCACTGGCCTTGGCATCCAGAATCGCCTGAAAGACCAGTGCTTCGGCGTACCTGGGCAACAGTGCCTTCAACAGACTCTCGGCGTCAGGCTCATACAAATAGTTGATTCTCTGTGGTTTTTCACCGGTATCGTCCACGGACGCCAACGGCAGAACCTTCTTGGCCACAGGAACCTGGGTCACAGGATTGACGAACTCTGCGTAAATAAAGTACAGTTCGTCGAACTCAGCCCTTGCGTAGGCCTCCACCATTTGTTCCGCCAAGTCATAAATACTGCGGTACGTTGGCGCATCGGGCAATCCCGTAGCTCCGTCAATGACGGGAAATCCATTACGCTTGAAGAAATCCCGGCCTTTGCGTCCCACAACGTACAGGACATAGGTATCCTTGTCCTTGCCGCGAAACTCCTGCAAAGCCCGTCTGATGACGTTTGTATTGTACGGTCCCTTCAGACCTCTATCGGAGGTAACAATGAGGTATCCGGTCTTGTTCACAGGGCGTTCCGCCAACAACGGATGCTTGACGTAGCGCGCATCGCGTGAGACCCCTGCCAGCATGCTTTGCATTTTGGCCAGGTACGGCTTCGACTGCTGCACGGCATCTTGAACCCGCCGTAGCTTTGCCGCAGCCACCATTTCCATGGCGTTGGTAATCTGGGACGTATTGGCCACGCTCTTGATGCGACGCTTAATGTCTCGCGTGTTTTGTGGCACTGAATTCACCACCTTTTCCCGCGCTATCGCGATGGCTCAAGGCATTCTCGAAGCATCCTCCGGACGGAGTAAAGCTCCCTGAATTGCACAGTCCATCGCCTGAAGCAACGGAGATTTAAGACGTTTTTCAGGCTACAAAGGCAGCCTTGAACTTGCCAATGGCTTCCTTGAGAATTCCAACGACGTCGTCCTCCAGATTGTTGGTCTGTTGGATGCTTTCATAGACTTTCCCGTAGTCTGTCTGCAAGAAGGACAGCCACTCCTGTTCAAACTTGCCAATGGCTTCCCTGGGTACGTCGTCCACGTAACCGTTGACGGCAATCCAGATAGCAGCCACTTGCCGTTCCACAGGCAACGGCTGGTACTGCGGCTGCTTCAGAATCTCAACCATTCGCTGACCTCGGGACAGGCGCGCCTGAGTGGCCTTGTCCAAATCGGATCCGAACTGCGCAAAGGCTTCCAGTTCTCGGTATTCAGCTAAATCGAGTTTCAGGGTCCCGGCGACTTTCTTCATAGCCTTCACCTGAGCCGCACTGCCAACACGTGAGACGGAGGTGCCGACGTTGACAGCCGGACGGACGCCGGAATAGAACAAGTCGGACTCCAGGAAAATTTGACCGTCTGTAATGGAAATGACGTTGGTCGGAATATAGGCGGAAATGTCGCCGGCCTGCGTTTCAATAAACGGAAGCGCAGTCAGCGATCCCGCACCCATGTCGTCGGACAGCTTTGCAGCTCTCTCCAGCAGACGTGAATGCAGGTAGAAGACGTCGCCAGGGAAGGCTTCACGCCCAGGCGGACGCCGCAGCAACAAAGACATTTCACGATAGGCTGCTGCGTGCTTCGTCAGGTCGTCGTAGACAATGAGTGCGTGTTGGCCTTTGTACATGAAGTACTCACCCATGGCGCAACCTGCATATGGGGCCAGGAACAACAGCGGTGCCGGTTCCGACGCGGCAGCGGTGACCACGATGGTATAATCCATAGCGCCGTATTTGCGCAGGGTCTCCACCACCTGACGAACGGTGGACTGTTTCTGCCCAATGGCGACATAGATGCACTTCACGTTCTGGCCCTTCTGGTTAATGATAGTATCAATGGCGACGGCAGTTTTGCCCGTCTGACGATCGCCGATAATCAACTCGCGCTGTCCCCGACCAATGGGAATCATAGCATCGATGGCCTTAATTCCCGTGTACAGGGGTTCATGCACAGACTTTCTGTGGATGACGCCTGGGGCCAGAGATTCAATAGGTCTGTACTCAGAGGCTTCAATGGGACCCATGTTGTCCAGCGGCTGTCCCAGCGGATTGACGACCCTGCCCAGCATGGCGTCACCCACCGGCACCTGAGCAATGCGACCGGTGCGGCGAACTTCATCGCCTTCCTGAATGCCGGCCACGGAGCCCAATACCACAACACCCACATTGTCTTCTTCTAGGTTTAACGTCATGCCAAAGGTGCCGTTGGCGAACTCCACCAACTCGCCGGCCATGACGTTATCCAACCCATGCAACCGCGCAATGCCGTCGCCGACGGACAGGACTACGCCGGTATCATAAACCTTCACTTGGGATTCGAACTCTTCAATCTGCTGTCGAATCAGATTGCTAATTTCATCGGGTCGAATACTCAAAAGGTTCCCTCCTCACTTCCAAAATCGTCCGTTCCTTAATCTTGTAACTGTGAAGCAAGCCTGAGGTTCTTCAGTGTGTCGCTAAATTGATTCAGGCCGGCCAGTAGTGTAGCGTCCAGCACGCGATTGCCAACCCGTACTCGATAGCCGGCGAGGAGTGCCGAGTTGACTTCAACCTTGGCGTGAATCTCCTTGCTCAACGCTGTGCTCAGCTTGGCGTCCAGTTCGCTGGCTTCGTCTGCGCTCAAGTTCTTCGCCGTTTCAACCGTGACGGAGAGCTTCCCCTCAGCTTCATCCACCAACTGGCTGAACCGCTGAGCAATCGCACTGATATAGGTACTGCGCCCTCGCTCAAAGAGGATGTACAGGACCCGTGTCGTCAGCGGGTGAAGTTGGTCACCGAAAACCTTCTCCACAGCTGTTATTTTCTGCTCAGTAGTAACCACCGGACTTTCCAGAATAGCTTTATACTCCGTAAACTCGTCCAAGGTCTGTGCCAACAGTTGCAGCCCTTCGTTGACTGCATTTGTTACGCCTTGTTTCTGTGTAACCTGAAAGAGCCCCTGTGCATAGCGATTGGTAATCACGCCGCTTAGCATACCAATTCTCCCAACTTCTTCTCAGCCTCTGCCAGCATCTCCTTGTGGACTTCCGCCGAGACGTGGTCGTGCAACAACTTGGTTGTCAACTCCACCGTCAAATCGGACACAGTACCTAAAACGCTGTTCAGGGCCTCCTGGCGTTCTCTCTCTATTTGCTTACGATTATCTTCCAGCATGCGTGCAGCCTCAGCTTGGGCCTGCACCAGTAGCTGGCGCCCCTGTTCATCTGCGCGCGACCGGGCACTTTCAATAATATATCTGGCTTCCTGCCTGGCCTCTTCCAGGAGCTGTGCGCGCTCGTTGAGCAAACGCTCTGCCTGAGCACGGCTTTCCTCGGCCTCTGTGATTTGTGTTTCCACATGGGCACGACGGTTCTCCAGCATTTTGGCAATGGGCTTGAATCCGAACCGAGACACAATCCAAAACATGATAAGGAACATCACGATGGAAAACACAAACGTCCCTATCTCGAACAACCTGCGACACTCCCTTCTGTTTCAGCATGGCCTTCCTCTTCGCCGCCCAACAAAATCCCGTTCATGCGCCGCAAATTTACAGTCACACCCAGTGGTGCCGACGCACGCTGTGTAACCAACGCATGGGCCGCTGCGCCGCAGCTTACAGTTGACCAGAGCCAAACAGAATGATGATACCGAAGGCCATGGCGATAACGGGAAACGCCTCAACAAAAGCGATACCCAGAATGGATCCGGCAAAAATCTGCCCACGGGCTTCCGGCTGACGGGAGATGCCTTCAACGTACTTGCTCATCACAAGACCGTCACCTACACCGGATCCCAGGGCTCCCATTCCGAGGAGCAGGGCTGCCGCGATGTCAAACATAGCCTTGATATACAGAGTACTCATGAATTGTGTTCCTCCTTAACAGTTGGTTTCTACCTTCGTGACTCAGATTTCTTACAACGGGGCCATCTACGCTTTCACTTACGCGTGCGCGTTGCCCTCAAAAGACTTGTTGCCGATATACAGACACAGCAGTACGGTGAACACATAGGCCTGTACCGTTGCCACGAACCCGGCGTAAATCAGCCAGACCAGAATCAGCGGAGCAGTCCAGGGAATCCATCCCATTGCAAAGGGTGCATTGAGCATCACGGTGAGCAGTGCTTCACCAGCAAAAATGTTGCCAAAAAGACGCATTCCGTGCGTGAGTGGATTCGTAATTTCCTCCAACAGGCCCAAAGGCGACGGCGAAAAGAAGTGACGGAACCAGGCCTTTGGGTGACGCAGCCCGCGGGCATGCGCAATCAGCCACACCATGACCGCAAGTCCCAAGGCACAACTCATGTTGGCGGTGGGAGAGTCAAAGAACATGACCGCCCCCTTGGTGGTTGCCAATTTAGCTGCAGTCAGGCCAAGGACGGGTATGGGGTGGTGAAGCTTTACCGCAATGGTGACAATCAAACCCAACCAGTTGGCAATGAAGAGAAAAAACATTGTAAAAAAAGCCAACGGCAAGACAAAGCGGACGGCTGTTTCCGTCGGCATGACGTCGCGGGCGGTACCTCTCGTAAAATCAATTGCCCACTCGACAAAGTTCTGGACGCCTCGCGGGTTGCGCATATCCATACGGCTTACGGCAATGCGCATCACCGCTAGAACTACCAGCCCTGTAAAGATGATGGTTCCAATAACCACGAGGTTGACAGGGAAACTTTGTGGAAACAGCACAGGGAAATTAGGCACTTTCTCACCCTCTTTACTTACGAGTCAGTGTTCTGGTCCTTGGCGAGCCCGTAGAAGCCAACTAAAACAAAGACATTTCCAAGCAGGAAACCGATGAGTGCGAAATACGGATTGAAAAAGCTGCGCCAGTGCAGCGCAATGACCATGATTACGACCATGGCAATAATGCGTGAAAACATGCCAATCATGCCGGAAGCGAACAACGCCGGACCAGCCGTGTTGTCATTGTGATGACCCTGATAAATCAGGCTAATCAGGACGTAGGCTCCGCCCAGTTCACCCAACAGAAGTCCGCTGACGGCTTGCCGCCAGGGGCTGCCAAGAAACAAGGATATTACCCAGGCCACCACGGTCAAGCCCATAAAGGCTAGTCCCCAAAGTTTGATTGCTCGAATCCTTGCGTTTAAGCGGTCTTGACTCATCACTTGTCTCCCAGAATCTGTTTAGCGAGAAAGGCAAGCCCTGAAGCACCCACAATGACGCCAAATATAACACCGGCTACCGTCGGCCAAAGCCGTTGAATATGTAGAGACATACGGTGCCCTAGATAGCCAAAAACCACCATACAGGCGGCAAACTGAAACAGAGCACCAGAGTATATTGCGAATATCTTCCACATGTCAGGACTCGGCTGTCGGGGTTCCTTATTGTCTTCTACTTCATACACCACCTAACACAGAGTGAGAGGGGGACAATAAAGAGAAAGGCGTCGCGGTGTTCAGGTCTGAAGCGATTTCACCAGGTTCAGACTTGCCTTAACAAGCTTTCAAAACCCGAGGTTTCCTGTGCTTCTAGAACAAGTTTGCCAGCGAACTCGTTCTGTAGCGTGGAGCACTTGAAAATCTCAAATGTGAACTGCCCAGAACCCCCGCTTATAGTAACGGAGAAGCCGCCCAATGTCAACGGATTACCCCTCACAGGCGATTTTTGCCCACAGAGAACCGTTTCTGCAAAAGGCGGCTCGGATTTCTTCAAATTGCTCCTGTTATATACGTTCGACGACCATGGCCAACCCTTGTCCCCCGCCAATACACAGGGTAGCCAAACCATAGCGGCCGCGACGTTTTGTCAACTCGTGCAGGAGTGTGACAAGGATGCGCGTCCCGCTGGCACCAATCGGGTGACCCAATGCCACTGCACCGCCGTTGACGTTCAGGATTTCCTCAGGAAAGCCCAATTCGCGGCCTACCGCTAGGGACTGAGCTGCAAAGGCTTCGTTGGCCTCGATTAAGTCCAGATTGGCAACGGTCAACCCTGCCTTGGCCAGCGCTTTCCGAGTAGCTTCCACAGGTCCAACGCCCATAATGGCCGGATCTACACCGACGTTTGCGTAGCTGACAATGCGGGCCATGGGTTTCAGCCCCATGCGTTCTGCAGTCTCGGCGCTGACGACAGTCACAGCGGCGGCGCCGTCGTTGATTCCTGACGCATTGCCGGCAGTCACCGTGCCATCCTTTTTAAACGCCGGACGGAGTTTTCCCAAGATTTCTGCTGTTGTTCCCGCCCGCGGGAATTCATCGGTATCGAAGATTTTGGCCTCGCCTTTGCGCTGTGGGATAGACACCGGAACAATTTCGTCCCTGAATCGACCGGCCGCGATGGCGGCCACTGCTTTCTGCTGACTCGCGGCAGAAAACGCGTCCTGGTCTTCCCGGGAAATATTGTACCTCTCTGCCACATTTTCTGCAGTAATGCCCATATGCACATCCGTAAAGGCACACCACAGGCCGTCGCGAATCATGCTGTCCACCACTTTGGCGTCGCCCATACGGTAGCCCGTGCGCGCTCCTTCCATTAAGTAAGGAGCATTGGACATGCTCTCCATGCCACCGGCCACCATGATGTCCGCATCTCCGGCACGAATGGCCTGCGCGGCCAGCATGACGGTCTTGAGACCGGATCCACATACCTTATTAATGGTCATGGACGGCACGCTATTCGGGATGCCGGCGTGGATAGCCGACTGTCGGGCTGGGTTCTGGCCCAGTCCCGCTTGCAACACATTGCCCATAATTACTTCTTCAACCGCATCTTTCGCAATTCCGGCCCGTTTCAGAGCTTCCTCAATCACCAGGGCTCCCATCTTGGGAGCGGATACTGGCGCAAGGGATCCGTTGAAATTGCCGATAGGCGTACGTACAGCGCTGACAATGACAGCTTCGTTCCCCATATTGGTTCCATCCTCTCCGCCTGTCGTTGCTTAATGCCGCCTGCATAGAGCAAGGTCTGTACAATTGTGAGCGCTTCCAGGGCTCACGCACCTATCGTATCAAATATTCAGGGCGGAAAGCTACTCATGTTAGTTGTGCAGAGCAGCCGTCATTTTCTGGGAATTACTCACCCACCCAAAAATGCCGCCCTGAGCTTGAATCATCATAAGTCCGTACTTTTGAAATTCCGGAAAGTAGGAACCGACGCAGTCTTCCAGGACCACGCATTCATAACCGCGATCGTTGGCTTCACGCACTGTTGTATGCACACAGACTTCCGTCGTCACTCCGCAGACAACAAGTGTTCGGATGGATTTTGTTGTCAAGATGAGATGCAAATCCGTCGAGTAGAACGCGCCCTTCCCCGGTTTGTCGATGATAGGCTCTCCTGCAATGGGATACAGCTCGGGTATGATATCGTGTCCTTTTTCGCCACGAACGAGAACTCGGCCCAGGGGACCCTGGCTGCCGATGAAAGACTTCCCTCCGCGAGTCAACTTGGTTGGCAAGCAATCCGAGAGACTGGGACGATGCCCTTCTCTCGTGTGAATCACCAACAAACCTGCACTGCGAAACGCTTCAAGAACCCTCCTGCACGGTTCAATCGTGGAGCGAAGAAGAGAGACATCGTTGCCCAGCATTTCACCAAAGCCGCCGGGTTCAAGAAAGTCACGCTGCATGTCAACCATGATAAGGGCCGTGCTGGCCGGGCCAAATTCCAGATTAAACGGTTCCGCCTCAAGGACCTTGTTCATAAGGGTCGCTTCCTTTCAGTTCGCGCTTCTGCTCTCGACGTAAGCGCGCCATCCACCGTGTTGGGTGATTTCGTGACGGTTCTCGCAAAGGAATGGTTCCGCAATGATACCGAGCATGACGCTGCCGTCCTCTAGGATGACCTTGCCCACAGATAGCCCAGGGGGTTCGTTTTGCAGCAGTGTAACTAATTCTTCAGCCGGTACCTCCCAGACTTCTACCGCAACGTGGTTTCCGTTTCCTAGCGTTCGGAGCATAGCAGGATATTTGTCATCAATGGACCAGAGTTTGTAATGGGTATCGGTTTGGTCTTCTCTTACAAAAGCAGCTCCAATACTCGTCAGGTTCTCATTCAGTTCAAGTCCGCGCATCAGGGTTCCGTTTACAGCCAAGTAGACCGTTTTCACTTTATCTCCCCTTCCAACTCGCCTGTGCCAGGGTCATCCTCCCTTGACGCCTAAAATCCTAGCACAACAAAAAAAGCCCGTCTTCGTGCTCAACTGCCGAACCGAGCCAATTCAATTTGTCGCCAAATTACCATGGCTACCTGTCCCGCAATGGCCAGTCCCCATGACAACTACCCACGGTGCTTCCGCATCGGGGGTAATTTCAAATGCTACTTGGCGGGAGCTACCTCTGTGAGTTCCTAATCGACGTTGTGAATCCTCAAGACAAGATCCGCCTTCAACGCGACGGAGAATTCGACAATGGATTCCCATGAATGAAACTTTACACCTGTCAAATCCTCAATCTTTTTCGCGCGGTATCTCAGGGTGTTGTAGTGAATGAACAAGTGCTTGGCGGCAAGATTCATATTGCCGTTGGCTTCGATAATGCCCCGCAGTGTACTCAGAAGTTCGGTCCCATTTTTCTCGTCGTAAGCCGTAATTTTACTCAACCGCTCGTCACAGTAGCGCCGTAGTTCGTCAATATCGCTCACCCTTGCCAACAGTCGGTAAATGCCCAAGTCGTCATAGTGTACGATGCGTCCCACAGACTGCGTTTGTCTTTGCACGTACAGAGCCTCCGTAACCTGGCGGAAACCCTCCTGGAGGTCTTTCGAATCCTTACAAGGGCGGCAGATTCCAATGTTGATATCCATGTGCTCCCCGGACATGTCGTCCATGAGCCGATTGAGTATCCGTCTTGCGACATCACAAGCCTCGTGCTTTGCCACTTCTTCATTCGTCGTCGAGGGAAGGTACAACAGCACCAGTACATCCCCAAAGCGGGCAAGCAGGCGGTTCCTGACGTTCAGGGCACTGTGGTGAAGAATAATATCCCGAAGCCGTTGTTGAATCACTATCTTGTTGATTAAAAGGTCGGGCATGGGAACATTTCTTTCCGCCACGGCCTCTACGGCCAAAATGACCTGCGGAAACTCTGCTCTCCAGCCATGAACCTTGCCTCGCTCTTCCATTTCGCTGGTGGAATGAATATTTCCATTCAACAGGTCTCGGACAAAGTCGTCCAAAAACCTTTGTTCGTGTTCCTGAATGGCCTTTCGTTTTTGAAATTCCAGGGCTAAAGCCACAGTTGCCTGCTCCACTGCCACCACACCCGCAGGGGGGAGGTGGCCCTCAAGTTCAAGGATGTATACGTAGCCAAACAGGTAGTGCCCGGCTTTCACTGGAAACACCAGCACACTGGGAAATCCATCCTCCCGAAAGCGTTCAATTCTCGTGGAAATCTGTTTCTGTACAGGCGGTTTACGGACCTGTAAGTCGGAAATGAACTGGACTGCCTGTTGACGCAGTAACTCGTCATCTTCGGATACCTCTAAGAGTTGGAAATCAGCATTTGACAAAGCAATAGGAAAGGCTATTAACTCGGCCAGTTTTCGGACTAACGAGGGTATTCCATGACCATTCAGCACAAGATCTGTCAGACAACGGTGAACAGAATCACTGTATTCCAGCAAACTGGCCTGCAGGTGGAGAATTCGGCTCATGATGGCATTCAATATTATGGTGAAGGATGGAGTATTGGGCAACTTCAACAGAGGAAAATCCAACTCGTCGGCCTGCTGTAACATGATTGGCGGTATTTCATGAATATAACGTTCCGGTTTAATGGCTAGTCCAACTAGGCCGCGTTGATGTAAGAGGGGAATCAACTCCTCCAGAATCCCCTGTTTGTCTACAATGGGATAAGCCGTGGTTAGGAGTAACTCGCCTTCTTCAATAAAAGCCGAGATATCTGGTACTTCCATGACGGAAACCCTCTGGATCTCTCTGTCGAGGCCCTTATCTCCCGCAAGTACCTGGACCTGCGTCAATTCAGGAAGGGTCAGCGCTTCTCTGACCGTGATGCCCATCCCGTACCATCTCCCGGCTTTTATTCAGTCTATGATACGACGCAATTTTTATCAATTGGCCTGCCACTGGCCTTCCACCACATACCGGAAGAGCCTCGGATTCAGCTTGCCGTATTGCTTCCCTGAAATTAAAAGCCAAAATAAGCCATCTCCGAACGCTGCCGGAAAAGTAGCTTATTTTGGAAAGAACGTTGTATGGTCAGTGGCAGTCAGACATGGATGACAGCAGACCTGTGGTGCTACTTTGCGGCTGCGGTAGGCTCCTGGTTCCCCGCTGATGCATGCCCCTTATTCAACAAACTGCCGATGGTAAAGAAGATGGCTGCAGCTATAATTCCGGAAACAGCCACGCACAACTGAGGCGCAAAGAAATTGACAACCAGCGCTATACCAGATGCCAGCGCCCAGGATATAAACGTCAACGGCCGCCAATTCGTCACGCGCTCAGAGTCAAAAGCCCTCCGCAGGATGAGTTGGTCAAAGATGATAATCGTCCCAATGGGAGGGATGATGACCCCCAAGAGATTTAACCAGTTCAGGAATGCTCCCCAAATACCCGATACGGCGGCAATAATACCGATGATGCCTAAGACAATGGTTAGCATTCTCATTCTTCTCTTCACCATGTGGGACCATCCCATTGCACCGTTATACAGACAGTGTGCGGACACTGTTCCGAGGTTAATGAAGACGAACAGGATGGACAAGGCGGTGAGAAACCCGTTGTGGCCCGCCAGAACCCGCATGATGTCGCCACCGTTTGACGTGGCGTTGGGAATCACGCCTGAAGCCACCACAATTGCTCCGACAAGCTCCGCCAGGAAGTTCCCCAGAGGAAAGGCGAACAACGCTGCAATTAAACCCGACGGACCATTTTTTGCCCATCTGGTAAAATCCGCCGTCATCGTGCCAGAGTCCGCGAATTGCGCGAAGACCATGGTGACCGCAGCGCCAAAGGAAATGGCTCCGGCACCAGCCGTTGACTGATAGCTGAGGATGTGGGTATTTCCGGATTTTAGCGCCAACACGATTGCCAAAATCCCGATGAGAAGGTAAAAGGGAGTTGCTATCCAGCCCAGAAACGACAATCCCTTAATGCCGATGAAAGTGGTAGCAACATAGAGAACGCCGCCAATGATGGTCATCCACAGAAGATTGGCGCCAAAGGAATCGTGCATCGTAGTGCCGGTAAGCCCAATCATAAGGGCGAACCAACCTATAACCACCGTGGACAGCAGTCCTGATACAACGTAATACCCTTGACGCCCAAATGTTCTCTGCGCAGTCAGAGCAAAGTTTACACCAGTTCGTCCTCCCTGGTAGCTGAGGACACCTACCATGAGAGCCAGTAGCAGGTTGCCTACAATCATGGCCACAATGCCAACTTTGAAGCCCAGCATTGCCGTAATGACACCACCAATGACCGCGCTGGACAAAACCATTGGGAAGCCAAACCAGACTGCCGCGACCGACGGTATTCCCTTTCTGTACTCTTGAGGCACCGGAGTATGCTCAAACTCAGGATCCAATAATTTGTGCTCAGTTGATTGTGTCTCCATTTAAATCCCCCCGTCGTTAACTACTTGTGGGACTGCCAGTGAAGCTCTAAAGCCATGAATAATGCCTGACACAATGTCTGTTCCGGAAGACGATCCGATGTTCATTACACGCTCCAGCGAGTCGACGATGCCCCCCTCGGATTCGTACGCCATGGCCTGTACCAGCTGCACCACGGACTCCCTGACATTGCCGAAGGCCGCTTGTCTGAGGGCGACCCCGCTAATTTCGTTAGTTCGCGTTCTTGCTGCTTCAGCAACCTGTCGGCACCATTCTCCAAATTGAGAAAACGGGTTAGCCGGCATGTTAAGAACTGTAAATAGTCCTACGAGAAAGTCGTCGCCAGAGGGCGTCAAGCCAACTCCCAGACCCAGGAGTTTCTTCGCGCAGTCCAACGCTGGAGCCGTGTCATTACACGTAATGGCGTTCATCAGTCTGGCTGTCAGAACGGCAAGCCTCTCAGTCAGTGTGTGCTCCACCAATCCGTTGCTATTGTGGGATATCAGCAACCCTCCAGGTCTCCCGCTGTACTGAAAATGCCGTATCGTCGTTGCCAGGTTTCTGCTCAGAATGGCCGTGTCTTGTGGATATTGCGGTAGCACGCACCCCCATACTTCTAGATTGAGCAAACAAATCCGCATTTGGTCGCCAACGATGAGGGTATTCCCGTCAAGCCACACAGCGTCTCCCTGGCATACCGGCGTTTCCGCGAAACTGCTCACGTCTACCCGAAGGGAGTCTGGAGCGTTATCCATTTGACCGCACAGTAGCGTATACATTTCACCGGAGAAGCTCCTGATATTCACAGCCCTACGAAATGCACTATGAACCAACCCCGTCAGTCCATCATTCTGTATAGCTTTTGCAAAGCCAACTTCGCAGGAAAGTGAGCGGATAACAATGACCTCCTTTCCTCAAAATCTGTCTGCCCGCCGCGCGGACTGTTTGAAGCAACCCCACCCCCTCTCCGTAGCCAGGGTTTCTCCACGGAACCATCCTAGCCAACATGGATTATGGTGCCGGCGTCTCCGTTCATGACTTTTCCCGCGTTCTCCAGCGATACGATAGCGCTTTCCCGGCCGGGGCCGGAAACAGCGAAGCGCACAGCCGCTTCAATCTTAGGCCCCATACTTCCAGGCGGAAACTGACCCTCCCGCAGGTACTTTCGCGCCTCTGCCACTGACATAGATGGCAGCTCCCGTTGATTCGGCGTTCCAAAATTTATACAGACCCTATCAACCTCTGTGAGTAGATACAGCATGTCCGCCCCAATGTCCTCAGCCAACAGTGCACTTGCCTTGTCTTTGTCAATGACGGCCTCGATGCCTCTGATACCAGCGCTGGTTCGGATTACCGGGATTCCTCCTCCGCCAACGGCGACGACCAACACTCCTTGATTTACCAGTTTTCGAATAACGTCATTTTCTACAATCTCCAGAGGCTCCGGTGACGGAACCACTCTCCGCCATCCCCGGACACTGTCTTGCCTCATCACATACCCTTTCGAGTTCATCAACTCCCGCGCTTCTTCTTCAGAAAAGAAGGGCCCAATGAACTTTGTCGGCTTTTGAAAAGACGTATCATCAGCGTCGACGACGGTTTGCGTGATTAACGCGACAATGGGTATATCCAGGTCTACTCGGGAAAAGTAGTTTCGCATTTGCTGGACGATTGCATACCCAATAGCGCCTTGTGTGTTAGATACAATTACGTCAATTGGCATGGGCGGCAACGCCTCTTTGGAAAACTCGTTTTTCAGCAGGATGTTACCCACTTGTGGTCCGTTCCCGTGGCTGATTACCACTCGATTCCCCTGTTTCAGTAGGTCCGCAACTGCAGCGCATGTCTTGTCGACATTCTCCAATTGTTGAGTCCATGTCCCCTCCTGTCCGGGCTTGATAATGGCATTCCCGCCGAATGCCAGAACAATGGTTTTACTCAAGAACAGCACCTCTCTCTGCCTTCGTTACTTGTTCTGCTAGGTATGTTAGTGCTTGATTGAAACATGTCATAGGCGGGTGGACTAGCCCCGCTCCGATTTGTCCAATACCTGCCTCCTTGTGCGCGATTCCGGAATTGATAATGGGTAATTCTCCGGTCTGGACCACTTTACAAACATCAATGCCAACGGGGTTTCCTCGGAAGTTGAGTGTGGGTATCGAGAAACCTGGGTGTTCCTTCCATGTGACGTCGTACATCTTGGTGGTATAAGCCACAGCGTCATCAATGCTTCCACCGACAAACTGCACAATAGCGGGCGATCCCGCCATTGCAAAACCGCCGAGCCCCATAGTTTCCGTGATGGCGCTGTCTCCGAGATCGGGATTGGCATTGGCGTCTTGAAACCCGGGGAAGAGAAGGCCTTCAAGCATTTGAGCTGGTCCGGTAAACCATTGGTTCTCAGATGCACCGCTGATACGAATGCCAAACTCCACTCCGTTGCGTGCCATGGCTGTGACTATACTGGAAAACGGAATTCCGTTGGCCGCATCAAGGCTTGCCTTGCAAGCTGGCATGGAGAGATTCAGAAAGTAGTGGTCGTTGTCACGAATGAACTCCAGCACACGGGCGGCTACTTGGCGGGGAACGTCCGACTGCAGGAGGTAGGGAGCGACGGCGCGAACAAACAAGCTGGTACCTGCCTTGTTACGGTTATGACACTCGTCTCCCATGTGGAGTGCCTGCGCAATGATGTTCTTCAAATCGATGCCGCCGGACAACGTCAGTATTGCGCGCATCGCGGGAAACAGTTCCTCGGCAATCCATTTCAGACGGTCTATAACTTCCCTATCGTAGGAACCGAATCTGAGAACCTTTCCCAGCCCTTCATTGACCGTACAGAAGCTGCGGTTTCCGAACCCCCTGTTTTCCACGACACTCACTGGCATGGAGGCCGATATCACTCCCGCCATGGGGCCGACAGCACCGTGGTTGTGGCAGGGTGAAAACCTAATTTTTCCAGATGCAGCCAACTCTTTGGCCTCATCGGCGTCTGTGGCCATACCCTCAAACATGAGTGCCCCAATCACCGCACCTTTCATGGGACCGCACATGTCCGTCCATTGCAGGGGTGGGCCTGAATGCAAAATGGTCTGTGGCGTCATTCCAGGTATCACATTCTTGGCCAAGTCCATGTCAATCAGAACCGGGTTTGCAGCGAGGATGACCTCCAAGGCTTTTTCATTCGCTTGCCTGACACGCTCCTCGTTCATAACGTTGTCCAGCGCCTCCATCAATACAAGGTCGCCGCCTGCAGGAGGTTGCCAGTCTACCTGCGTAGTTGTGACGCCTTGTCTCTGAAGGTCTTCGGCAAAGGTAGAGGTACCAAGATTGATGACGGAGAGACGTTGTTTAAAGAGATGACTGCCCGATTTCATAAAGGTTCTCCTTTTGCGCTAGAGTTGCGGCAGCAAACATTGCGGCTTCAGCATTGCTGTTGGCCAGCCAAACTCCGACATCTGCAAGTTTCTTCATCTGCTCGGCCTTGTTCTGTTTATCCTTGTCGGTGCCGCAGACATATCCGATGACGTGAAGGTATCTACCGCCGGATGCTGCCAGGCGCTTCGCTTCGGCCACTGCCGGAGCGAGAATGCCGGCTGGATTGTCATTGGCGCCATACCCCAGGACCACATCGAGAAGAATCACTGCCACCTCTGGATCCGCGGCCTCTTGCAGGAGCCGTGGTATACGAAGACTTGGCTCAATCATTGGATGCGGGTGCCCCACGGTGAACGCGTCGTCACCGAGATCGATAAAGGTGTGCTCCTTACTCAATTGCGGATTTGCTAGCCGGTATTCGGGCTGCTTTGAAATATTGCTATACACTGCGCCCAAATGGGCCTGCACTATGTTGATGGACTCGTGACATAAAGTGCCTCCACAGTAGAGCCCGCGTACGTACCTTTGCTTTGGGCTGAGTTTGTTCCTCACGCTGTTTACCACTTCAGCGAGTTGGGCGTCATCTCTCTGCACCGACGCAACGGCTTTGCCGGTCAACTGAACGGCCTTACGAGCTGCGTCTTCCAGGGTTTCGGCCACATGCAGACCCGGCACCGCCATCTCGGAAGGCCTGGAGCCGACGAAGGAAACGACCACCGGCTTTGACATTTCGCAAACGAAATGAATGATTTTGTCTACAACGCTTCTGGCCGGCGGCTTGGAAACTAGGACAATGACCTCCGTGGATTCGTCTTCGTTCAGCGCGTCTAACGCGTCAAACATCGTGATGCCACCAATCGTTTCGCTTAAGTCCCGACCTCCGGTACCAATAGCTTGAGATATTCCCCCGCCGAAGCGGTCAATCAGCACTGTCACTTCCTGAATTCCCGTCCCGGACGCTCCAATGACTCCAATGTTCCCTTGACGAACGCTGTTGGCAAAGCATAGACCTACGTTATTGATGATGGCCGTTCCGCAGTCCGGGCCCATCATGAACAGCTTTGATTGATGTGCCAGTTCCTTGAGATTCAGTTCGTCTTGAAGCGAAACGTTGTCGCTGAACATCAGTACATTTAAACCGCCCTTAAGGGCTGCTCGGGCCTCTCTGGCTGCATAGACTCCCGGAACCGAAATCACCGCAATATTTGCGTCTGAGGCCCGCGCCATGGCAGCTGAGAGGGACTTTGGCCCAACAGTGCTGCGGTTATGACCAGCCGCCTTGTTGTCGTGGGACAGCATGTCTTCTGCAAACTGAATAGCAGCCGTGCAGGCCTCACTGCCGTCAGCTTGCACGGCAATCATTAAATCGTTGGCCCCTGCCTCCGTAACTTCAGGGCTCGTCATGCCGACGTGTTCCAGCAGTTCCTTGTTCATGGCGGTGGCCATGGAAACGACTGCCTCAGAAACGCCTGGCATCGCCTTCATTCTTCTGGATAGAGCCATTAAGGTGACCGAGTCCTTGTAGCTGTTTTTCTTGATTAGAACTTTTGTTTCCATGCTGTTCCTCCTAGTCCATGAAACCCTGTACCCTGTGGCCCCCGACCACAGAGGAAACTATCAGTCTGATGCAAACGTGTACGTCCTTGCCGACAGCTTCATTCTAGGTCTGCCTATGCTAGGTGTCTTCGGCTGTACACGCCGAATTGACACGCAGGATATTGTCGACTGGTGCCAACGCCGACAGCCCGAGAATTGAAAAAACCCTCAATTCCACGTTTGCTTGTGGAACTGAAGGCTTCACGGTGATGTAGGGTTTTTCCGCGGTCTGATGCTCCTGCCTCATGGGAGTTGCTTGGGGCAGCAGGCTTTGCCTAGAGTGGCATCGTCACATCGAAGTCGATGGCGTGAACCGGAATCTTCACAGTCCTTCCCGCTGACGCGTGCACGCGAACAGTGGCCTCGGCAGCAGCGTCTGGATACTGATTGTGAAGCACTGTGGACCACGCGCGAAAGCCGCCGTCTCCACGTCGCTCCACTGTAACACCTCTCGCCGTTCTCACGTGTTGACTTAAGGAACCGCACGGGACAGGGTGCCGCAGGCTACAGACTTGCTGCAGCCCTGCGGCACTTTCCCCTACAAAAACGGCATGGGACGCTCTGCGCGTTGGAAGTAGTGCAGAATCGCTGCCACAATTCGCTCTGAAGCGTGTCCGTCACCGTAGGGATTCTTGCGTCCCGCCATGTCGTGATACGCCTGTTCATCCGTCAACAGTGTGCGGGCTTGAGCCTGCACTTCCCAGCGATTGGTCCCCACCAGTTTGAGCGTGCCCGCCTCAATGCCTTCCGGCCTTTCGGTGGTGTCGCGCAACACCAGCACAGGCACGCCCAAAGTGGGCGCTTCTTCCTGGATTCCGCCAGAATCGCTGAGTATCAAAGTGGCCCGGGCCATAAAATTGTGATTGTCGATGACGCCAAGGGGTTCAATGAGATGCACCCGCTGGTGATTGTTGAGAATCCCACGGACCGATTCCTGGACGTGGGGATTCAGGTGGACGGGAAAGATGAGGTGAACATCCGGAAACTCTTCCACAATGTCCAGCGCGGCGCGGCAGAGATTTTGCAGTTTCTCGCCAAAATTTTCCCGTCGGTGTGCGGTCATATAGACAATCCGCGAGGTCCCTGGAATGCTGTCCAGTACCGGATGCCGGTAATCTTTGCGAACTGTCGTCTTGATAGCATCCACAACGGTGTTCCCGGTGACATAGACTCGTTCGGCAGGTTTTCCCTCGCTGCGCAGGTTTTCAGCGGACCAGACTGTTGGCGCAAAGTACATATCCGCCAACACGTCTGCCAACTGCCGGTTCATTTCCTCAGGGTAGGGACTAAACTTGTCGTAGGTGCGCAGTCCAGCCTCCACATGCCCAATGGCTACGGACTGATAGAAGGCTGCCAACGCGGCGGCAAAGGTCGTGGTGGTATCTCCGTGAACCAGGACAATGTCCGGTTTGCGCCTGGCGATGACGGCTTCCATGCCCATCAGTGCCTTACGGGTGACCGTGCCCAAGGTTTGATTGGGCTCCATAATGTCCAAATCGTCGTCCGGCTGAATTTCAAAGACAGACAGCACTTGATCGAGCATTTCCCGGTGCTGCGCCGTCACACAGACCAGTGAATCTATTTCCGGCGCCTGCTCCAGTTCCTTCACGAGGGGGGCCATTTTGACGGCTTCCGGACGTGTTCCGAAAACTGTCATCACACGTAAATTTGTACTCACTGCCATCCTCCTTCAGCCGTCCAACTCCGTCCACCAAACCCTACCGGGTTCCAAACAGCCTATCGCCGGCATCGCCCAATCCAGGAACGATGTAGCCGTGGCTATTGAGGCCTTCGTCCACTGCAGCCACATAGATATCCACATCGGGGTGAATTTCCTGCACCTTGCGGATGCCTTCGGGCGCTGCCACTAGACACATCAGCTTCACTGAAGTGGCTCCTCTTGCCTTCACCGCCGTGATGGCGGCAGCTGCGGAGCCACCCGTTGCCAACATGGGATCGACCACAATCACGTCCCGCTCCTCAATGTGTGGCGGCAGCTTGCAGTAGTATTCGACGGGCTGCAGGGATTCGGGATCGCGGTACAGACCCACATGCCCCACTTTCGCGGCGGGAATGAGATTGAGAATGCCATCCAACATTCCCAGACCGGCACGCAGTACAGGGACCAGAGCTAGGGTCTTTCCGGCAATGACGCTGGTGGTTGCCGACCCTACCGGGGTTTCCACATGAGCCTCGGCCAAGGGCAAATCTCGTGTGATTTCGTAGGCCATAAGCATGGCGACTTCCTGAACTAAAGCGCGGAATTCCTTGGTTCCGGTGTTCTTGTCTCTAATATACGTAAGCTTGTGCTGAATCAGTGGGTGCTCCAAGACATGGACTTGTCCCACAGGTTCCACTCCTTTGCGGACTGCCACGCAACCCGTCAAGGTGAGCGGGCATACGTGGACAGATTATCGTTGTCATTATACCAGACCTGTGGACAAGCTGTCCCAGTTGAGTGAAGCGCAATACTTACCTGCCACTACCTTGCGGCGCCATCCGACGAACCTAGGTGCATGCGAGTAGGAGCGGTGGGTTTCCGCGACCTTGCAGCGCCATCAAGACAACCCCTGAAAAGGCGCAAAAAGGGGACGCAGCGTCTCTTTCCCGTCTCCGTCCCCTGGTTCTCTACTATTGCGAATAAATTCCCTGTGCGCAGGTTCTCTGCAGCATCACCGCTCTAGCCTTCGTAGCTGAGCCCGGGATAGAGTGGATAGCGCTGCGTCAACTGCGCCACCATCTGATGTGCCTGACGCTTCACGTCTTCCGTAAACTCTCCGGCAAGTGCCACTTTGAAGATGTCCGCCACTTCCACCATGGCCGCCGTATCAAAGCCGCGGGTCGTGACAGCCGGTGTACCCACGCGAATTCCGCTGGTAACAAAGGGACTTTCGGACTCGAATGGAATGGTATTTTTATTGACAGTCACACCGATTTCGTCCAGCCTGTGTTCCGCATCCTTGCCGGTCAGGCCCAGGTTCCGTACATCGATGAGCATCAGGTGATTGTCCGTGCCCCCCGATACCAGGTTGAATCCCCGATTCATGAGGGCATTGGCCAGGGCCTTTGCGTTTTCTACAATCCTGCCGGAGTACGCCTTGAACTCCGGTTTCAGGGCCTCGCCGAAAGCCACCGCCTTCCCTGCAATGACGTGCATCAACGGGCCGCCCTGAACACCTGGGAAGACCGTCTTGTCAATAACCTTGGCAAAGTCCGACGAGGTGAGAATCATTCCACCCCGCGGCCCCCTCAGTGTCTTGTGCGTGGTGGTGGTTGTAAAATGCGCATAGGGAATAGGGGACGGGTGATAACCTGTCGCCACCAGCCCAGCAATGTGGGCCATGTCCACCATCAGGTAGGCGCCCACAACGTCAGCTATCTCCCGCATCCGCGCAAAGTCAATGACTCGCGGGTAGGCGCTGGCACCGGCCACAATCATTTTCGGTTTGCAATCCTTGGCGATTTCCAAGATTTTGTCGTAATTGAGTTGCTGCGTCTGCTCATCCACACCATACTCCACAAAGTGATACAGTTTCCCGGAAAAATTCACCGGGCTACCATGCGTCAAATGGCCTCCGTGGGACAGGCTCATGCCCAAAACAGTGTCGCCGGGTTGCAGCACGGATTGATAGACAGCCATGTTGGCTTGAGCGCCGGAGTGCGGTTGAACATTGGCGTGCTCCGCATGAAACAGTTCCTTTGCCCTGTCCCTAGCGATGTTTTCAACGACGTCCACGTACTCGCACCCGCCGTAGTAGCGCTTGCCAGGGTAGCCTTCGGCATACTTGTTTGTCAAAACGCTCCCCATAGCCTCCATGACGGCAGGCGTCACAAAGTTTTCCGACGCAATGAGCTCAATCTTGTCCCGCTGCCGATTCAGCTCCTGATCCATGGCTTGTGCCACATCTTTGTCTTGTTCCCATAAGTTTGTCAACCGTTTTGCGCTCCTTCTCCTCCGATTTTCCCTGGTAACACTCGACTTGCCGCTAGTTCTACGTCATATACGGCCCGCAATCCGCCAATGAGCGGTGGGCGAGTCCGCGCCATGGTGATATGAGCCTTCCCGACGTGCGTTGACCGCCCACGGACGGGGACAGCGACTCGCCGTAGATGCATGCCAATCAGTGTATCGCCAATATCTAGTCCTGCATCTGCTTCAATCTCCTCGACCAAGCAGCAATCGTAAAAGTGAAAATAGGCCTGTGCCGCCACTGCACCGCCGGCTCCGGGAACGGGAATGGCAGACACTTGGCGCCAGCCCCTCTCCTTGGCCACGGCCTTTTCCACTACCAGCGCTCGGTTCAAATGCTCGCAGCACTGGAACGCCAGCGAACAGCCCGTGTCATCGGCAAATTCCATGCAGGCGTTGACGACGTCAAGGCCAACTTCAAGGGAAGTTGCCTTACCAATGTGCTGCCCGAGAATTTCGCTTGTGGAGGCGCCAATGACCAGCACGTCACCGGGTTTCAGTGAAGCGGCCTCCTGCAAGTCGTCAAGACACATCCGAATCTCAGCTTGAATGTCCTCCATGCTGCTGCCTCCTAACAGATGGCTGCTGGTACATCACAGGGAACGGCGTTCAATCTCCAGGATTTTATTGACTCTGGGGCCATGGCGGCCACCTTCAAATTCTGTGGTCAGAAACACCTTCACAATTTCCAAGGCCAGTCCGGGACCAATGACTCGCTCTCCCAGCGTCAGAATATTGGCGTCGTTGTGGCGCCGAGCCATTTCCGCCGAGAACTCATCCTGCACCGTCACTGCCCGAATCCCTCTCACTTTGTTCGCTGCGATGCACATGCCCAAGCCCGTGCCGCAAATGAGCAGGCCTCGGTCATATTCTCCGGAAGCCACGGCTTGTGCCACTTGCAGGGCATAGTCCGGATAGTCCACGGAGTCTTCTGTAAATGTTCCGATGTCTTGAATTTCGTAGTCTTCCTCCTGTAACGCCGGGAGGATTAGACGTTTGAGGCGAAACCCGGCGTGATCACTTCCAACAATAACCTTCATTGCACCACTCCCCCGCGTCGCGGCCTGCTCCGACGTCAGTCGCTGGATGAGCAGATCCATCAAGTGATTGAGTTGCTCTGCGCAGTGTAGATACTGTTCATCGCTACTACCGAACGGATCTACAATATCATACTCCTCGGGCTGGTGGTTAACGGCCTCGTTGGGGGGTGCCAAAAACTCTCCCAGAGTGCTAATTTTCCGCGCCATCTCGGGATACGTGGAAGACAACTGGCGAGCGTGGTTCACGGTCATGGTAAAGACGTATTCCGCCCGTTCCAAGAGCCTGCGATGAACGCCCTTTGCCTGGTGCCCTTCGGCGGGAACGCCCAGGGTCTGCAGCGCCTCTGCAGCCTGGTGGGACATGGGCTGACCGTCTGCAGCAAAGGTTCCTGCCGAATCAACCTGCCATGGAAGATTGGCCTCCCGCAACTTCTGCCGCAATAAAAAAGCCGCCATCGGACTGCGGCAAGTGTTCCCCGTACACACAAAGAGGATGAGCATTTACCATCGTCCTCCTATCGGCTGAGTCAGAAACCTTCTCATATTCTCTCGTTCAGTATATCCCTCACAAAAATAGCCATGCAACCTAAATTGAGACCGGGTACTGTTCAGTCCGTCACTTCACGAGAAAATGGATGCCGAACCCCAGTAAAATGGCCGCTCCGGCCACTTCCCCGTACCTGCCAACCAGATTTGTCACCCGTTTGCCCAGCCACAAACCGACACCGCACAGCAACGCGCCAAAGAAACCAAAGGAAAATACGGATGCCACACCAAAAGCGGTACTGCGCAGACCCAGACTGAAACCAATGGACAGGGCGTCAACGGAGACAGTGAGAGCAAACAGCGGTATGGCCAGGGTATGGATGTCGGCAGGTTTTTCATCTTCCTTGTGAAACAGTGTAGAATAGATCATATGCAGTCCCAGTGCGATAAGCAGGAATGCGCTAAACCACTGTGCCACCCGCCCCAGCAACCCTTGAACTACCAGTCCTGCCACCAGCCCTGCCGAAGCCATAAAAATGTGGGCGACGCCAATATTAAACACCAGTTGCCAGGCCGTTTTTCTGGGTATACCCTGCAGTCCGAACCCCAGGGCCAGGGAGAAGGCGTCCATCCCAAGAGCCAGAGACACCAGCAAAATTTCCGCCAGGTCATGGACGTGATTCAGCAAGTGCTCCCCCCCTACGGACTCCTGTAACAGAGCTGTTGTGTTGGCGCCAAGGGCATTCTTCCTAAATGTATGCGCCTGTCCACATTCACATGATTGGGAGGATTTGTACCATGGGCTCCGCGAGACTTCTTCACCGCTGCTGTCGCCGGACGTCGCCGCCGTCGCCCTGTCTTTTCGCCGTCATCGTTCTTGCGACACTGCCCTTGTGGTTGAGCGGTTGCGCCACTGGCACCCGGTCTTCATCTAATGCAGTCCGCATGCCAACCTTTGCATCGGCTTTGAAAGAGGCGGCACACAGTCCGCCGTATTTGGTGAGTGTCGGGGATTCCATTACCTTCGGGGAAAATTTGCCGGGATCGCGCTTGCCCACCTCGCCCACAAAACAAGGCACGCCATCCAAAGACGCCTTTCCTTTCATTGTGGGGCGCGACAACCACATGAAGGTGTTTGACTTGGGGCGCCCGGCCTTCACTTCCGGGCAACTGCTGCAGTGGCTGCAGACAGGCAGTAATCCGACCAAACTGGCAAAAGCAGACCTGGTGACTCTCGACGCCGGCAGCAACGACTTGCTGGAGACTGCCTACAACGTCCTCGCCAGTGTTCTGACAAACCCGTCCAACACTTCACCGCAGAACGAGACCAAAGCGTTCGACAAAACCTTGACTAGGCTGGAAGCCAACTTGACAGCCATCATTGGGCAAATTCGCAGACAAACCCAGGCGCCCATCATTCTGATGAACTTGTACAATCCGTTCCCTGATGCCACCACCCTGCACGACATAGCCGAACCCTTGCTGGCACAGGCAAACCAGGTCATCACAAAAACGGCGGTGGCCAATGACTGCTACCTTGTGAACACCTATGCCGTCATGAACCACCGCCAGCAGACCCTGACACGGTTGCACCAGGAGGATATTCACCCCTCCATCGCCGGGCAGAAGGCCATTGCCAGCCTGGTGGACCGAGCCATTGCTCAGCCGGAAAACTATACACCGCAACGAGACGCGATACTGAACCGCCATACACCCGTTTACCATAATCCCCGGCTGTTTGCCAGTGTAGAAACCACCCTGCCCGCAGGAACGGCAGTGCAGGTCCTGGCCGTGGACAGCATCTGGCTTACCGTGCGCCAGGGAAGGTACGTGGGCTATGTCCGCGACAATCAACCAAATCTAGTCAATCGGCCGTGGCCGGACGCCAGGGTTCCGCGGCTGCTGCAGCGCGATTTGGTAAAATTTGGGCGACTGTCCGTTGGCTCACCGGTGGATTCACTAGAGGGATTCGTGTGGCATGGAACGGTGTATGGGCCGCTCTTGGACTTGGTCCACGCCGTGAACGGCAACCTTACCGAGGACGACGCGACCCTCGCCCTGAACGTAACAACCCCCAGCCATAGCGGACTGGAGGGGTGGTGGCAATCACAAACGCGGCGGCTGCCTCCGCTGTACTCGAGACAGTCCTTTGACTTGACCAGAGAACCCGTCTCCAAAGCCGAGGCCTTTGCCATGACGTTTCTTGAAGACCATAAAAAACCGGTGCAGGTGGACGTCCAAACCACCGCCTACATGCTTCAGGAAGATGGGGAACCCGTGCCTTTGGCACAACCGGTTGTCACGATTGGCGGGACTCTCTATGTTCCGGCGGTTGCCTTCTGGGCCTCCCTAGGGGGAACGACTGCCAAGTGAGCCGCCGGACGGTGTGCGCCCGTGCCTGAGATTCCGGCACAAGACTGCCAGCCGAGAATCCAGCCCTGAACTCCGGCCTTTGGACTCGGGACTTGGACTCCCAGCTTTGACTCCGGCACAAGCCGGCGGGCACTGGTCTTTGTGTCTAAACCTCTTCCACGCGCCCTTCGGAAGCCTTGTTCAGTCGGTTCATCAGCGCAGCACCGATACCTGTGGGACGGACACCTTCGACGAGAATGTACTTGACGCCTTGCCGGTCAAAATCCCGCATGAGCCGGTACAGTTCGCGGCTCACCGCTTCCACGTAGACATCACCGGGACTGGGCGTCCAGGACTTCACCCGACCAGAGAAATTCCGAGTGGATATGACGCCGATGGAACAGTCTTCGTGATGGTCCATGAACTGCATCATGCTCACCAGTACCCGTCCTGGGTCACCCCACCAGACATGCACCTTTGCATTGGGCGCATAGTGACGATACTTCGTGCCCGGCGACTGCGTTCCGGACTCCTGGCCATCATTGGCCGCTCCGGCGTACACCACCGGAATCTGCAAGGCTTCCTCCAAGTCTTCCCGTGTAATATTCCCCGGCCGATAAATCACTGCGTGATTAGCAAAAATTTCCACAACAGTGGACTCCAACCCCACTCTGCACGGGCCGCCGTCCACAATCCCTGCGATGCGATTCTCCAGGTCTTCCAGTACGTCCTGAGCAGTTGTCGGGCTGGGTTTGCCCGACTGGTTGGCACTGGGTGCAGCAACAGGGCAGTCCGCCCGCCGCAGTAGTTCCAAGGCCACAGGATGCTGGGGTATGCGCACACCAACCTTCTCCAGACCAGGATGAACACTGGGCGCCAACTGCCGATTCGCCGGCAGCAGCAGCGTCAACGGGCCCGGCCAAAACTGTTCCATGGCATGCCTAGCCAATGGGGAGACCTCTGCATCCGGCGCAATGACCAGCGGCAACTGGGCAGTGTCCGCGAGATGAACAATAAGCGGGTTGTCAGCCGGACGGTTCTTTACTTCAAAAATTCGCAGCACTGCTTCTTCCATGAGGGCGTTTGCACCCAGTCCGTAAACGGTTTCCGTTGGGAACGCAACCAGTCCTCCCGTTCGTAACGACTCGGCTGCTTCCTCCAAATCTGTTGCATTCCAGTGGCTGTCCTCCATGGCATGCCAGATTTTCACTATCGCTTCCCCCTAAACCCAACTGTCACAATTTTCTTTGATTGCTCTCTGTCGTACTGTACTCCATAGACTTATTTGTATGTTTTTAAAACCAGTTGCGAATGGCCTTCCACAGCTCTTCTCCGTAATCCAAGGACGCCAGCCGAACCTGTACCGGTGTCGATTGCCCTTGCAAATTTTTCACAGAAATCGTTTCCAGCGGCGGCAGGTCCGGAAAGCCGCCCGTGTTGGGAACGGCGTCCCCATCCGCAATGTCAATAAAGCACAAAGGCGGAAACAGAACGCACCACCAGTTGCTGCCTTGCCCTTTGCCAATAATTAGGCGTAGCGCTTCGTAATTTCCGGCAGGATATACGCGATTACCATACACTTTTGTGGGAAATGGCACAACTCCTACGTTTGCTTTCACATGGTAGCGGAAGCCGTGCTTTTGGACAACCGACTGTGCTAGGGACTGAAGCTCCTGGAGGTGGTTTGTCACAATTTCTTGCGCCTGCTGCTCGGTTTTCGCACCATTCAGCAGTTGAGCCACCCGCACCACCACAGCGTCGCGGACTTCTCGCTTCAGTGCTTCATCGGTGGCACTGTCGCTGTTGGCAAGGATGCGCAATCGCAAGGCGTCCTTGGGTATGGGCGCGTCCTGAGGTATCGCGATGTTGACGTCGGCCTGCTGAACGGTACTATGCACAGACGGTCCGGCTGTCGCCTGCTGTTGCGCCTGCCCCTGAACCTGCTCTTGCCCCTGCCCCTGAACCTGCTCTTGCCCCTGCGCCTGGCGGGGTGAACCCTGTGCTCTCAGCCCTTGCCACAAATGATTGCCCCCAGCCAGAAATATGACAATTGTGAGAAAAATGATAAGGCGCTTCCACCCCACCTTCGGCCACCTCCGCGTTTCGTATCTAGCATCTCTAGCAACAGCATGGCCACCTGTTGCTAGTTTTAAACCATAAACGGAAGTTGGCGGTTCGCTAGGAGAGGTTGTCCGAAGCCATTGACCCGTTTACCGGAGCCCAACTATAATGAACAACAAGCTGTTTGACATCCGCGCTGCCCTAAGCGGCGGGGCTTGCCGCGACCAGGGTCAGTCAATGGATACCCACCACTCAGATGGCTTAAATCGGGTTGGATTCAACGCAAATTTCAGGAATATTCTGCAACGAAACAAATACAACTTGGGGGGCGTACTGTGAAACTTGAAGGATGGCGCCGTATTCGCCAACTCACCACCAGCATCTTTTCTGAGCTGGCAGCCCGTAAGCAGGCAGCCAAAGCGGAAGGTCGAGGCGTCATTGACCTGAGCACTGGCAGTCCCCGGGCCACCATGTGTGCCCGGGCGAAAATTCCCGGCGGCCGGTCATCCCGTGAGTTTGCAGCCTTCAACAGCGCTCACCGACAACGACGCGCTCAATACCGCGCAAGTCATGTAGGCTGAAAAACCTCCATTCGCGCCAGCGGCCGGAGTCTCGAAACAGACTTTGCACAGAAGACGACTGGCCAGCACCTACCTCCAGAAAGAGAGCGGCTGGACCTTCACTCCAGACCCTCTCCTCCAGTGCTGCCAGACGGCGATAAAAGTCGAGGCCATCGAGACCCCCATCCAAAGCCAGACGGGGTTCATAGTCCCGCACTTCAGCTTCCAGCGTCGCCACCTCTGCAGTGGGGATGTAGGGTGGATTGCTCACCACGACTTGCGGGTGCATGACCTGTGATTCCAGGAAAGCCGCGGCATCGCCTGCGTGAAACGTGACGGCAGCACAGAGGCGCGTGGCGTTTTCGCGGGCAATGGCCAGGGCCTCAGCGGAAATATCGACGGCGTGGACGTCCAGCCCAGGCAGGTTCAATGCCAGGGTAATGGCGATGGCTCCGCTGCCGGTCCCAACATCGACCAGTTGGCTCACGCGGCCCAGACCCGCGTGGTTGCGAATCCAATGGATGACCGCCTCCACCAGCCCCTCCGTTTCCGGGCGGGGTATGAGGCACCCTGGCGCCACCCGCAAGCTGCGTCCGTAAAAATTCGCCACTCCCGTGATGTACTGAAGTGGAACCCCTTCGCTACGACGGTTTAGCGCCGCGCTGAACTTGGCTTCAGCTTCGTTGGGAACTGCCCCGCCGCCCTCGGCTAGGCGCACTAGCATCTCCGTTCGGCTCCAGCCTGTGGCCCACTGAAGCAGCACCTCCGCTTCATAGCGCAAAATGCTCTGGCGACTGTCCGGTGACGCGGCGGAAGCCAGCGTGCTTTGGTGTTCGAGACAATTTGTAGCCCATGACAGCAGCTCTGCAGTGGAACGCGTGCCCATAAGACCTATCCTTCCGCGACTTTCAGCAACTCAGTCCGGTCCGCGACAATGAGTCCCTGGATGATTTCGTCCAGGTCTCCGTCCAGTACCGCTTCAAGACGGTGTAGAGTCAGGCCGATTCTGTGATCGGTCACGCGGCTCTGGGGGAAGTTGTAGGTGCGGATGCGCTCACTTCTGTCTCCGGTGCCCACCTGGCTCTTCCGATTTGCCGCCTGTTCCTGCTGTTGCTCCTGCTGGTACTTTTCGTAGAGCCTGGCACGCAGCACTTTCATGGCCTTGTCGCGATTCTTGAGCTGCGACTTCTCGTCCTGACAGGAAACCACAATGCCCGTCGGCAAGTGGGTAATGCGAACGGCGGACTGAGTCGTGTTCACACTTTGCCCGCCTGGCCCGGTGGAACAAAAGACATCGATGCGAATGTCCTTTTCGTGAATCTCCACCTGGACGTCCTCAACTTCCGGCAACACCGCCACCGTGGCAGTTGAGGTATGAATGCGCCCGCCTGACTCCGTTACGGGTACCCGCTGCACGCGGTGCGTCCCGCTTTCAAACTTCAAGCGGCTGTAAGCGCCTTTGCCTTCGATGGCTAGTGTGACTTCTTTGAAGCCGCCAATGTCCGTATAGTGGGCGTCCAAGACTTCTGTCTTCCACCTGCGGCGCTCACCATAACGGGTGTACATCCGCAGCAACGTCCCCGCAAACAGTGCCGCTTCCTCGCCTCCTGCCGCAGCGCGAATCTCCACAAAGACGCTCTTGTCGTCATTGGGATCTTTCGGCAACAGCAGAAACTGCAACTCTTCCTGCAAGCGGGCAGACTGGTCCCGCAAATCGTCAATTTCCGCTTTGACAAACTCCTTCATGTCGGCGTCCAGCTTCTCCTGGAGCATTTCTTTGGCGTCCGTCAACTGCTGCTCCACAGACAGGTACTGCCTGTATACTTCCACGGGTTCCGACAGATTGGACTGTTCCTTGGAGTACTTGCGCAACAAGTCCGAATCCGAAATTACATCGGGATTGCACAGCAGTCTTTCCAACTCGTCATAGCGTTCAACCATTTCCTGCAACCGCTCAAACACGTCCATGCACCTCCTGGCATTGCGCTTCCACACGTTTCCATGCGATTCCCTGCGGGCGCCACACGATTCCATGCGGGCTCCACGCGCTTCCATCTGAAAAAAACGCGACGACCCGGATTGCCTGCCAGCTATCCGGGTCACAACAAACAGGGTATGCCCTCCTCCATATTCCTGACCGGACGTCCATGAATTTCCATGGAGACCCGGCAGGCTGTGACGGACCATACCCTGCTTCGGGATTATTTAATTGCTAAGCCTGTTCGGACTGAATGCCGTACTTCTTATTGAAACGTTCCACACGGCCGCCGGCATCGATAAACTTCTGCTTTCCGGTGAAAAACGGGTGACACTTGGAGCAGATTTCTACGCGCAGATGGTCTTTTGTTGAACCTGTTTCAAAGGTCTCGCCACAAGCGCAGGTCACCGTCGTAATATGATAATCCGGATGGATTGCAGTCTTCACTGGTTTCACCTCGTTCAAACAAACTGTCTTGAGACACTGCGAAGTATTATACCACGGTCTTGACATGTTGCCAACCAGTGTTTCATGGAAACTGAGAAGGATTAGCGGGGAGAGTCCACGGTTGACAGGGTAAAGCCGGCAATCCCAGTGCAAAGTCGTTGCTTCGTTCCTTTATCCCTTGCTTCAGGCGCGTTTTTCGCGCGGCGCGGGCACTTCCTTGCGCTCCCTATCCTTGTGCAGTTCCAGACTAGCGAGAAATTCCTCGTTGGTCTTATAGTGCTTAAACTTGCGAATGAACAGCTCTGTAAAATCCGGATTTTCGCCCATGGATTTGCGAATGGCCCAGACCCGCTCCAGTTCCTCCTGCGGTTGCAGCAGTTCTTCTCGGCGAGTGCCCGACCTGCGAATGTCCAGTGCGGGAAAGACCCGTTTTTCGGCAAGGCGCCGCTCCAGATGCAGCTCCATGTTGCCGGTACCCTTGAACTCCTCATAGATGACGTCATCCATGCGCGATCCCGTTTCAATCAAGGCAGTAGCGAGAATCGTCAGACTGCCACCCTCTTCCACATTGCGCGCCGCACCAAAGAAACGTTTGGGTCTGTGGAAAGCGGCAGGATCGATACCACCTGAAAGCGTTCTCCCGCTAGGCGGAACAACCAGGTTGTAGGCCCGGGCCAGGCGAGTGATACTATCCAGGAGAATGACCACGTCGAGCTTGTGTTCAACCAGCCTGAGGGCGCGCTCCAAGACCAGCTCCGCCACCTTGATGTGGTTGTCCGGAACTTCATCAAAGGTGGAAGCCACCACTTCTGCGCGAACAGAGCGCTGCATGTCCGTGACTTCCTCGGGTCGTTCGTCAATGAGCAGAACAAACAGGTGCGTATCGGGATTGTTGTCCACGATGCTGTTGGCAATCTGTTTGAGCAACATGGTCTTGCCGGCTTTAGGTGGGGCTACAATCAGACCGCGTTGGCCAAAACCGATGGGTGAGAACAAATCGATGATACGTGTTGCAATGCGATCGGGTGAAGTTTCAAGTACCATCCGCCGCGAAGGAAACAGCGGTGTTAAAGCGGGGAAATGAAGTCGTTCGGCGGCGACATGCGGACTGACACCGTTGACAGCTTCCACGTGCAGCAATCCGAAGTACCTTTCATTCTCCTTGGGAGTCCTGACTTTTCCTGAAACCAGGTCGCCGGTTCTCAAGTCGAATCTTCGAATCTGTGACGCTGCGACGTAGATGTCCTCAGCGCTGGGCAGGTATCCAATCGGTCTAAGAAAACCGTAGCCGTCCTGCATAATGTCCAGTACGCCTTCCGCGAACATCAACCCGTCTTTCTCAGCTTGCGCTTTAAGTATGGCAAAAATGAGTTCGCGCTTCTTCATGTTGCCGTAATACGGTATTTCGAACTCCTTTGCCAACTTGTAGAGTTCCGTTAGTTTTTGCGTCTCTAAATCCCGTAAGTCCAATAGGCGTCCCCCACATTCTGCGGTAACGCTCGCAGTTCGGGCATGTGGAAATCTTCTTCGAATTGTTCGATTGGAGTTTTTTCAGAAGGAAGGTATAGCAGGAAGTATCCTTTGAAAATTCTTCGGAAAATTTCCCAGCAGCAATCAAAGTAGACTCTGAACTGTCGAGCCTTATGCATTATATCATGTTTACCCATGCAATTCGATTCTATGCCAAGAATTTGTTGCCGCTCATCATATTTTATTATATGCCATTCGTGTGCAGACTCAACCATTGAACCATGCAACCGTTTCCTCGGTGCATCCCTTCGTTTCTCCGAGTTGTCTCTGCCCCCGTACGGCAGTGCGGAAGCAGGGACAACCCGGTGTGACTGAAATATCAATCCACGGGCATGGGCTTGCGCGACAAATCGTGTACGGCTTCAATGAACCTAACGGTGCCCGTCTTTGAACGCATCACCAGCGAGTGCGTGCTGGCCCTGGATTTCCCCATAAACCTCACACCCCGCAACAGTTCACCCTCTGTGACACCGGTTGCGGCAAAGATGGCGTCGTCGCCCTTCACCAGGTCGTCCATCATCAGAACCTTGTTAATATCGGCAATGCCCATGGCCTTGCAGCGCGCCACCTGGGCCTCGTCCTCGGGCAGCAGCCTGCCCTGGAGTTCACCACCCAGGCACTTTAGCGCCGCAGCCGCCAGCACGCCCTCGGGAGCACCACCGGATCCAAACATAATGTCCACGCCCGTGTCGTCAAAGGCGGTGTTTACGGCGGCCGCCACGTCGCCGTCGGTAATCAGCTTGATGCGGGCCCCGGCTTCGCGGATTTGCCGAATGATGTCCTCGTGACGCGGACGGTCCAGCAATATGGCCACCACGTCGGAAATGTCCTTGTGGGAGGCTTTCGCCACAGCCTCCAGGTTCTCCCGAACGGAGGCGTCAAGGCTGACTTTTCCCGCCGCTTTCGGCCCTACGGCAATCTTGTCCATGTACATGTCCGGAGCATGCAACAGGGTACCGCGAGGCGCCACTGCCACCACGGACATTGCGTTCCATAGGCCCTTGGCGAGAATATTGGTCCCTTCCAGGGGATCCACCGCAATGTCCACTTCCGGCGGCGCCCCGGTTCCCAGGTGCTCGCCAATGTACAACATGGGCGCTTCATCCATTTCGCCCTCGCCAATGACCACGGTTCCGTCCATTTGCACAGTGTCAAACATCCGCCTCATGGCGGTGGTGGCTGCATCATCAGCCGCCATCTTCTGCCCCATACCCATCCAGCGAGCCGTTTGTAAAGCGGCAAGTTCCGTTACCCGAACAATTTCCAGCGCTAACTCACGTTCCATTCCGTACACTCCTCCCGCAGTCCGTCAAGACCTCTTTCCATACTGAACATACCGTTTAATGACAATGCCATGGTAATCAGACCATAGTGCCACGGCAACGCCACTGCAGTTCGCGCCAGCCTCCATGGCCAAGGCTGTCAGGTACGCGAAACCGACCACGCTGAGAAACGACCTCGTTATGGACGTTACTCTTTATGAACGTTACTCTTTGTGACGTTCCTCGTTATGAACGTTCCTCGTTATGAACGTTAATAGTATAGCATTAACTAGCAATTATGACGTACTAATATGAAAACTGTAAGAAAAGTTTTGCGGTTCCATCCAAGTTCTCTTACCATGGAAACCGGAGGTGAAGGACGATGAACCGTCGTGTGGAACAACTTGAGATTTCCGGGATCCGTCGTTTTTCCAACATGGTGGAACAGTTTCCTGAGGCCCTGTCCCTGACCTTGGGTCAGCCGGATTTTCCCACGCCTGCGCACGTCAAGGAAGCTGCAAAAGCCGCGTTGGACAAGAATCTCACAACCTACACCAGCAACGCCGGACTGCCCCAGTTGAGACATGCGGCGGCCCGCTTCGTGAAACGTTACGGCCTGTCCTACGACGGCACCACGGAGGTTCTGGTGACCAACGGATCGACGGAGGCTCTGGCCGTCACCTTTCAATCTCTGCTGGCACCGGGGGATGAAGTCGTTCTGCCGGCACCGGTATACCCTGGTTACGAGCCACTGATTCGACTGGCTGGAGCTGTTGTCAAGCATGTGGATACATCCATGTCCGGTTTCCGGCTGACGCCGGAGCTGCTGCAACAGGCAATAACGGAGAAAACCAGGTGCGTCGTCCTACCCTACCCGGCCAATCCTACGGGCGCGGTTCTGACCTTGGACGAGCTGAAGGCCCTGGCGGCTGTCATTGAAGATTCGCCTCTGTTCGTGGTTTCCGACGAAGTTTACAGCGAGTTGATATACAACGGTCAGTCCCACCACTCTATTGCCGGAATTCCCGGTATGCGGGACAGGACCGTGGTGCTAAACGGCCTGTCCAAAAGCCATTCCATGACCGGCTGGCGCATTGGATTTGCCTTTGCACCTGCTCAGATTACCGCGCAGATGCTGAAAGTCCACCAGTACTACACCACCTGCGCCAGCAGCATCAGTCAGTACGCTGCGCTGGAGGCGCTGACTGGGGGGGTTGACGACGCCCTGCCGATGCGCGAAGAGTACCAGCGCCGCGGCTTGTATGTCCACCAACGGCTGTTGAACATGGGCCTGGAATGCATCCGACCCGCCGGTGCCTTTTACCTGTTTCCATCAATTAAGCCGTTGGGCCTGCCTTCCCAGACCTTTGCGCTGCGACTGCTCCAGGAGGCCCAAGTAGCCGTGGTGCCAGGAGACGCCTTTTCCGCTGCAGGGGAGGGTTTTGTTAGAATTTCCTACGCCGCATCCATGGCAACCTTGGTGGAGGCCTGCAATCGCATGGAGGGGTTTGTTCAGGGCCTGGCTTGAGTGCTGCTCAGATGCCGCAGGTAGCCCTGGACAACTCGGATACCCACGTCAATGGCCTCTTCACTGGGGTTCAGGCGGGCACTGTGCAACCCTTCGGCAGCACCTGCCCCCAACCAGAACATGAACCCCGGCACGGACTGGAGAAAATAGCCGAAGTCCTCTCCCGTCATGGCTTCGCGGCAGACCTCCAAATGAGCGGTCTGCGACTGTTGCAGCCACTCCATAAAGCCCTTTACGGTCTCAGGGTGGTTGTAAACCTGCACATAGTTGGCCCCGTAGTCAATGTGGCACCGGCAGGCAAAGCCCGTCTCAATCCCGGCCACAACCTGTTCGATGCGCTGTTTCACAAGGGCCATGGACTCCGTGGAAAGCGTGCGCAGGGTCCCTTCAATGCGCGCTCGCTCGGCAATGATATTCTGTTTGGTCCCGCCGCTGATTTTTCCGATGGTCAACACAGCAGCGTCCAGCGGATTGACGTTGCGAGCGACGATGGTATGCAACTGCGTGACCAGGTGCGCTGCGGCCACAACCATGTCGTTGGCCAGGTGGGGGTACGCGGCATGACCGCCGATTCCCACGAGATTGATACACAGTTCCGAGGTGTTGGCGAACAGAATGCCCGGACGCGTGGCAACTGTCCCTACAGGGAACTCCGGCGCAATATGCAAAGCAAACACCACATCTGGATGCCAGCGGGCGAACTGCTCGCTGGCCAGCATGGGCTGCGCCCCCCCTGGCCCCTCCTCCGCCGGCTGAAACAAAAAGACGATGTCGTCCCGTACAGGATGCAGGGCCAGCTCCGTAAGTACGGCCATGGCAATGGTCATGTGAATGTCGTGGCCGCAAGCGTGCATCATGCCCGGGTGCCGCGAACGAAAAGGCAGCCCGGTTTCTTCCTCTAGCGGAAGTCCGTCCATGTCCGCCCGGTAGGCTAGCGTCTGCCGAGATTCCGTCCCGGGGACCCGCACCAGGAGGCCTGTTTTCCACAGTTCAATCTCAACCCTGTGGCCAGGGAGCGTGCTGAGGTAATTCAGCAGAAACTGCTGCGTCTTCGTTTCCTGAAAACCGAGTTCCGGGATTTGGTGTAACTCCCGGCGAAACGCCTTCCAGTCCATGGAACACCCGCTTTCCGTGCCGCGGTTACTACAGCCTGCAGCAACCCCGTTACAGTTGTCGCAATTCCTGCTTGATTTCCACCTTGGAGCGTACCTTATCGTCCATGTGCTTGAGAATTCTCGCGGGAACACCGGCGACTACCACATTGGGCGGAACATCCTCAATGACAATGGCCCCCGCAGCCACCACGGAGTTGTGGCCCACGGTCACGCCTTCGAGAATAACGGCGTTAGCGCCTACCAGCACATCGTCGCCAATGACCACGGGTTTCGCCGACGGCGGTTCCACCACCCCCGCTACCACGGCTCCGGCGCCGATGTGACAGTTCTTCCCGACGATGCCTCGCCCGCCAATGACTGCATTCATGTCAATCATGGTGCCTTCGCCGATTTCCGCGCCAATGTTAATCGTGGCGCCCATCATCACCACCGCGTTCCTGCCAATGGTCACTTGCTCACGGATAACTGCACCGGGTTCGATGCGCGCTTGCAGGCCCTTGGTGTCCAGCAGGGGAATGGCAGAATTGCGCCTATCGCTTTCCACACAGAAATCTTCCAGGAACTCCCCGTGCTGTGACAACAACGGACCCAGCACTTTCCACTCGCCAAACACGACGCCCACACTGTCCGTAATAAACGTCTTGACGTCGGCTGGAAAGGGAATCTTCTGCAACTGCCCCTTCAGGTAAACTTTGACCGGCGTCTTCTTCTCACTGCTTCGAATAAACTCAATGATTTCGTAAGCGTCCACCCGTTTTCTCCTCTCCACCCGTGTTCTGTGTTCTGCTCCCTTATTCCGCCGTCTTTCCCGCCGCACTGCCTGCCATGGCCGTCTGCTTCGACACCGTGCTCCAGTCGGCGAGGAAGCGTTCAATCCCTTGATCGGTCAAGGGGTGCTTTGTCATCTTGTTCAGTATGCTGTAGGGGCACGTCGCAATGTCCGCGCCTGCCCGAGCCGCTTGGGTAACATGCATGGGATGACGGATGCTGGCGGCAATAATCTCCGTCTCCACCTGGTGCATGTCAAAAATCATACTGATGTCTGAAATCAACTCCACTCCGTCAAAGCTGATATCGTCCAAGCGGCCAATGAACGGGCTGACGTAACTGGCTCCTGCCCGTGCGGCCAAGAGAGCCTGGTTGGTACTGAAAACCAGCGTAACATTGGTCCGGACGCCTTGTTTTGCGAAAGTGGATACAGCCTTCAAGCCTTCAGACGTCATGGGCACTTTAATGACGATGTTGGAATGGATTTTAGCCAAATCCAAGCCCTCTCTCACCATGCCATGGCTGTCGAGACTGACCACTTCAGCGCTAATAGGACCGTCCACAATCCCCACAATCTCCTTGAGCACCTCAATGAAATCCCGGCCTTCGTGGGCGACCAGAGACGGGTTCGTCGTAACGCCACTGAGAATCCCCATTTCCTGCGCCTGCCGGATTTCGTCCACGTTTGCGGTATCGATAAACAGTTTCACCAGCACATCACCTCTGCAAGAGTTTGCCGCCAACCAGCGAGGATGTGCTGCTCTTCAGTGCTCCGGTTCTTTCATTCTCCCGTTCTTTCGTTCTCCAGTTCTGTCGTTCTCCGGTTCTAGTCCTTCAGTTCTCCGGCCAGAGCTACACCGGTCTCGGAATGCCCAGCATTTTTCTGGCTTCGTCGGGTGTTGCCACGGGCCGATCCAGTTCCTTCGCAATCCGGACTACCCGCTCAACCAGTTGCGCGTTGCTTGTGGCCAACTCCCCTTTGCGATAGTAAATGTTGTCCTCATAGCCCACGCGGACGTGTCCGCCCAACGTAGCCGCCAAAGTAGCCATAAGCAGCTGGTGCCTGCCCATCCCAGCCACAGACCACGTGGCGCCTTCCGGCAGGGACTCCACCAGAAACAGCAGATTCTTGGCACTGGCCGGCAGCGCCCCTGGAACTCCCAAGACAAAATCGAAGTGGAACGGTGCTTCCACTAGGCCTTCCTTCGCCAGTTGCACGGCATTATTTATCATGCCGGAATCGAAGATTTCAAATTCTGGTCGAACGCCATATTTTTTCAACTCCGCCGCAAACCTCCGCAAAGTAGCGGGATCGTTCATAAAGACCTCGTCGGAAAAATTGACCGATCCGCAGCTCAGCGTGGCCATTTCCGGCTTCAACGCCACAGGCTGCAAGCGTTCCTCGGCGCTCATCCCCACGGCTCCGCCGGTGGAAACCTGGACAATGATGTCGCAGCGTTCCTTGATTTTTTCGATGGTTTCCCGGAACCTCTCACCGCTTTGAGTGGGCTGTGCGTCGTCTGTACGCACGTGCAAATGACAGATACTGGCCCCTGCTTTCCAACAGGCTTCCGCAGCTGCGGCAATCTGCTCCGGTGTGACAGGCAGGTTTGGCTGCTGGTTGGGCATCACTTCCGCCCCAACCATTGCGGCCGTAATGATGAGTTTGTCCATAGCAAATCCTCCTCGTATGTAACGTGCCGACCTGGCCGACGGACCAACCTTTGCCGGCCCATGTCTGCTACAGCCGCTGTTTGTCCAGGGGCACGACGCAGGTTCCCGTGGCGTAGGTGACAAGCACCGGCGGATTCAGCACGCTGGCGGCCGAAGGGACCGCAGCATCAATGTTGGCTTCAATGACCTTGTAGGCCTCAAACTCCATCTTTCGCGATGATTTCCCGACCTTCGTGATTCGGCCCCGGGCTTCAATGTAGTCTCCGGCAAAAACCGGCGCCTTGAACTCCACGCAGTCGTAGGCCACAAACAGGCCCTCGTCTCCATCCCGCTGAATGAGCAGTTCCGTGGCCACGTCGCCAAATAGGGACAGCATCCGCGCCCCATCCACGAGGCGCCCGCCGTAGTGGGCATCGTGCTCACTCATACGTAAACGAATGACACTTTCAAAGTCTGTATTGTTGGGGTTGTTCTGCTGGTTTTCCATGTGCATCTCCTGCCTCTGTAGAATTCTAATCCCGCTGTCTTTCCGCAAAAAAAGGGTGAGCCGAAGCATCACCCTCATTCTACGGATTCAATTGACTTTTTACTACCTGCCGCAGCTCGTCAATATCAAAAGGCTTGGTGAAGTGGGCCAGTGCCCCCAGCTCCATGGCCTCCTGAATCAGGTTCAACTCCCCATAGGCAGTCATCATGAGAACCTTTGTTTTGATTTCCATCTTCCTCAGGTTGCGCAGGATTTCCAAGCCATCCATGCCGGGAATCTTCATATCCAACAGGACTAAATCCGGCGACTCTTTCTGGGCTATCTCCAGAGCAATGGCTCCGTTTGGCGCATCGAAAGTCTCATAACCTTCTTTGCTCAACACTTCCTGCAGGAGTAAGCGTATGCCAAATTGATCGTCCACAATCAGAATTTTTTTTGCCAAGGGCTCACCTTCTCGGAGTAATGACGATGCATGAATCGGCGAACAGCGGTGGCAATCCAGACGGCACCTGAGATTACTATGACAGAAAAATTCGACAAATAATAGACAAACTCCTGCAGCCTCTGGGCAATCCTGTGACGAAAGAAACCTTACAGGCTGGAACCACGCTCACATTCCTGCAAAATACCTTGTTGAAAACGCAGGGAAGCCGCAATAAATTCCCGGAACAAGGGTTGCGCCCGATTGGGCCGCGACGTAAATTCCGGATGGAACTGCACGCCCACAAACCACGGATGATTGGGGAGTTCCACAATTTCAACCAGCCTACCGTTGGGGCTTGTCCCCACCACCTTCAGACCTACTTCCTCCAACGTCTGTCGGAAATCATTGTTGAACTCGTAGCGGTGGCGGTGCCTCTCTCGCAGGGATGACTGCTTATACGCCGCAAAAGCAAGGCTATCTTCTTTCAGGACGCAGTCATAGGCGCCTAGGCGCATGGTTCCGCCTTTGTCTTCAATGTTTTTCTGTTCCGGTAATAAATCGATGACGGGGTACTTCGTAAAGGGATTGATTTCACTGCTGTGCGCCCCATCCAATTTCGCCACATTTCGCGCAAACTCAACCACCGCTACTTGCATACCTAGGCAAATCCCGAAATAGGGAATGCGCTTCTCGCGAGCATATCCTGCGGCTGCAATTTTTCCTTCAATGCCTCTATCGCCAAAGCCGCCGGGCACCAGAATTCCGTCGACGCCGTTCAGCAGTTCTGCCACGTTGTCCTGTGTCACTTCCTCTGAATGCACCCATTGAATGTCCACGGCGGCGTTTTCCTCATAACCACCGTGATTCAGAGCAGCCATGACGCTGGCATAGGCATCAGGCAGTGCCACGTACTTGCCCACCACCGCAATGCGAACCTTGTGTCGCAACCCCTTGATGCGATTCACCATGGCAATCCATTCGTCAAGGCTCGGCTCCGGCGCATCCATTTTCAAGTGTTTCAACACAATATCGTCAAAGTGTTCCTGGTGAATCATCAGCGGGACCTCGTACAGGACTTGGGCGTCCCGCGCTTCAATTACGGATTCCACGTCCGTATCGCAAAACAGCGCGATTTTCTTTTTCACATCGAGAGACAGTGGGACTTGAGTGCGGCAGACAATGATGTTGGGGTTAATGCCAATGGATCTCAACTCGGCTACACTGTGCTGTGTGGGTTTGGTCTTGACCTCTCCCGTCATCTGAAGGTATGGAATGAGGGTAACGTGGATGTACAGGATATTGTCTCGACCCACTTCATTTTTCATTTCCCGAATGGCCTCGAGAAAGGGCAGACTTTCAATATCGCCAACCGTGCCGCCAATCTCGGTGATGACCACGTCCGTGTCCGGTCTGGCGGCCTGGATAATTCTCTCTTTAATTTCATTGGTAATGTGCGGAATCACTTGAACGGTTCCGCCCAAATAGTCACCTCGGCGTTCCTTCGAAATGACTGACCAATAGATTTTGCCACTGGTCACGTTGTTGTTGGCTGTCAAAAATTCGTCAATAAACCTCTCATAATGGCCCAAATCCAAGTCTGTTTCCGCACCGTCGTCGGTGACGAAAACCTCACCGTGCTGATACGGACTCATGGTGCCGGGATCGACGTTAATATAGGGATCAAACTTCTGAATGGTCACCTTGAACCCCCGGTCTTTCAGGAGTCTTCCCAGTGACGCAGCCGTAATGCCTTTCCCCAGCCCGGATACGACGCCTCCAGTCACAAAGATAAACTTCGCCATCACTCGCTCCTCCTCAAATCACTGCCGCTTCTGCCACCTACCAACTAACACACAAAAACAGCGTCCCGGCGGAGGCCAGAACGCAACTGACGCCACGTTGCCACAGGCATCAGGAAAATCAATCGTTTATCAATACTCCTCGTCATCCTCATCGTCGGAGTCCAGTTCCTCATCCAGAGGCTTATCATCCAACTCCTCATCGTCGGAGAAATCTTCATCGCTGTCATCTTCAATAAACTCGTCGCTGTCTTCGTCTTCATCCAAATCTTCATCGTCTTCCACAACGAGATGGTCCGTATCATCTTCCACGTCATCCTCGTCGTCCAGAACGACACCTTCCAAAACTTCCTCGTCTTCATCCACGGCTTCGTCGTCATCGCTGAAGTCTTCATCTTCATCGCTAAAGGCATCTCCCGACGCCTTACGGACAAAGCGCTTGTGTGTGAGTGACTTCTCCTGTGTCTTGTCCACAGGGTACCAGCGTTTCAAGCCCCACACATTTTGACCCAAGCAGAGGAACCGGCCGTCGATGTTCAACTCTGTATACAGTCGCGCAATGACCTTCATGGCGTCCCCTTCAGACATTCCACGCAGCTCTTGTATTTCCTTCATGAGATCGCGAAAGTACACAGGTTCCTTGGTTTTCCTGAAAATTTCGTAGGCCAGTTCAACCAAGGGCATGTTTTGGATTTCATCTTGTGATTTTGACAGCGTAATTGCCATCAGAATTCCTCCTCAAAAGACGGTGCCAAATCCAAGGAATACCGTCAAAATGCTCTACCTCGGGAAATCCACCACAGGGTCTTGAAAATAACTCCTGCGAATTATAGCACAAACCCCCGCATTCGTCACAATCCCGTTTGCTGCAATCCCGTTTGGCACGATTTGTTTCCTCATTGTGACTGCTGAATACATTATCCACAGGCACCTATGGTTGCAACGGGTTGTCCAGTGGCTCCCGAATCCATGGCATGTCCTTCAAGATTTCATCTGCACTGGCGTAAGGGTCCGGCTGCCGCGCCCAGTCCAGCGCCCGCTGCCAGCGTGGATTGCGGCTGGCTTCATCTTCCACAAAACCCTGAAATACGGCTTCAATCAGCTTCAGCGTCTCTTGGCGATGTCTCTGGAGGCGTCTTTGGTGCCAGTAGCCGGATTCCTGCAAATGGTGACGGTGGCGCTGAAGAGCCGCCCAGACCTCACCCGTGCCCTCGTGAACGCTGGCTTTTGTCCTGACAATGGGGGGAAGCCAATTCTCTCGGAGAATCGGTTTTTCCCGAAGCACAAACTCCAGTTCCCGGACAAGGGTGTCCGCACCCGGCAAGTCGCACTTGTTGACAACAAACACGTCCGCAATTTCCATAATGCCGGCCTTGGCGGCCTGGATGTCGTCTCCGGCGCCAGGCGTGACAACGAGGGCGACAGAGTCCGCCACAGTCATGATGTCCAGCTCAGCCTGACCGACGCCCACCGTTTCCAGTAGGATGACGTCACAGCCGGAAGCCTCCAGAACGTAAATCATCTCCCGTGTGGACTTGCCAATACCGCCCATGCTACCGCGACTGCCGACGCTTCGGATAAACACCCCCGTATCCAGGCTGTGTTTCGTCATACGAACGCGATCGCCCAACAAGGCTCCCCCCGTAAACGGACTGGACGGGTCGACAGCGAGAACGCCCACCCGCAGGTCCTGTTTGCGCAAATAGGTGAGAAGGCTGTCCACCAGGGTGCTCTTGCCTGCCCCGGGCGATCCGGTAAAGCCCACAATGTGCGCTCGACCGCTGTACGAATAGAGGTCGCGGAGCAAATCGCGTTTATCAGGCGCGTCATTCTCAACCATTGTCAGCGCCCTTGCGACAGCCCGCGGTTCACTTTGCAGAATCCGACTGACCAAAGAATGCACAGAAAACTCCCCCTGCCTCAAACCGACAGCCCCAACTCAGTCGTTAAGGACGTAACGAGCAATGACCATTCGCTGAATTTCGTTGGTGCCTTCGTAGATCTGTGTGATTTTTGCATCCCGCATCATGCGCTCCACGGGGTAATCCCGGATGTAGCCGTAGCCGCCAAATACTTGCACAGCCTCCGTGGTCACCTGCATGGCTGTGTCCGAAGCAAACACCTTGCTCATGGCAGAAGCCTGGCCATAGGGGTGCCCGGTGGATTCCAGCCAGGCAGCCTGATAGGTGAGCAAGCGCGCAGCTTCGATTTTCGTGGCCATATCCGCAAGTTTGAACTGAATGGCCTGTTGGCCGGCAATGGACTGGCCGAATTGCTTGCGCTCCTTGGCATAGTCCCGCGCCAGTTCAAAGGCGCCCTGAGCTATTCCCAGAGCCTGCGCGGCGATGCCGTTGCGCCCGCCGTCCAGTGTCATCATGGCTATTTTAAATCCAAATCCCTCGTCTCCCAAGCGATTTGCCGCAGGTACGCGGCAGTCCTCAAAAACAAGTTCCACCGTGGTGGATGCGCGGATACCCATTTTCTTTTCCTTTTTTCCAATGGAGAATCCGGGCATGCCCTGCTCCAGGATGAAGGCGCTGATTCCGCGTGTTTTCTGCTCCGGGTTGGTCATTGCAAAGACCACATACACCTGTGCGGCTCCGCCGTTAGTAATGAATACCTTGCTGCCGTTAAGGATGTAGTCGTCGCCGTCGCGCACGGCGGTGGTTCGCATGCCGGCGGCATCAGAACCGGATCCCGGTTCCGTCAAGCCATATGCCCCAATCCACCGGCCCTCAGCCATGGGCGTGAGGTATTTCTGCTTTTGCTCTTCCGTGCCAAATTTGAAAATTGGCCATCCGGCCAAGCTGGTGTGCGCGGAGAGCGCCACCCCTGTTGAGGCGCAAACGCGGGAAAGCTCCTCCACGGCAATGACATAGGCAAGGTAGTCCATGCCTGCGCCGCCGTACTCTTCCGGCCACGGTATTCCCGTCAAGCCCAGTTCGGCCATCTTTTTGAAAACCGCTTCGTCAAAATGCTCTTCCTCGTCCCGCTGGGCAGCTCCCGGAGCCACTTCGTTGTTGGCAAAATCCCGCACCAACTGACGGATTTGCTCATGTTCCCTATCTAGGAGAAAATCCATTTCATTACCCCTCTCCGATACTCAACTGTCCAAGTGTCTCGCAATCACAATCCGCTGAATTTGGTTTGTGCCTTCGTAAATTTGAGTCACCTTGGCATCCCTCATGAACCGTTCTACGGCGAACTCCTTCGTGTATCCGTAGCCCCCGTGCAATTGTACCGCATCGGTGGCCACATGCATGGCCGTGTCTGTTGCAAACACTTTCGCCATGGAAGCCTCCTTCGTGCAGGGTTTCCCTTGCCCCCTTAGGCTCGCGGCGTGGTAAACCAGCCAGTGGGCTGCCTCAACCTTTGTCGCCATATCCGCCAGCATGAATTGAACCCCTTGAAACTGCATGAGTTCCTGGCCAAACTGCTTGCGAACACGAACGTAGTTTGCAGCAGCATCGAGAGCAGCCTTGGCAATGCCCAGAGCCTGCGCCGCTATCCCCACGCGCCCCCCGTCAAGCAGCCTCATGGCGATGGAAAATCCCTGTCCTTCTTCGCCCAACCGATTTGCCAACGGGACCCGTGCGTCTTCAAACCACAGCTCACTGGTGGCAGAACCGTGCAGGCCCATCTTTTCCTGCTTCTTGCCAACCCGAAAGCCTGGAGTGTCCCGCTCCACCAGAAAGGCTGTAATACCGCGGTTGCCGCGTTCCAAATTGGTTTTCGCAAAAACGCAGTACACGTCCGCCTCTGTGCCGTTTGTGATGAAAACTTTACTACCGTTGAGAATATAGGTGTCTTTGTCCCGGACGGCCTGGGTCTGCAGCGACGCCGCATCGGATCCCGCATTGGCCTCCGTCAGTGCGAAAGCCCCCAGGTACTCCCCGCTAGCCAGCTTAGGAATGAACCTCTGTTTTTGCTCTTCCGTTCCGAAGTAGAGAATAGGAAAAGTCCCCACCGACGTGTGAACAGCCAGAATCACGCCAACGGAAGCTGATGCATAGGAGATTTCCTCTAGAGCCGAGATATAGGAAACGAAATCGGCGCCCACACCGCCGTACTCTTCGGGGATGGGCAGTCCCATGATGCCAAGTTCCCCCATTTTGCGAATCAGCTCTCCGGGGAATTCGTCTGTTGCGTCAATCCCTGAAGCAAGCGGAAGAATCTGTTCGCGAGCAAAGTCCCTCACCATCTGGTGGATTTGTCGCTGTTCTTCGTTGCGTTCAAAGTCCATCGTTCATCCCTCAACCTTCTGGAGCTATCCTCCGGACGAGCCGTTCAAGCCGTCAACTCCCGTGAAACTCAGGCGTGCGTTTTTCCAGGAAGGCAGAAATTCCCTCTTCCTTGTCCTTCGTCTGAAAGCACAATCCAAACCAGGCAGCTTCCATGGCGAGACCGTGGTTCAGAGGCATTTCCGCACCTTCATACACAGCCCGCTTCACAAACTGAAGCGCGCGCGGTGCAAGACCGGCCAGTTTTTCAGCCAGTTTCCGACCCGTCTCATCCAGTGCCTCCCTGTCCACGACTTGCGTTACCAAACCCATGGCCAGCGCGTCTTCGGCCCGTACCGGTTCACCGGAGAGCATCATGGCCAAAGCCCTGCCTTGACCCACAATGCGAGGAAGCCGCTGTGTGCCGCCAAAGCCCGGAATGAGACCGAGGTTGACCTCAGGCTGGCCAAACCTCGTGCCCGCCGCAGCAATGCGGATGTCGCAGGCCATGGACAATTCCATGCCACCGCCCAGCGCATAGCCGTGAACCAGCGCAATGGTGGGACAGTGCAGGTGTTCCAGGCGTAGGAACGTCCTTTGTCCCAGGGAGGAAAAGCTCTCGGCCCCAGTGGCGTCCAGTTCCTGCATTTCCTTGATATCTGCGCCTGCGGCAAAGGCTTTGCCATCCCCCCGCAGGATAACGGCCCGCACTTCTGACGTCTCTTCTAACTGTTGGATGCACTGATTCAACTCCGTTAGGAGTTGCCGGTTCAACGCGTTTAACTGTTTTGCCCGGTTCAGGGTTACAGTGGCTATAGGTCCCTCAACGGACAGAATCACTGCAGGTTCTGTGGACATTCGCTCCTTCGCCTCCATCGTATTCAGTTCTCGTACACGTAAAAGCCACGACCGGACTTCTTGCCCAGCCAGCCGGCCTTGACGTACTTGCGCAGCAGCGGGCACGGCCGATACTTGGAATCCCCGAATCCTTCATACAGTACTTCCATAATGGCCAGACAGGTGTCGAGACCAATAAAGTCCGCCAGCGTCAGAGGTCCCATGGGGTGGTTCATGCCCAGCTTCATGACCTCGTCAATGGCTTGGGGTGTTGCCACGCCCTCGTAGACACAGTAAATGGCCTCGTTAATCATGGGCAGCAACACGCGATTGGACACGAAGCCGGGGAAATCGTTGACTTCCACAGCGGTCTTCCCCATGTGAACGGCCAAGTTGTACACACTTTCGTAGGTTTCGTCAGAGGTTGCCAGACCCCGAATCAGTTCCACCAGCTTCATTACCGGCACCGGATTCATGAAGTGCATGCCAATAACTTGCTCCGGCCGAGTTGTAACCGCGCCGATTTCCGTGATGGGTAGTGAGGAGGTATTGGATGCAAGAATGGCTTCTTTGGGCGCAATTCTGTCCAGTTCTTTAAAAATTTTTACCTTAATTTCCATGTTTTCCGTTGCGGCTTCCACGGCCAAATCCACATCGCCGGCGTCCTCCAGGGCTGTGGACAGGGTGATTCGGCTCAGGACCGCGGCTTGCTCTGCTTCGGTCATACGCCCCTTACTGACATTCCGGGACAGATTCCTTGTGATGGTTGCCAGACCGTGTTGAGTGTAATCGGATTGAATATCGTTGAGGACGACCTGCAGCCCCGCCTGTGCCGCAACCTGAGCAATGCCACTTCCCATTTGTCCCGCGCCAACCACCATGATTTTTTCAATACTCTTCATTACTGTCACCTCTCTGTGCTTGTATAGGTCATTTCTTGCAGGTGTTACAGGTGTTACAGGTATTACAGCATTGCAAGTAAGACAAGATTTCAGGCTTCCAGGTGTACCAAAGACCGGGTATCGCCTGTTTCCTTGGTACATCCCCGCAGTGCCGCCACGCCCCCTTCGACGACGTTCACACTGCCGGAACCTCAATCAAAACCGCGTCACCCTGCGCCGCACCGCTGCAAATGGCTGCAATGCCCAGTCCGCCACCCCGGCGCCGCAGCTCGTAAATCAGTGTGGTGAGAATGCGCGATCCGCTGGCGCCAATGGGGTGCCCCAGGGCCACGGCGCCGCCGTTGACGTTGACTTTGTCTTCGTCCCAACCCAGCATCTTTCCTGCCGTCAACGTCACCGCTGCGAACGCTTCGTTGACTTCGAATAAATCGATGTCCGCCAGTGTCCTACCCGTTTGTGCCAGCAGTTTCTGAATAGCCAGGCCCGGCGTTGTGGCAATGTACGCGGCTTGTGCAGCGACCTGGCTGTAGCCAAGAATGTACGCCATGGGTTGTTTCCCCGTCTCCTTGGCGTAATCTTCCGACATCACCACCAGAGCTCCGGCGCCGTCGTTGACACCCGGAGCATTGCCGGCGGTCACGGTTCCTTCATTGGTAAACACCGGTGAAAGCGCTGCCAGACGGGCCAAAGAAGTGTCTCTCCGGGGTGCCTCATCCGTGTCCACCACGAGGGTGTCGCGTTTGGTTTGAACCGTCACCGGCACAATTTCGTCCGCCATTCGGCCGCTGTCCATTGCCGCGAGAGCGCGCTGGTGGCTACGTAAGGCAAAGCGGTCTTGCTCCTCCCGGCTGATACCGTACTCGGCCGCCACTTGGCTCCCAAGCACCGCCATGTGAACGTTGTGAAACGCGCATTGCAATCCGTCATGGGTCATGAGGTCAATGACAACGCCGTCTCCCATGCGCTGCCCCCAGCGCGCCCCAGGAAGGTAGTAGGGAGCATTGGACATGCTTTCCATACCGCCGGCAACGGCCACTTTTACATCACCTGCGCGAATCAGGGCATCCGCCAGGGTCACGGCGCGCAATCCGGAGGCACACACCTTGTTAATGGTGAGACTAGGCGTTTCCCAGGGCAATCCGGCAAGGCGTGCGGCCTGGCGGGATGGAATTTGGCCCTGGCCCCCCTGCAGGACCATGCCCATGATGACCTCGTCCACCTCATGGACGGAGACGTCGGCACGGGACAGGGCTTCACGAATGACAATGCCGCCCAGTTCCACCGCCTTCTTGGGCGCAAGGGCGCCGCCAAAACGACCAAAGGGTGTGCGGGCTGCGCCAACAATTACGGATTTCGACATTCCTACCCCTCCTGAACATGCCAAAGACACCGCTTCACTTCGGTGCCTTGGCCCCGTTTTCATCTGACCTGCTGCACGAATTACTCTTCAATGGACATTGCCAGCAACTCCAGAATGTCGTAGGTATCCACTGTTTCCTCTGCACCTTTTGCCTTCATGCCGTCAATGAGCATGGTCATGCAGTATGGACAGGCTGTTCCCACGACAGTGGCCCCTGTGTCAATGACCTGCTGCGCGCGCATCACATTGATGCGGGTACCACTTTCCTCCTTGAACATGCCGCCACCGCCGGCGCCGCAGCACATGCTCTTGTTGCGGCTGCGTTCCATTTCTACCAGCTTGACTCCTGGAATGGAGTTTAAGATATAGCGGGGAGCATCATAGATATCATTATACCGCCCCAAGTAGCAGGAATCGTGGTACGTAATGGTTTTGTCTATGTTCTTTGTAGGCCTGAGCTTACCCTCCTGGATTAATTTGGCCACAAACTGCGTGCTATGCAGGACTTCTTCCGCCTGGAAACCAAAATCCGGATACTCGTTCTTCATCGTGTTGTATGCGTGCGGGTCTGTGGTGATGATTTTCTTCACCCCGTACTCATTGAACAGTTCCGCGTTGGCCTTGGCAAATTCCTGATAGAGAAATTCGTTACCCAAGCGGCGGGCCGAGTCTCCATCGCT
>Ga0187809_10000074_pt1 | contig 72912 bp, 73 predicted proteins | sample NC_wetland_sal_i_8_FD_132415 | JGI IMG/M metagenome (GOLD analysis project Ga0187809, IMG submission 132415) | Wetland sediment microbial communities from Neuse River Estuary, North Carolina, USA - ASW_4 | ecosystem: Environmental > Aquatic > Freshwater > Wetlands > Sediment | place: USA: North... | reverse complement strand
GTCATCGTGATGCTCCGTTCGAGAGTGCTGTGAGAGGTTCACTCGAAGGATCACGCGGTGACCGCGTCGTCGTCCACGACGACCCACGGCCCCAGCGCTACACCACTATCAGGGACGCCACTCGACTGGAAACCACCCCGTCGATCCCCGATCAGTCTTCAGGCGTCGGCGACACGTACACGCCGGGTGGGCAGGCGGGGCATTCGTGGCGGGTAGCGCCTGTCAATGAAGGCGTACCCGTTGGCGGCTCAGCGGCAAGGGAAGCCATCGGATCCCTACGCATCTGCAGTTCGACCAGCTGCGTGGCACAGTCCGGACACTTCGAGGTCCGCCACCTTTCTTGTGTGTCGGTGGCCAAGGAGTGGTCGCAACGGCCGCAAGACCGCGTGCACCCGCCCGTCGGTGCGTGCCGTGACCTTCGTCGGTGTATCGCTGTTGGCCTGTACGACTCGCGTCCGGGCCGTATCGGCGCGCTGCGCCGGTGGCTTCTTTGGGACCCGCGCTCGTCGAACCTCTTCGAGGTGGCATCCCTCGGCCGATGGGCTCGGTGGGGCGGCACGCCCCCAGGAGCATGAAGGGGAGCGACCACCCATGGTTGGCCTGGATCGGGTGGCGGTAGGCGCCCCTGGGCCGAGGCCCGCCATCACGGACCACAGCGTCGCCACTCGTATACGCGGCCACGGTCCCAGGTTCACATGGCGCCATGCCGGTCCGGTGCTGGCTGGGCTCGTCGCCGCCGGTCTGGTGCTGGCCGGGTGGCCCGCCGTCCTGGGAGGCGTCACGACCTGCGCCGATATCCGGGGCCACTCGATGGACCCGACGTACCACGAAGGCGACATGATCATCGCCCGCAAGACCAACACCGTGAACGTCGGCGACATCGTCGTCTACAAGGTCCCGCCGGGCTACCTGCACAGCGGCGTCGATGTCGTCCACCGCGTCGCGGGCGGCAACCTCGACAGCGGGCTGGTGATGCGGGGCGACAACAACCCGGCCGACGACCCAGCGCACCCCACGCGAGACGACGTCATCGGGGTGGTGAAGGTCCACGTCCCGTGGGTCGGGCACGTGCTGCGAATTCTGCGTACGCCAGCGTTCCTGGCGTGCTGCTTCATCGGCCTCATCCTGGAGCTGGTGTGGCCGCGGCGGACCAGGACCCGTCAGCGCAACGGCTCAGGTGACCCGGAGTCGGGGTTCATGGTGTCGACTCGGCAGAGTGACGCCTTGGCAGCCGCGCGCATGGTCCGAGGAGCCCCGCGCTGGGAAGCGGACCGGTCCTGAGCCGCCCGGTCAGTGGATCGAGGGCACAGACCGGATCACCTCTGCGAGCGCCGCGGCTGCGTCGACCCGCGACGTCTGCACCAGCCAGCTCAACCCCTCCGGACTGCTCAGGTTGAGCTCGCCGTACAGCATCACGGGCAGCACGGGATTGTTCTTGAACCTGCGGTCCGGGCCGCCCTTGACGTTGACGTACTGCCAGGTCCGGTCTACCTGCTGGGCGTCGGACGGCAATGGTCCCGGGCTCTCGATGAAGCGCTGGGAATGGGCGCTGGCCTGCAGCCGTCCGTAGGCGACGTCGGTGTAGACCCTGCCGTCCCGCACCAGCAGCCGATCGGGGAGGAAGTGCAGGCTCGCCTTGCCTGCGACGAGGGTGGGTACGGCGACATTCGTCGCCAGATGCCTCGGCCCGTTGAGGCTCGCCGTCGCCCGCACGCGCGAGACGAGATCGCTCGCCCCCGCATTCGTCTTGTGCTGGTAGGTGGTCGCGATGTGTCCCGACGCAACCGTTCGCCAGACGCGGTGGGTCTTGATCAGTGACGGCCAGGTGTCGACGAGGCTCTCGAACCATTCCGCTGGGAGGTCGGTCACGTCGTAGAAGAGCACCACCGTTCTCCGAGCTCGATCCCTGAGGAAGAGCCACCAGCACACGGGCGCTCCGAGGAGCCATGCGAGCCACCACCAACGTCCCGCGACGAGGCTGACGAGGAGCACGCCCGCCACGGCTGGCCAGCCGAGTCCGGTTCGGCGGGCGGCAGCGTTGAGCTGGGTGACGGTTTCGTCTCCGGTCGTTGGTGCCAACGCCATGGCGGTGGCTCCCGTGACGTCCTCCATGACGACGTCGCTCGGGACAGGACCCACCGTGGGAGGAGGCGCGACGGGCGACGCGGCCAGCGGGCTCGTCCTGCCGCCGCCGAGCGCGGCACGGTAGTAGACGCCGTGACGGCCGACGTTCACGTAGTTGCCTCGTGGTCCGCTGCCGACCCGGAATCCGGGGACACCGACGCTGACGCCAACGCCGGATCTGCTGAGGTTGAACCGGAACGGCCCGGCCTTGATGCTCTTGCGGACGTAGAACCCCATGTGCGGCCGCCCCTCCCGGCTCCTAAGGCCTTGTCGGCTCGCCAACCGCGAGATCAGAGGTGGGTGCGCCATCGATGCTGCTGCTGGGCTGCGGATCGTCCTGCGAGGACAGGGCCGTGGAGACGAGCGCCGGGGCGACCTGCGTGTCCTCCGTGGCCAGGGCGTCGGCCTCCGAGCGCAGCCGGGGTGGCGCGGCCGCCCACGCCTTGAGGTTCTGCACCACCTCGGCGTAGAACGCGTCGATCGTCGTGAGTACCGAGTCGATGAAGCACCCGCGGCCGCGTCCCCGCTTCGACCCCATGGGCGCCGAGAGGGCCACCCGGAACGAGCGGAGCTCCTTCGTCGGGTCGCCGACGAGCAGTGCCGGGTTCTCCCGGACGTTCTTGAGCAGCTCGGCAGCGCCCGGGCCGCGCTCGTGAGCGGTGTGAGCCTCGATCCGGACACCATCGGGGGCAGCTTTGAGCTGGCGCGCGAGCCAGTTGACCCGCGTCGTCGGCCGGCCTTCGTGGGGTGCCTCCAGATCCACGTGGCACGTGACCGTCCCGGCGCGTAGGTCCGCTGCCACCACGACGTCGCCCACCGTGGCCGGAATCCGAATGGCGCCGGTCAGCTGCCCCGTCCGAACTAGCTCGGTAACGAGGAATTGCGTGCGCGCGGCGGGGTCCGCCAGCTCCTTGCGCGACAGCACCGGGCTCACCTCGGTCCCGAGCTGCCGCCCCAGGCTCAGGCAGGTGAACCTGAGCAAGGCGTCGAATCGAACGGCGACCTCCTTGACGCCCTTGTCGGTGGCGCGCAGCGTACCGGCCTTGACCGCGTCCCGGACGGGCACCCAGCTCTCGCCCATGTCGCTGAACTCCATGGCGCCGGATCGCGGGTGCTCGAGGTAGCGGATGAGTTCGCCGAGGATCCACGCCTGGTCGGGGTCGGCCACGCCACGGAACTCCTTCTGCATCACGGCCTCGGACATCACCTTGGTCCAGGACAGGTGGTGCAGCGCGACCCGGCGCAGCTTGCGCTTGTCGACGACGGTCGGGTGCTGGCCGGCGATCGGCGGAATCTCGTTGGAGATGGTGATGACGGCGTCGAATCCCTCGTCGCGGGCGATGTCGAGGTAGTTCTCGATCTGCTCGGCCACGAGAACCCGGTCACCGGTCTTGACCTCGACGAGTGCGGTCCACGACTTCTGACCTCGCGACGCCCGGATCAGGCCGTCGGGGAAGAGCGTCTTGTCGCCGAGGACGAAGGGCACCTCGATGAACGTCTGCAGCCGTCCGGCCGGCGCGCCGAACGGCTTGGTCAGCGCCCGGCCGAACTCTGTCACCGCGGACATCACCGCCAGCAGGGCCGATGTCGCGCGTCGCTCCTGCTCGTCGGCGCCGTTGATCCCCGAGGTCGGGATCAGCCGTGCCTCGTGCCACGATTCCTCAGCCATCTCATCCCCCTTGATGACCTGCTTGAGGACGTATCGGCGGATCGTGGCGCGGGTATGAGCATCGAGCAGTTCCGCAGAAGCGTTGCGGCGTGGGAGGGCCGTAGATTCCAGGAGTTCGACGCCGCCGTCGCGACCTGGCGCCCGACCTTTGGTTCCGCGCCATGACCGCTCCATGTACCGACGGTTCGAGGAAGGTCGCGAGGTCGCTGGTGCGGTGTCGAGGTTGAGTTGCACGACGCGGGTCAGGCAGATCCGAACGTCGGTTCCCCCGTGGTGATGGCGCAGGTCGGCACCCAGTACCTGCGCTTGGAGCCTGCGTCGGGGATCTGCACGACGTTCTCGAGCACGCCTCCGCAACGCTCGATGACTGCGGCGGACGCAACGTTGTCGTCGTTGCAGGTGACGAGTGCTCGGTCGATGCCGAGGTCTCGTGCGATGGCCAGACCGGCGCGCAGCAGCGTGGTCGCGTACCCGCGTCGCCGGTACTGCGGCCGAACGCCGTAGCCGATGTGCCCGCCCACCTGCGTCAGGCTCTGCGTCAGTCGATGCCGTACGGACACGCGGCCGACAACCACCTCGTCGACAACGCCGTACCCGTCCGTCCACGGGACGAACGGGCGGGCCAGACCCTCCTCCCCCCGGCGCAGACGGTCAACGCGGCGCAGGTAGTCGCGCCAGGGCTCCGAGGGCTCGTAGAAGGGCAGGAAGGCGAACCCCTCCGCGGCGAGCTCCGTGTGTGCAGCTCTGGCCGCCGCTTCGTCCGCGAGCCCCAACGCCCTGATCTCCACCCCGCCCCTCCAGTGCCGACTCGACTGCTGCCGCCACAGCGTGGCACGCCGGGACCAGCAAGCATTCGGCATCCAGCGCTGAGCGAGTGAGGCGGCATGCCCGATCCCGGGCGTAGGGGGCTACTTCTCTGTCGTCGTCGTCCCGTTCGGTACTCGGCGTGATGGTGGCGGCAGCGGCACCTACTCGCGGCCCGCGAGCAGCGGGGTGAGCGCGGCGAGCCGGTCCCGCCAGTGTTTGGCCATCGCGGAGCCGCCGTGGCCTTCGTCGTCGACGACGAGGAGTTGGCTGCCGGGCCAGGCCTGGTGGATGCGCCAGGGCGCGTCGAGCGGGCTACTGACGTCGAGGCGGCCGTGGATCAACCAGCCGGGGATGCCCGCCAGCCGCCCGGCGTGGTCGACGATCTCGTCATGCGCGAGCCAGGAGTTGTTGCGCCAGCAGTGCGTGACCTGCCGGGCGAAGCCGAGCCGGAACCGCGCGTCGTCGTACCGGGGGTTGGGTTGCGCGTTGGCGGCGGTGGCGACGTGTGCGTCCTCCCAGCGGCACCAGGCGACTGCGGCCGCCTCCCGGACTGCTGGGTCGGGGTCCATCAGCAGCCGGTGGTAGGCATCGACGAGGCGCAGGTGACGCAGGTGCGGCGGCACGTGGTCACGGAACTCGTGCCACTGCTGCGGGAAGAAGCGCCCGGCGTGCACGGTGAGCCAGTCGATGTCGTCGGCCGTGCCCGTGCCGACAGCCGCCAGGACCACCGCCGTGACCCACCCGGTCCGGGTGCCGCTCGGCGTACGTGAGGCCGAGCACCGACCCCCACGAGATGCCGAAGACGGCCCAGCGGTCGATGCCCAGGTGCGATCGCAGCCGTTCCATGTCGGCGACGTGGTGCGCCGTGTCGATGCTCGCCCAGTGCACGCCTTCTTCGCTGGCGTGCGGAGTGCTTCGGCCCGCCGCGCGCTGGTCGAACAGGATGGCCCGGTGCCTCTGCGGGTCGAAGTTGCGCCGCGCATTCGGGGTGCACCCGGACCCGGGACCACCGTGCACGTACACCACCGGCAGCCCGTCGGGCGCGCCAACCTGCTCGTAGTACAGAACATGGCCATCGCCGACCGGCAGATGCCCGACGTCGAACGGCTCCGGCGGCTGCCCCAACGTCACTCCGCCGAGTATGCCTGACGCCCCGTCTGCGACCGCCGGAGCCATGAGCTCAGACCGTGCCGGCGCCGGTTCGCGAGCGGACCACTCCTGCCGACGACCTCGACACCGCCGGGCCACGTGCGGCCCCACCGTGCAGCAGCCCCCCCTTGCACACGCGTGCGCGTGGCGAGCACCCTGGCGCCGTGAGGCGAGCCGGACAACCGTCGTGGCGCGTATCCCTGGACACGCCCAGCCCCCTGCACCTGGCCCTCTTTGTCCGAGACGCATTCCGCGTCGACGAGCGCACTGCTCCACCGACGGCCGAGGCCCCGGGACCCCTCCCCGGCGTGCCGGACCTCCGGCCGGAGTACGCCGGGCCTGTGCCGACGCTCGCCGCGTGGACGAGCTGGTGGCTGGACTTCCTAGCCTCAGAGCGCGGCGCCATCGCCCTCCGACCAGGTGATGAGGCCCTGCTCGAGGACCAGCACCGCGCGACGATGCTGCGGCACGGGCTGGCCGACGGCCCGGACTTCGATTCGCTGGTCGACGCACCTGACCTGCAGCGCGCCGCCCGCCTCGCGTTCCAGGCCTTCCATGCCTGGTGGAACGGTGGACCGGAGAGCAACGCGACTCCTGGTCCGCGTGGGCTACGCGGCGCGAAGGGGCGGCTCGTCGGCGTCCTCGGCGCGCATCCGCTGCTCGTCACCGAGACCGTCGCGCGTATCGAGGCCGAGATCGGCCGGACGGCGGCGCCGTTCGACTTCGCGGTCGAGGTGCTCCTCACGGCCGGCCCCGACGTGCTGACTCAGGACGCTACGTCCGCGATCGTCTCGAGTGCCCTCGTCGCAGATTCGAGCCGCTTCGCCGCCTGGCTCGACGAGACGCTCCGGCCGCTGGCCTGACGACAACCGGGCCGTTTGCGGGAGACGGAACACACGCGGCGGTCCACGCTGCCACAGGTGACGAGCACCAGCTCATGGTGTGGCTCGGATCACCTGCGCCATTGAGCCCCACGGATGCGTGCGGACCGCCATACTCACGCTCGTGTGGGGACGCCGGGCGCTTCCGGTCGTGCTCGGGTTCGGTCTGCTGGCCGGCTGTGCGAGCACCTCGAGCGCGCCCATCGCGCTCCCGTCTGCCGGCGCCGACGCGCGGGCCGTCCTGTCCGCCTACCTCGAGGCTCTCAAGGCGGGCGACTGCCGGACCGCGAGCGAGTTGGCCACCTCGACCTTCTCCTTTGGCAACGGAGAGCTCTGCGGGCACCTCACGGTCCGCTCCTCCACGGGACCCGGCCAGCCGGCGCTTCCCGGCAACGGCGAGGCGATCTTCTCGACCGTGCTGACGGTCTCGGGTGCCGACGGCTCCATGAGGAATGGGGACAACACCTGGTTCTACGTCCTGAAGCAGCAGGCGGACGGCCAGTGGCGGCTCGTCGGGGGTGGTTCTGGCCCGTAGGACGAGCGAAGGCTGGCTCTGCGGCCGAGCGCGCTGGCCATCAAGCAGTCGACATCACAGAGGGGTGTCGGCGAGTGAAGGAAGGAACAGAGTGAGACTGAGAGCGGCCGTTGTCCGCGTTCTCCCCAGCGTCGTTGGGCTTGTCTGCATGCTCGTCTACGACTGGTGGACCAGCGCATACCAGCTCGGGTGGATGCTCGTGGCCGGATTGGCCGGGTGGGGCGTCACCGTCGCGGGCATCAGGTTCTACCGGCGTCGGGCAGCGCCGGGCGGCTGAGGCGCATCTTCCGTCAAGAGGGCGGGGAGCCTAAGGCTCGCCTCTGTTCAACGCTTGGCGGCGCCGATCGCTTGCTCCAGCGCGTCCTGGTTCGTCGTGCGGGGCCGGCCCGCCACCGTCGCCGGCCGACCGGCCCCGCCGCCGCACCTGGCCAGGTGTCGGGCCGCTCGGTCGTCATGAGCGCGCGGCGCCGGACCGCGACGCGGGCGACGGCGACGGCCGCCAGCCCCGCGACGAACAGCGTCCATGCGCCGACCCATGCCTGCGCGACCGAGGCGCCGGTCGCCGCCAGGGTGCCCAGCTGGGCGGTGTTCAGCTCGTACATCGTGTCCTCCCTGCCCGGTCTCGGGCGTCGTAGCGGATGCCGGGGTGCGAACCCCGGGCGGAGCCGGGGCACAGCGCCCCGGCCGGTCTCGGTGGCTGGTCGGCGGCGGGCCGGTCCCGGGCGAGCGCCACGTGGTTCCACGTCACGTCCCGCCGGGTGAGTGCGCGCAGCGCCGCGCGCACGAAGGCGACCTGCAGGGCGGTGTCGTACCCGATCTCGGGCAGCACCGCGAGGGCGATCAGGCGGCCCCGTGGGCCCACGCTCCACACGGTGACGATCCGGTTGACGACGAACACCGACGCCACGGCCAGCCAGAAGGCCTGCACGGCGAACGTGCCGCTGGCGACGGCGGCCGCGGTCAGCAGGGTCAGCAGGGCGATCGTGACGATGCCGACGCCGATCATCAGCTGCTGGGCCACATAGGGCGCGGTCACGCGGGACAGGCCGTACGACCGGAGGTTGTCGAGCATCCCCTTGTACCAGCGCACGCGCTGGTGGTGCAGGTCGCCCCAGGTGGGCATGAGCTCCGTGGTGCACTCGCACTCGGGGCGCGAGGCGAGCCGCCAGCCCAGGGCGCGCAGCGCCAGCGTCAGCTCGGAGTCCTCGGTGATGGCCGAGCGGTCGTAGACGTCCCCCAGGGTCCCGGGCAGCAGGGAGCCCCGCCGCGCGGCGACCTCGCACAGCGCCTCGAAGCGGAAGACCGACGCGGTGCCCGTCACCACCGCGACGCGCCCCGTGGTGAGGATCTGCGTGCGGTAGCGGGCGTACTCGTTGGCCTGCAGCTGCTCGAGCAGGCTCCGCGGGCGGTCGCCGACGAACAGCCCGCTCACTGCCCCGATGCGGGAGTCGCTCTCCAGGGTCGCGATCGCCTTCGCGACGAAGTCCGGCGCGAGGCGGGTGTCCGCGTCGAGGACCAGCACGTACGTGGGTCGTCGGGCGGCGAGGCGGCCGAGCGCCTGGTTGAGGGCGCCGGCCTTGCGGTCGCGGTTGGCCTCCGTGGCGATCACCTGCACACCGTGACGCAGTGCCACCTGGCCCGTGTCGTCGTCGCAGTTGTCCGCGACCACCACCACGTGCCCTGGGGCCAGGGCCTGCCGCTCCAGCGCGACGAGGGTGCCGCCCAGCGCGTCTTCCTCGTTGTGCGCGGGGATGACGACGACCAGCTCCTCGCACCGGGTCACCGGCGCCGTGCTCACCACGGACGTGCCGGTCGCCGGCCCACCCCTCCTGCTGTCCACGTCCCTGCGCTCCGCTCTGCCCGCGGCGGCTGCGGTTCAGCCGCTCCACGGCAAGGAAGCGCCCGTGGCGGCCGGGCTCAGGGCGGTCCGCGCGCGGGATGAGTGGTCGCGGCAGGGCGAAGGAGTACCGCCCGTCCCGCGCGTGGCGGGTCCCAGCCTCGGGCCTGAGTGGTCCGCGTGGCCTCAGAGCATCGGGGCGATCTGGTCGCGCGAGGCCACGCCGAGCTTGCGGAAGACGCGGTAGAGGTGGTTGTCCACGGTCCGCTCGCTGACCACGAGGCGCTCGGCGATCTCGCGGTTGGTCAGGCCGGACGCGGCAAGGCGCGCCACCTCGAGCTCGCGGGCGGTGAGCTCGCGCGTCGCGGTGAGCCACGGCACGAGCGGGCGCAGCTCGTCGCCCGCCTGCTCCACGAGCCGCTGCAGGCGGCCTGCCTCGTGCGACGCGGACGACGGGGCCCCGCCGGACCGCAGCGCGCGGACGGCGGCGGCGTGGGCGAGGGTGGCGTGCAGGTGGAGGCCCTGCGCCCGCAGCACGTCGGCCGCGTCCGTCAGTGCGCCGGCGGACCCGTCGGCGCGGGCCTCGAGGTAGCGTCCGAGCTGCGGCAGCAGGGTGCCCTCGCAACGCGACGCGGCGGCGGCGGCCTCGGCGGCACCGCCGGGGTCCACCGAGAGGTCGGCGAGCCAGGCCGCGTCGAAGACGGCGGCCAGCGCGAAGCCGTGCGCGACGAGGTCGGCCACGCCGGCCCATGCCGCCGCCGTCGCCTCCCGGGGTGCCTGCCCGGCGGCGACGGCCACGGAGGCGAGCGCCGGCCCGGGCCGGCTCAGCGGGTACGGGCCGCCGCGCAGGCCCAGGGCCTGCACCTGCGAGGCCATCGACCGCGCGGTGACCCGGTCGCGCTCGAGCACGGCCACGAGGGTGCCCAGGCTGAGCAGCCCCGCGCGCGTGGGGGGGCGCAAGGGTGCCGGCGCGTTGAGCGCCAGCATGCTCGTCAGGTGCTGGCGCAGGCTCTGCAGCCGCCCCTGGAGCAGCAGGCCGAGCCCGACGACGTAGCCGTGCGGCTCGATCTGGCTCAGGTCGAGGTTCCCCTCCGCCTGGTCCAGGTGGCGCTGCGGGCGGTCGACGGCACCCGGGACGTCTCCGGAGCAGAGGAGGGCGAGCGACGCGAGCGACTCGGCGTCCTGGCGTGGCACCACCGTGGACGGCGCGACGCGGCGGAGCAGGCTCCCGGCGGAGACTGCTTGCCCGCGGGTCAGGCGGAGCTCGGCTCGCGCGATCCGGCCGGCGTCCACCACGTGCTGCGCCACCGCGGGCGTCAGGTCCGCGAGCCCGTCCCGCCCGTCGTCGCCGAGGTCGTCGTCCGCGTCCTCGTCGGCGGCGTCGGCCTCGTCGTCGGCCCCCTCCTCGACGTGGTCGACGGCGCCCGGGCCCGGCGCCAGGAGCGCCGGCGGCGGCGATGCGGGGTCCTCGACGACGAGGCGCAGGTGCTGGCCGACGCCGTCGAACAGGGGAGCGGCCGACGGTGTGCGGGCCCGCGCGTCCTCGAGCTGGCCGAGGGCGCCGACGACGTCGCGCCGCACCAGCCCCCGGTAGCCGGCCTCCCAGGCGGCGAGCACCACGACGCCGGCCGCGTCGGACGGGTCCTCCTGGGCGTGGGCGGTGCGCAGCACCGCCTCGATGGCCTCCGGCGTGGCGCCGGCCGCCAGCAGGGCGTCCAGGTACCTGACGGTCGCCCGGCCGGCGGCCTCGTGCTCCCAGGCGTCCCGGCTGACCAGGGCCCGCGTGCGGCAGCGCTCGCGGAGCAACCGGCCGAGGACGCTCGCGGACTCCGGCGACGACCAGCGCAGCGGCGAACCCAGTGCTCGGTCCCGCACGCTCTCGGGGACGTCCCCGTCGCGCCCGAGCGCGGCCTCGATGTGCGCGGCGGCGGCGCGGCCGCGCGCGCCGTGCGCGGTGTGCCGCAGGTGCTCGCCGAGCAGCGGCGGGAAGAGGGCGACGACCAGCCGCCCCTCCGACTCGACGAACCGCAGCAGGCCACGGTCGTCGAGCGTGACGACGGCGGGCCACGGCACGAGGCGACCCGCCGTGGCCAGCTCGGTGGGACCGGTGAGCGCCAGAGTCTGGGCGGCGTGCTGCTCGGGCGGGTCGAGGCCGTCGAGCAGGCGGGTGACCGGCACGGCCAGCGCGGGTGTCCACAGGTCGCGGCGGGTGCGCCAGCTCGTCGTGCCGCGGACCAGGTGGCCCGCCCGCCGGGCTTCGACGACGATGGCGCGGGCGAGGCCCGGCAGTCCTCCGGAGAGTGCGTAGATCCGGGCGACGACGTCCGGCTCGACCTCGGCGTCGAGCACGTCGACGACGAGGCGGTGCACCTCCTCGAACAGCAGCGGCGGCAGCCACAGGACCGTCGCGTCGCGCCCGGCCAGCAGGCGGTCGACCGGGCGCGTGCCCGGGTAGGGCGGGCGAAGCGTGGCGACGACGGTGGCGCCGTGGCGCGTGACGACGGTCCCGACGAGCGCGGCCGAGGCGTCGTCGAGCTGGTCGGCGTCCTCCACCAGGAGCACGGCGCGCCGGCCCTCGACCGTGGCGGTCAGCCGGTCGAGGGCCACCGACGTCGTCGGCGGCGCGGGACCGGGCACCAGCCCGCCCAGCACGAGGGCGTCCAGCGGCCGGGCGTCGGTGCCGACGCCGCGCAGCGCGGTGACGGCCCAGCCCGCCTCCCCGAGCTCGAGCCGCACCCGGTCGAGCACGGAACGGCGGCCGGAACCGGGCAGGCCCACCAGGCACACGCTGGTCCCGGCCGGCACGGCCGCCAGGACCGCGTCCACCAGGGCCCCTCGGGCGTCCGGGGCGGGCACGGCACCCACTGTAGGCAGGCATGCCGCGGCGGGCCCGGCGTCGAGTGGACGTCCGTGGCTCGTCGGTCGGCGTCGCCGCGTGCGCCCGTCCGGCGACGGGGCGCATCGAGCAGTTCCGGAGAAGCCCCGCGCCGCGGCCGGGCCGTACATTCGCCGCATGAGCGACACCACGAAGCCGTCCGGGTTCACCGCCGAGGAGCGCGCCGCGATGCGTCAGCGCGCCAAGGAGCTCAAGGCCCAGGAGTCGGCGGCAGAGGCGCTGCAGGCGGTGCTGGACAAGATCGCCTCCCTGGACGAGCCGGACAAGACGAACGCCGCACGCATCCACGCCATCGTCATGGAGGTGGCCCCCGCGCTGCGGCCGCGCCTGTTCTACGGCAGCCCGGCGTACGCGAACGACGAGGGCAAGGTGCTGTTCTTCTACCAGGAGCGCGCCAAGTTCAAGGTCCGCTACGGCAACCTCGCGTTCTTCGACGGCGCCCAGCTCGACGAGGGCACCATGTGGGGCACCGGGTTCGCCATCACCGAGCTCTCGCCGGCAGACGAGACGAAGGTCGCCGAGCTGGTGAGGCGAGCCGCCGGGCTCTGAGCCGGTCGATCCGCGCGGCGGTCACGTACCGTCGAGGTATGTGCCGCAACATCACCACGCTGCGCGGGCTCGAGCCGCCTGCCACTGCTGACGAGATCCAGGCCGCCGCGGTGCAGTACGTCCGCAAGGTCACCGGGATCGCCAAGGTCACCGACGTGACGCGCGAGGCGTTCGACGCCGCCGTCGCCGCGGTCGCCGCCGCGACCGCTCAGGTGCTCGTCGACCTGCCCGAGCGCCGGACGCCGCCGACCAAGCTCCCGCCGCTGCGCCGCGAGGACGTCGCGGCCCGGGTGGCGGCCCGCCAGCTCGCGCGCGAGGAGCACGAGCGCCTGCACGAGCTCGGCATCGCGCACACGCACTGACGCCCCCGCCCGCCGGCGAGACGGCGGCGAGCGGCGTCAGGCCGGCTGCTGCGTGCCGGGCGGCATCAGCTCACCGACGGCCACCGCGCCGCTCAGCGTGTTGCCCGGCCCGGGCAGGGGGCACGCCCAGGCCTCGTCGTACGCGCACGACGGCGGGTAGGCGAAGTTGAGGTCGATGACCAGCCGCTCCGGGCCGCCGCCGAGGTCCGCGCCCTTGACGGTGTCCAGCACGTACCGGCCGCCGCCGTACGTCTGCCGTCCGCTCGTCGCGTCGCGCACCGGCAGGAAGATCCCGCCCCCGTACATCGCGACCCACCAGACGTCCAGGCCGCCCAGGCCCGGCAGCTCGACGCGGCCGACGCGCTCCAGGGGCACGACGCCGTCGGTGCCGGTGCGCACCTCACGGCGCTCCGGTGGCAGCGACAGCTCCACGGGGACGACGAACCGGAAGTCCTCGTCGTAGGCGGCGACGGTCGGACCGCGGTAGCCGGCGCGCTCCGGGGCAGGGACGGGCGACGCGGGATGGGTGCGCAGCAGGCGCTCGCGGCCTGACACCCAGAGCCGGTGCGCCGCGCGCGGGTCGTCCTCCGCACGCACGGCGTGGTAGAGGCCGGCCACCTGCCGGCGCCAGTCGAGGACGTCCCACCACGAGCCGCTCACCGGGCGAGCGTAAGCCGTCGGCGCGGCACGGCCACCGGGCGACGGTCGCGGGCTCGCGGCCGCGACCGGGCGCCGACTACTCGAACCGGACGGCCGCGGCGGCCGCGGAGACGGCGGCCAGACGCTCTCGTTCGTCGGCGTCGGAGGCCTCCGCCCGCGCGGACTCGGCGGCGCGCTGCGCCTCCAGCGCCCGGTCCATGTCCCGCAGCATGGCGGCCAGCGCCGCGGCCAGCCCGTCGCGCAGCTGCGCCAGGGTGGTGTTCTGGATGAGCAGCCGCCGGTCGGAGACGCTGAGTGCGAGGGCCGGCTGGCCGGGCTGCGACAGCCGGAGCGCGGTTGCCGGGTCCTCGATCCGCTCCCGCTCGGCGGCCGTCACCTGCCGGGAGAACACCGCGGGGACGGTGTAGCGGGCCGGTTCGTCGGGCGTGCCCAGCTCGGCGGGCAGCCCCGAGACCAGGATCGAGACGAGGCGCAGCGGCTCGAGCTCGCCGCCCTCCAGGGGCGGCTGGTCGGACGTCGTGATCATCACAACACCCTCCGGGGGATCGGGGCCGCGCTCCAGGCCGCACCGTCGCGGCGCCGCCGTCGCGACTCGGCGCGCAGGAAGCCGATCGTCAGCGCCGCCACCGCGACCCCGAGGCCGGCGATGAGCAGCAGCAGGGCGAGGGGAGCCGTGCCGTGCGCACCGAGGAACGAGACGGGGACGGCCTGGTCGTTCTGCAGCAGGAAGACGACGAGCAGGGCGACGACGACGGTGGCCGCGCCGAGGGCCGCCCACACGGAGCCGGCTCGCGTGCGGGTCACCGCCAGCGGGGGTCGGCGCTCGACGGCGACCATGGGTGCCGGAGCCTGAGGGTGGGAACGGACGGGCATGACGCCCTCCAGAGAAGTGCCGGGTGGCGGGCCACCGAGGTCGGAGCCCTTCGTCCCGGAACTGTGGCCAGTCTACGCATCACGGGTGTGTCGTCCCCTCGCGGCCGTAGCGGTCGGCGAACCTCACGACGTCCTCGCGCCAGCCCGGTGCGGCGGTCGACGTCTCGGCGACGAGGAGGTCGGACAGCGCCGTCAGGCGGTGCAGCACCCTGGCCGGCAGGTGCGCCACGTCGCCTGGCCCCAGCAGGTGGGACGTGAGCCGGTCCGCCGCCGGGCCGTGCTCCAGCCGGGCCCGCCCGGTGACGACGACGATCGTCTCGTCCTTCTCGGCGTGGAGCTGCAGGCTGAGGGCCTCGCCGGCGCGCACCGTGAGGAGCTTGCCGACGTAGCCGTGGCCACCGTCGGCGAACACCGCCTCGTGCCCCCACGGCTTGGTCACGTCAACCGCGCGCGTGATGCGCGCGCGGGGCGCCGGGGCGCCGTCGTCGGGCGACGACGGGACGCCGCGCGCGGTCACGGGCGCAGCTCCTCGAGCAGGGCCGGCAGGTCGACGAGCGCGACCCGCGTGGTGGAGTCGCTGCAGCCGTAAGGCACGACGAGCGTGTCTGCGTGCCGCATGGCACCGCACGAGTAGACGACGTTGGGCACGTAGCCGGAACGTTCGTCGGCCGCCGGGGTGAGCAGCGGCCGCGCCAGCCGACCCAGCACCCGCCGCGGGTCCTCCAGGTCCAGCAGCAGCGCCCCGAGGGCGTAGGTCCGCATCGGACCCACGCCGTGGGTCAGCACCAGCCAGCCGCGGTCGGTCTCGATCGGCGGCCCGCAGTTGCCGAGCTGGACGAGCTCCCAGGGCTGCTCGGGGCGCTGGACCACGACGGGTTCCTCCCAGTGCACCAGGTCCACCGACTCGGCGACGGAGTTGCTCTCCCGGTCGGCGCGGGACATCGCCAGGTACCGCCCGCCCACCTGCCGCGGGAACAGCGCGAGGCCCTTGTTCCGCGCGCCGGGCCCCGACAGCGGCGTCGCCGAGAACCGGACGAAGTCACGGGTGCGCAGCAGCTGGATCGACACGTCGCGCCCGTCGAAGCCGGTGTACGCGCCGAGGTACTCCACGTCGCCGTCCGGCGCCCTGAAGCGCACCATCCGCACGTCCTCCAGGCCGCGGCTCTCCGACGGGCCGTGCGGCAGGAGCACCCGCTCGCCGACCGTCGAGTCAGCGGGGAACTCCACCTCGTAGGTGCAGTCCGCGATCCACTCGAAGCGGTCGATCGTGCGGACGGCCGCGCCGCGCGTCAGCCGCTGGGCCCGGAGGTCGTCGAGCGCGCGGTCGAGGTCACGGCGCTCGAAGGTCGACGGCAGCGTGCCGAGCACGAAGTCGGAGTTGGCGCGGTCGCCGCCGAGGTCGTCGAGCCGGTGCTGGAACGCGTCGCGCGAGTAGTGGGCCGGGCGGGTGACGGGCAGCACGCCGACGCCCGGGGCGACGTCCAGCCGGACGACGTCGTCCGCGTCGATGACGCCGGTGCGCAGCTCCATGCCGGACAGGTGGCCGTCGCCGACGGCGCGCAGCGTCATGACGAAGCGGGTGGCGCCCTCCGGGAGCCCACGCTGGTCCGGGTGCGGCACCATCGACGGGTTGAACAGCGCGGCGCCCTCCACCGCGTACTCCTGCGTGAAGTAGGCGCCGATGAGGCGCCGCCGGTTCTCCGGGAGCTGGGCGGCGCCGACGAGCCGGTGCCGCATGAGCCCGAAGTGGGCGTCCCACGTCTCGGGCAGGCCCCGGTGGCGCCGGGCGAAGGAGGAGGCGAGCGCCGCCAGCTCCGCGTCGACCTCGGCGTCGCTCAGCGCGAGCACACGGCCGAGCACGGCGGACGAGCGCGACTCGCCGGACGCCAGCAGCTCCTGTCCCGGGAGGAAGAGGGTGCGGACCACCCGGGTCGGGTCGGGCCGCAGCCGCAGGTCGGTGCGCCGCACCCAGGCGGGGTCGGTCGGTGCGGGGGCGGCGTTCACGGGGTGCCGGCGGGCAACGCCTGCGCCAGCTGGAGGCAGGTGAGCCAGGCGAGCGTGGACTCGGCACCCTGGTTCCGGTTGACCCCGGCGGCCTCGAGGCCGTCGAACCCGCCGCCGGTCACGGCGTCCCGCACGGGGACGTGGACGTCGTTGTCGCCCTCGAACCACGCGACGCACGCCTCGAGCACCTGGCGCCAGCCGTCGTCGCCGGTCGCCTGGTACGCGGCCGTGGCGGCCTCGGCCAGCGCCGCGGCCTCGATCGGCTGCTGGTCGAAGCCCGGGCGCGGGTCGCCCGGTCCGCGCCCGCCGGCGGGGACGAGGGACAGGTGGCCGTCCGTGGTCTGCTGGTCGACGAGCCACCCCAGCAGCCGCAGGCCGTCGCGCAGCAGGTCGTCGTCGCCCAGCTCGGCACCCACGGTCACCATCGCCTCGGGCAGCACCGCGTTGGCATAGGTCAGGCGTGCCTCGGGCCACGGCCATCCGGCGTCGGGGCGTGACCGCGGCAGCGCCTGGCGCACGTCCCGGAGCAGCCGCAGCGCCGCCTCGTCGTGCGGCAGGACTCGCCGCAGCTGAGCCGCGCCGAGGGCCGCGTAGGCCAGCGTGCGCGGGTGGCCGGAGCGCGCCGCCATGGCCTGGACGGCGCCCCGGCGCGCGTCGGCGGCGAGCCCGTCGTCGCCCAGGCAGGCCGCGGCCGTGCCGAACGCCCACAGGGCGCGCCCCCAGTGGTCGTCGGCGGACGGCTCGTCGAGCCAGCGGCGGCCGGCGGTGCGGCGGTTGTGCATGAGCCCTCCGGCGCCCTGGCCGTCGCGCAGGAACCGCAGGTAGGTCGCCGCCATCGTGGTGACCGCGGGCGTGCGGTCCGGCATCCGCGCGACGACGACGAGCGCCCGCGCCGCGTCGTCGACGCACATGCCGTTGGCGACCCGTGGCTCGGTGCCCAGCGCGTGCTCGTACAGGCCCGACGGCGTGGTCAGCGCGGCCAGGTGCGCCAGCGGGATCGGGCGGTCCCGCATCGCGACGAGTGCCATCAGACGGCCGCCGGCAGCGTGAGGGCGCGCAGCGACGACGCGAGGTCGAGGTAGCGCCCGGCGACCTCCGGCCACAGCAGGGAGGTCGCCAGCTGCCGCGAGACCGATGCCATGTGGTCGGCGAGCCCGTGCACGGTCAGGACCCGCTCGAGCGCGTCGGCGATCGCGGTCGGGTCGCGCGGCGGCACGAGGGCGCCGGCGCCGCCCGAGAGTAGCTCCACCGCGTGCGGGAAGTTCGTCGACACCACGGGCTTGCCGGCCGCGACCGCCTCCGTCAGCACCCCGGACGTCACCTGCTCCGGCGAGTCGTAGGGCAGCAGGATGACGTCCGCGCGCCGCACCACCTCACGCAGCTCGGTGCTGGACAGGTACCGGCTGTCGAAGCGGACCCGGTCGCCCAGCCGCAGGCTGCCGGTCATGCCGACGAGCCGGTCCCGGTACGCCTCGCCGTCGCGCTCCAGGACGCGCGGGTGCGTCTGGCCGACGACCCGGTAGTCCGGCAGGGGCATCCTGCGCCGCAGCTCGGCAAGGCCGAGCAGCGCCCACTCGATGCCCTTGCCCTCCGACAGCAGACCCCAGGTGAGGACCCGGCGCCGCCGGGTGCTCTCGTTGGGCAGCGGGACCACGGCGGACCGGTTGTCCTCGGCGCCGTGCGGGATGACGGTGACGAGCGCGGGGTCCACGTCCCACCCGGAGATGAGCCGGTTGCGCGCGGTGTCCGTCATCGTGACCAGGGCGGCGGCGTGCTCGACGAGCCCGGCCAGCACCCGGTGCTGGTTGCGGGTCGGCCGGACCAGGACGGTGTGGAGCACGACGACGAGCGGCACGTGCAGCCGCGCGACGAGGTCGAGCACGTCCTGCCCGTCGGGGCCGCCGTAGATGCCGTACTCGTGCTGCACCACCGCGACGTCGTAGCCGTCCAGCACGCGCGCCGCCGCCGCGGCGCCGGCCGGGTCGGTGGTGCGCCACTGGTGCACCACCGGCAGCGACTGCCGCGCGCCGTCGTCGACCAGCCGCACGAGGCCGACCTCGGCCCCCGCCGCCGCCACGTGGGAGATCAGCGCCTCGCTGAACGTCGCGATGCCGCACTGAGTGGGCGGGTAGGTGGACACGAAGCCGAGTCGGACGCCCATGAGGGCACCTCTTCCGCATTGCCTTGCCGCAGCGAAGGTGCTGCCGTGCACGGAGTGAGGAAGAAGGCCGCGTCCCTGGGTGTCCCGCGCGAGGGCGGGGCCGGGGCCGGGGATGAGTCGTCCGGCCCTGCATGATGATGCCCGGTCACTGTACCGCAGCCCGGTTTGCCGCTCGGCGTACGCTCGGGCCCAACCCCGGGAGGCCACCGTCAGAGTCGCCGTGCTCGCCTCGATCGCTCACCGCGTCCCGCCGCGCGACTACGGCCCGTGGGAGCAGGTGGCCGCCACGATCACGGAGGGGCTGGTCGCCAGGGGGCACGACGTCACGCTGTTCGCCACCGCCGACTCGCTCACCTCGGCCCGGCTCCACGCCGAGGCGCCGGCGGGCTACGAGGAGGACCCCTCCGTCGACGCCAAGGTGGCCGAGGCGCTGCACATCGCCGCGGTGTTCGAGCGCGCCGACGAGTTCGACGTCATCTCCAACCAGTTCGACTTCCTGCCCCTCGTCTTCAGCAGGCTCACGTCGACCCCCGTGGTCACGACGATCCACGGCTTCTCGTCCGAGCGCATCGTCCCCGTCTACCGCGCCTACGACGACGTGGTGCACTACGTGGCCATCAGCGAGGCGGACCGCCACGCCGACCTGACGTACGCCGCGACGATCCACCACGGCATCCAGACCGAGCGGTTCAGCCTCGGTGCCGGCGACGGTGGGTACCTGCTGTTCCTCGGGCGGATCCACCCGGACAAGGGCACGGCGCCGGCGATCGAGGTGGCCCGCCGGGCCGGGCTCCCCCTCGTCATCGCCGGCGTGGTCCAGGACGCCGACTACTTCCACCGGGAGGTCGAGCCCCACGTGGACGGCGTGGCGGTGAGGTACGTCGGCGCCGTCGGGCCGGCCGAGCGGGACCGCCTGCTCGGCGGTGCGCGGGCGTTGCTCCACCTCATCGCCTTCGACGAGCCGTTCGGGCTGTCCGTCGTCGAGGCCATGGCCACCGGCACCCCCGTCGTCGCGTTCGGCCGCGGCTCGATGCCGGAGATCATCCGTCCCGGCCGGTCCGGGTTCCTCGTCGCCGGTGTCGACGAGGCCGTCTCGGCCGTGGCCGCGGCGGGTGACCTGGACCGAGCCGCGTGCCGGGACGACGCGCTGGCGCGGTTCTCCGCCGACCGCATGGTCGACGAGTACGAGCGGCTCTTCCAGCGCGTCGTCGGCGGCGACGATCTGCGCGACCTCAGCCCCAGAGCTCGGTGAGCTCCGCCGCCAGGACCCGACCCTGCGCGTGGCCGGCCCGTGCGGCGGGCACGCGCCGGGACACGTCCATGAGGTTCGGGCCGAACGCCGCCAGCGCGGCGCCGTCCGGGACCACCGTGGCGACCCGGCTCCTGGCCGCGCGCAGCTCGTCGGCCTGCGCCGCCAGCTGCATGCCCCAGTCGGGCGACGTGCGCGTCCGGCCGCCCAGCGGCGAGAGCACCAGCACGCTCCCGGAGCCGGCGGCGAGGTCGGCGTTCTCGTTGCGGCGGTAGCCGCCGTCGAGGAACCGCCGGCCACCGACCGCGTACGGCGGTACCCCGAAGCCGTTGGACGTGCTGGCCGCCACGGCGTCCACGAGGTCCACGCCGCTGTCGCGGTCGAAGACCACCGGCTCGCCGGTGTGCGCGTCGATCGCCGTGACCAGGAGCCGGCGCGCCGGCCATCCCGGGCGCGGCAGCCGGGCGGCGACCGTGGCACGCCACCGCGCCGACCCGGAACCGTCCGAGGCCGCGTCGAGCTCGAGCGCCGCCGCGCCGAGCCTGCGCCGCATGTCGGCCGGTCCGGTCGCGGTGCGCATGATGTCGCCGGTCCGCTCCATGTGCTCGGCCACCTGCGCCGGCGACAGCCCGCCGCCGCGCGGACCGGCCGCCGGCGCCGCCGCCAGGATCTGCCCGTAGAGCTCGGCCGGGCCGGCGGCGAGGAGCTGGGCGGCCGCGGTTGCCCCGGCGGAGGTGCCGACGACGAGGTCGGCGTCGGTGACGTCGAGCCCCGCGTCGGCCAGCCCGGCGACGACGCCGATGAGCCACGCGTTGCCGGCGGCGCCGCCGCCGCCGAGGACGAGGGCTCGGCCGGCGGGCGCGGGATCCCCGCCGCCGACGAGCGGCAGGTCGGGGGTGGGCTTCGGGCGCACGACAACGGTGGCCCAGGGGGAGAAGGGGGATGGTGCTGGTGCGTTCATGGGAGTCGCCTTTCGCGAGGTGCGTGGCGGGCGCTCCCGGCCGCGGCTACGTCAGCCGCGCGCGATCGTGGACTGCGGGGGAGCACCCAGAGCGGGCAGTGCGGTCATGGGTCTCACCTCCTAGCGACGGATCACGATCGGCGGAACCTTCGCACACGTCCGGCGCGGGGCACAAACGGTTTCGTGCGAGTCCGAGCCGGGGACGCCCGTCCGCGGCCCCGTCGCGTCCCGGTGGTCAGGCGAGCTGCGGCACCTGTGCCGTGAGCGTGCCCATGAGGACCACCGCCCAGGCCGTCGACGACGCGAGGCCGACGGCGGTGACGGCGATCCCGGCCCACATCGGGGCGTAGCCGCGCGGCGCGGCCAGCCGGCGCACGACGACGCTGCGGCCGATGACGTAGACGAGGCTGCCGAGGAAGGCCCACGCCCAGTGGAACGGCCGGGGCACCCCGAGGTCGCTGAGGTGCTGCCGGTCGCGGTAGGCCAGCACGATGAGCGTCGCCTGCAGCAGGAGGCCGACGAGCATCACCGCGGGGTAGGCCGGGCCGTAGAGCGTGAAGGGGTTGAGCACCGGGACCGGCGCGCCATCACCCGGAGAGCTGTGCTCGGTCGCCCGCAGGTAGTCGGCCAGGGCCGACGCGTCGAAGCGGATCATCCACACGGTGACGGCGGTGAGCAGGGGCAGCAGCGCCAGGAGCCAGATGGCCGGGCCGTAGATCGGCGCGCCGTCGGGGAGGCGCGGCGGCACGGGAATGCCCACGGGTGCGACGTGCGGCGTCCACTGCGCCCCGTCCCAGAACCGCTGGGCGGACTGCCCCCACGGGTCGCGATACCAGCCGGCGGGTGTGGCGCTGCTCACCTCGGCAGGCTAGCGACCGGCCCTCCGCGCGGGGGCCGGTTCGCCGGGCCGATGTGCGGCCGCCGGCGCGCCTCCGGGTGATCTTCCGGCCCGCGCCGGCCGACTGCCCGGTGGGCCTGCGCGCCCTCACCCGCCGCCCAGCTGGCCCCGCCGCCGCGCGAGGTAGGCCGCCTCGGCGGAGTTGCCGGCCAGCTCGATCGCGCGGTCGTAGGCGAGCCGCGCCTCGCCGCCCCGGCCCAGCCGGCGCAGCAGCTCGGCGCGTGTCGCGTGGAACGCGTGGTAGCCCGCCAGGGGCAGCCGATCGACGAGCGCCAGCGCCACGTCCGGCCCGTCCACCTCGGCCACGGCGACCGCGCGGTTGAGGGCCACCACGGGCGAGGGGTCCACGCGCAGCAGCCGGTCGTAGAGCGCCACCACCTGCGACCAGTCGGTGTCCCGCGCGTCCCGGGCGTCGGTGTGGACCGCGTTGATCGCGGCCAGCAGCTGGTAGCGCCCGGGCGGCGGCCCACCGGCGGCCACCGCCGCCAGGCGGGAGCGGACCAGCGCGTGCCCCTCGTCGACCAGCGCGCGGTCCCACGCGCCCCGGTCCTGCTCGTCGAGCGTCACCAGCTCGCCGGACGACGAGACCCGGGCGGCGCGCCGCGCCTCGGTGAGCAGCATGAGCGCCAGCAGCCCGGTGGCCTCGCCGTCGTCGGGCAGCAGCCCGTGCACCAGGCGCGCGAGGCGGATCGCCTCCGCGGTGAGGTCGGCGCGGACCGGGTCGGTGCCCGCGCCGGTGGCGAGGTAGCCCTCGTTGAACACGAGGAACAGCACGGTCAGCACGGCGTCGACCCGCGCCGGCAGGTCCTCCGCCGCGGGGATCCGGTAGGGCACGTGCGCGGCCGTGATCTTGGCCTTCGCGCGCGTGAGGCGCTGCCCCATCGTCGTCTCCTGGACGAGGAAGGCGCGTGCGATCTCCGGGACCGTGAGGCCCCCCACCATCCGCAGCGTGAGCGCGACCCGGGCCTCGGGCGCCAGGGCGGGGTGGCAGCACGTGAAGACGAGCCGCAGCCGGTCGTCCTCGACGGCACCGGTCGGTTCGGGCGGGCCGGAGAGCACCGCGGCCTCCTGGTGCAGCTCGGCGCGGCGCGACTCGCGGCGCAGGCGGTCGATCGCCTTGCGGGTCGCGGTGGTGGTGAGCCAGGCGCCCGGGTTCTGCGGGACGCCGTCCCGGGGCCAGCGCTCGACGGCGGCGGCGAACGCCTCGGCCGCCGCGTCCTCCGCGGCGCCCAGGTCACGCAACCGCCGCGCGAGGGTGGCGACCACCCGGGCCCACTCGTCGCGGTGGGCCCGGGTGATCGCCTCGTCGACGGCGTCGGTCACGGCTCGAGCAGCGCCTTGAAGGACTCCTCGGTCTGGAACGGCCGCACCTCGACCTTGCCGCGGCACGCCTTGGAGCCCTCGGCGGCCAGGTGCAGCGCCACGTCGAGGTCCGGCGCCTCGATGACCCAGAAGCCGCCGAGGTGCTCCTTGGCCTCGAGGTAGGGCCCGTCGGTGAGGACCGGCTCGGCGCCCCGGCCGTCGACGACGGTGGCCGTCGTGGCCTGCTCCAGGCCGTCGGCGAAGACGAAGTAGCCGTCGGCGACGAGCCTGTCGTTGAACGCCCCGGTGTCGGCGAACGCCTGGAGCATCGTCTCCTTGTCGGGATAGTCGCCGAACTGGTTGCGCTCGGTGGGGCCGTAGACGGAGAGCAGGTACTTGGGCATCTCGGGTTCTCCTTCGTCGTTCGCGAGGTCGTCGTCCGTGAGGCGGCGGCTCTCGCTGGCCGCCCCTCACCCGTGCGACGAACGGCCGCACGCCGATCCGACACCGTCACGGACATTTCTCTCACGGAGCCGGCCACGGCACCCGGCGCGGCGCGTGTGACGATCATGGGGTGAGTCCCGTGTCACGCCCCCGCGTCGCCCTGGCCGGCGCCCTGCTGCGCCGGGTCGCCGGCCCGGAGCCCGACGAGGCCAGGGCCCGCATCCACCTCGCGCCCGGTCCCCGCTGGTTCGACCCCGAGAGCCCGATCGGGCGCGTCCACGGGGACGCCTCGATGTTCGTCGGCGGCGTGCGGGCCCTGCTGCTGCAGTCGCTGCACCCGCGGGTGATGACCGCGGTCGCCGAGCACTCCGCCTACCGGATGGACCCGTGGGGGCGGCTGCGCAACACCGCCGAGTTCATCGCGGCCACCACGTTCGGGACGGTCGAGGCCTCCGAGCGGGCGGTGGCGATCGTCAAGGCCGTGCACAAGCGGGTGTACGGCAGCATGCCGGACGGTGCCGGGTACGCCGCGTCCGACCCGCACCTGCTGTCCTGGGTGCACCTGGGCGAGGCGGAGAGCTTCCTGCTCGCGCACCAGCGCTTCGGCCGGCGCCCGCTGGACGCCGCCGGCTGCGACGAGTACGTGTCGCAGACCGCCGTCGTGGCCCGTGCCCTCGGGGTCGAGGACCCGCCGGTGACGCTGGCGGGCCTGCGCGCGCAGCTGGCCGCGTTCCGGGGCGAGCTCGCGGCCACCCCCGCGGCCCGGGACGTCGCGACGTTCCTGCTCCACACGCCTCCCGTCCCGTGGGTGGCGCGCCCCGGCTACGGCCTGATCGCCTCGGGCGCGCTCGCGCTGCTGCCGCCGTGGGCGCGGCGCGAGCTCGGGGTGCGCGCGCCGACGGGCTTCGACCCGCTGCGCCGGGTGGGCGGGACGGCGATCACTGCGACCATCCGGTGGGCGCTCGACGCGAAGGAGCCCGGCCTGCATCCCGAGCCGGGCGACGGCCGCGACGAGCCGAGTGCTACGGCCGAGCGGACGACGTCCCGCCGGTAGGGGCCGAGCGGGCCGGCCCGCCCTCCGCGAGCCACTCGTCGACGACCGGGTCGGGGAGGAACTCCCGGACCTCCTGCGCGCAGCGGCACGCGGCCGCGACCTTGGCGGCCCACGCCACGGCCTCGGCCCGCGTGGGGACGTCGACGACGACGAAGCCGCCGACCATCTCCTTGGTCTCGGGGTAGGGGCCGTCCGTGACGGCGCCGTCGGCGCCGACGAGCGTCGTCGGCTCGTCGTCGGCGATGCCGCCCGTGAAGACGAACACGCCCTCGTCCACCGCCTCGCGGACCGCCGCGTGGGCGGCCCGTGCGACGTCCGGCAGCTCCTCCGGGGGGATCGACATCCACCCGCGGTCGAACGAGATGAGGTAGCGCGCCATGTCCGACTCCTCGCTCGGGCAGCCCGGGCGGCCGCCGTCACCCTGACGACGAACGGCCTCGTCCGGATTCGACACCATCACGGACGGTTCTCTCAAGGATCCGCCGACGGGCGCGCGACGACGCGGGGCGGCGGACGGTCGTGCGATAGGTCACGGTGACCTATGTCAGACTGGACGGCATGCTGGTCGAGATCGTCCTGCTGAGCAACCTGCGCGCCGGGCCGGTGCACGGCTACGAGCTCAAGCGCCGCGTGCAGCGGCCGCTGGCCGCGACCGTGAGCAACAACTCGCTGTACCCGATCCTGCGGCGCCTGGAGGACGAGGGCGCCGTCACGCACGAGACCCAGGAGACGGACGGCCGCCCGCCGCGCAAGGTCTACGCGCTGACGGACGAGGGTCGCCGCCGGCTGCGCGCGGACGTCGTCGCGCTGCCCGAGGCGCTCGCGAGCGACGAGGAGGAGTTCCTGCTCCGCGTCGGCTTCTTCGCCGAGCTCACCGTGACCGAGCGGCTCGGCATCGTCGCCGCGCGCCGGTCCGCGCTCGACCGCCGGGCGGCGCAGCTGGCTGAGCTGCTGCGCGACATGGTCGACCCCGGCCCCTACCCCTGGCGCACCCTGGCCGCCCGCCAGGTGCTGGCCCAGATCGACGCCGAACGTGCGTGGCTCGACGAGCTGGCGCGCTCGGCGGCTGCCGCTCCCGCCCTGGAGGCCTCCGCCCGATGACCAGCTCGTCCACCCTGCCCGGCGGTGACCTCGACGCCGGCAACCCCTCGGCGGGCCGCGTGCCGCGCCCGACGCCCGTGCTCGGGCTCGCGGCCCGGACCGGCCTGCTCGTCGGGCCGCTGCTGTCGATGATCGACTCCAGCATCGTCAACGTCGCCGTCCCGGACATCGCGCGCGAGCTCAAGGCCTCGCTGGACGACGTGCAGTGGGTGGTCAGCGGCTACCTGCTCGCCCTGGGAGTCTCGCTCGCGGCGACGTCGTACCTGGCCAAGCGCTTCGGCACGCTGCGCGTGCTCATGTGGAGCATGGTCGCGTTCGTCGCGGCCTCAGCGGTGTGCGCCGTCGCGCCCGGCATCGGCGTGCTCGTCGCCGCGCGCGCCGTGCAGGGCTTCGCCGGCGCGCCGCTCGTGCCGCTCGCGCTGAGCATCCTGCTCGGCAGCGGCGGCCTCGGCGGCGGGAAGGTGCCCATCTCGGCGGCCCTGGTGCTGTTCCTGGCCCCGGCGCTCGGCCCCACGCTCGGCGGCCTGCTCATCAACGCCGGCGGCTGGCGGTGGATCTTCCTCGTCAACGTGCCCGTGGGCCTCGTCGGCCTGCTGCTGCAGCGGCGGGCGCCGCGCGACCTGGGCGGGGCGGGCTCGCGCGGCACGCCGTTCGACCCGCTCGGCTTCACGCTGCTGGCCGTCGGCCTGGTCGCCGCGCTGTTCGGCGCCACCGAGGGCACGTCCTCCGGCTGGACCAGCCCGCTGTCGTGGGCGCCGCTCGCGAGCGGGCTGGTGCTGCTCGTCGCCTACACGTTCTGGGCGCTGCGCGTGCCGCACCCGGCCGTGAACCTCGCCATGGTGCGCACCCGGACCTCGATCCTCGCCCTGGTGCTGCAGGTGCTGTGCTCGGTGGTCGCGTTCGGCACGGTGTTCCTCATGCCGGTGTTCACCGAGTCGGTGCAGGGCCACTCCGCCCTGGCCACGGGCGTGGCGCTGCTGCCGCAGGGCGTCATCATGGGGCTCGGCACCTGGGTGGGCCAGCGCCTGTCGGCCCGCGTGCCGCTGCGCACGCTCGTCCTGGTGGGGTTCGCGGTGCTGGCGGTCGCCAGCGTGTTCCTCGTCGGGCTCGACCGGACCACGCCGCTGTGGGTCACGGCGACCATCCTGTCCGGCCGCGCCGTGGCGGTGGGTTTCGTCACCACGCCGCTGCTCGTCGCGATGCTGGCCCCACTGCCCGAGCACGAGCTGGCCGACGGCAACACCCTGTTCAACATCACGCAGCGCCTGGGCGGCTCCATCGGCGTGAGCATCCTCGGCTCGGTGGTGGCCGGCGCCGCCACGCTGGCGGCGGTGCTGGACGCGTTCCACCTGGTCGGCTGGGTGCTCGTCGGGCTCGCGGTGCTCGCCGGGCTGCTGACGCTCGGGCTACCACCGGGGGTGCCTACCCGGCCGGACGCGGCGGGCGACGACCGGGCGGTGACGGCGCAGGCCGGCCTCGACTGACGGCGTCAGGGCCGGTCGAGCAGCGCGTTGACGTCGGGCAGGCCCGCGAAGGCCTCGAACGTGCCGCGCTCCGCGATCTCGCCGGCGGCGTCGAGGACGGCGCGCCACGCCGTCTTGGCGAGCTGGCCGCCCACGCTGATGCGCCGCACCCCCGCCGCGGCGGCGTCGGCGACCGTGGTGAACGGCCGGTGCACCAGGAGGTTGACGGGTGCGGGCGCCACGGCGCGCACGATCGCCGCCACGTCGTCCAGCGACGTGAGGAACGGCGCGTAGAGGCAGTCGGCGCCCGCCTCCGCGTAGGCGACGAGCCGCCGGATCGTCTCGCCCAGGTCGGGCCGGCCCCACACGAACGCCTCGCAGCGCGCGGTGAGCACCACGCCGGAGCCGCCCTCGTCGATCGCGGCCCGGGCGGCGCGGACCCGCTCCACGGCCACGTCGAGGGGGAGCAACGGGTCGGTGGGGTCGCCCGAGAAGTCCTCGAGCGACAGGCCGGCCACGCCGGTGGCCACCGCGAGGTCGACGTGGTCCGCGACCTCGTCGGGCGTCCGGGCGAAGGCGCCCTGGAAGTCCGCGTTCACCGGCAGCTCCACCGCGCCCGCGATCAGGGCGAGGTGCGCGAGTGTCGCGTCCAGGCCCACCGCGGCGTCGCCGCTGTTGTCGGGGTGGCCGGTGCTCCACGCGAAGCCGGCGCTCGTCGTCGCCAGCGCCGGGAACCCCATCCCGGCGAGCACCCGGGCACTGCCGGCGTCCCACGGGTTGGGCATGACGAAGCAGCCGGACCGGTGCAGTCGCCGGAACTCGGCGGCGCGCTCTGCGTTGGCGACCATGACCCACCTCGGTGTGCGTGCGGAGATGCCCATCGTGGGGCCGCACGCGTCGCTCGACCAGCGGAGGGCGGCGCCCCGGCGCGCGCCGAGGGCCGCCGTTGGTGAGACTGACGGCATGCCACGCCTGCGCACGGTCCGCCCGTCCGATCCCGGGAGGGCCCGCAGGGTCCGCAGCGGGCCGGCGGTCCGGGGGTGGGCACCGGTGGGCCGGCAGGAGGTGGTCGCCGCGTGACGGTCGAGCCCCGCAGCACACCGTCGCGCCGCCGGCCCGCGCCCGGCACGCCGGTTCCCGTGTCCACCTACCGGCTGCAGCTGGGGCCGGACCTGACGTTCGACGGCGCCGCGGCGCAGGTCGACTACCTCGCGAGCCTCGGCGTGACCCACCTCTACCTGTCGCCGATCCTGCAGGCGGCCCCGGGCTCGACGCACGGGTACGACGTCGTCGACCACGGCACGCTCTCGGCGGAGCTCGGCGGGCGGGCCGGCTTCGACCGGCTGGTGCGCGCCGCGCACGGGGCCGGCCTCGGCCTGGTGGTCGACGTGGTGCCCAACCACATGGCCGTGCCGACACCGCTGTGGCACAACCGGGCGCTGTGGTCGGTGGCGGCGCAGGGCCCGGCCTCGCCGTACGCGTCGTGGTTCGACGTGGACTGGTCGGCGGGCGAGGGTGCGCTGCTCATGCCCGTGCTCGGCGAACGGATCGGCGCCGCGCTGGCGGCGGGCGCGCTCGGTCTCGACGAGGTGGAGATCCCCTGGCGGGAGGGGGTCACCACCGTGCTGCGCTACGCGGACCACGTGTTCCCGGTGCGGCCCGGAACGGAGCACCTGCCGCTCGCCGAGCTCGTCGAGCGGCAGCACTACCGGCTGGCCTACTGGCGCGTGGCCGACGAGGAGCTCAACTACCGCCGCTTCTTCGACGTCGGCACGCTCGCGGCCGTCCGCGTCGAGGACCCCGCCGTGTTCGAGGCGACGCACGCGCTGCTCGTCGAGCTGGTGCGCGAGGGCGCGGTGGACGGGCTGCGCATCGATCACCCGGACGGCCTGGCCGACCCACGCGGCTACCTGGACCGGCTGGCCGAGGCGACCGGCGACGCCTGGGTAGTCGTCGAGAAGATCCTCGCCCCGGCCGAGGAGCTGCCGGACGACTGGGCGACGGCCGGCACCACGGGCTACGACGCGGCGTGGCGCATCACCGAGGCCTTCGTCGACCCGGGCGGCGAGGCGGACCTGGGGGCCGTGATGCACCGCGTCACCGGGGACGCGCCGGACGCCCTGCCGCGCCTCGTCGAGCAGGCCAAGCGCGAGATCGTCGCCGGCTCGCTCTACGCCGAGGTGGAGCGCCTGGCCGACCTCGCGGTCGACATCTGCCGGCAGGACGTGCGGCTGCGCGACCACACCCGTCGCTCGCTGCGGGACTGCCTGGTCGAGCTGCTCGTCGCCGCAGACCGCTACCGCTACTACGTCACGCCCGGCCAGGCCGTCGCACCCGACGTCGCCGCCGCGTTCGCCGAGTGCGTCGACCGCGCCCGCCGCCGCCTGGAGGGCGACCGGCTGGAGACGCTGGACCTGCTGGCGGACCTGCTGCTCGGCCGCGAGACCGGCTCGGCGGGCCGCACGCGCGAGGCGCGGCGCGACGAGCTGGTGGTGCGCTTCCAGCAGACGTGCGGCGCCGTCATGGCCAAGGGCGTGGAGGACACCGCGTTCTACCGGTGGACGCAGCTCGTGGCGCTCACGGAGGTGGGTGGCGCGCCCGAGCGGTTCGCACTGAGCCCCGACGAGCTGCACGCCTGGGCGACGCGCGCGCAGCACCGGTCACCGCTCGCGCTGACCGCGCTGTCGACGCACGACACCAAGCGGTCCCACGACGTGCGCGCGCGCCTGGGCGTGCTGTCCGAGCGGCCGCTCGAGTGGTCCGCGCTGGTGGAGCGCGTGCGGGTGGCGACGGCCGCGGCGCGTGGCTCGCTCGTCGACGGCCGCACCGAGAACCTGCTGTGGCAGACGCTCGCGGGCACGTGGACGCCGGACGGGCCGATCGCCGAGGACCGGCTGGCCGCCTACCTCACCAAGGCGATGCGCGAGGCGAAGACGCGCACCACCTGGACCGCGGTCGACGAGCCGTACGAGTCCGCCGTGCTCGCGCTGGTCCACACGGCGCTCACCGACGCCGCGGTGGCCGACGAGCTCACGGGCTGGTCCCGCGCGACGGCGCCGGCGGTGCGTGCCGCGACCCTCGGCGCCGCGCTCGTCCAGCTGACGCTGCCGGGCGTCGCGGACGTCTACCAGGGCACGGAGTCGGTCGCGCTCACCCTGGTCGACCCGGACAACCGTCGCCCGGTGGACGTCCCCGGGCTCGCCGCGCGGCTGCGGCGGCTGGAGTCCGAGCCCCCGCGTGACCTGGCCGACGAGAAGCTGCTGGTGACGTCCCGGGCGCTGCGGCTGCGGCGGGATCGGCCGGAGGCGTTCGTCGGGACGGGTGCCGGGTACCAGCCGCTGCCGGCGTCCACGGGCAACGCGCTGGCGTTCGTGCGGACCGTGGACGGCGAGCCGGTGGTGGCCACGGTGGTCACGCGCCAACCGCTCGCGCTCGAGCGGTTGGGCGGCTGGGGCGAGCACACGGTGGTGCTGCCGGAGGGCGAGTGGCGGGACGTCCTCACGGGCCGGTCGCTGGCGGGCGGCGCCGCGCGGCTCGCCGAGGCGCTCGACCCGCTGCCGGTCTGCCTGCTCGTCCGCCAGGACGCGGCGGGGCGCGGGTGACGGCCGGCGGGGGCTGGCGGCCGCGCGTCTGGGCGCCGGGCGCCGGCACGGTGGACCTGGTGCTGCCGCGTGCGGACGACGAGCCGCGCACGGTGCCGCTCGCGCCGGCCGAGGGCGGGTGGTGGCAGGGCGACGAGCCGCTCCCGCACGGGACCGACTACTGGTTCGCCCGCGACGGCCGGCCGCCCCGCCCCGACCCGCGCAGCCCGTGGCAGCCGCACGGCGTCCACGCGCCGAGCCGCACGTTCGACACGGGGCGTCTCGCCTGGACCGACGCCGCCTGGGCGGGCCGCGACGTGCGCGGCGCCGTGGTCTACGAGCTGCACGTCGGCACGGTCACGCCCGCCGGCACGCTCGACTCGGCGATCGACCGCCTGGACCACCTCGTCGCCCTGGGCGTCGACATGGTCGAGCTCATGCCGGTGGCCGCGTTCCCCGGCCGGCACGGCTGGGGGTACGACGGCGTGGCGCTCTACGCGGTGCACGAGCCGTACGGCGGGCCGGCCGCGCTGCAGCGGTTCGTCGACGCCGCGCACGCGCGCGGGCTGGCCGTGTGCCTCGACGTCGTCTACAACCACCTCGGCCCCTCGGGGAACTACCTCGCGGAGTTCGGGCCCTACTTCACGGGACGCCACCACACCCCGTGGGGCGACGCGGTCAACCTCGACGGGCCGGACGCCGGCGGCGTGCGCACGTTCGTCGTCGACAACGCGGTGCGGTGGCTGCGCGAGTTCCACCTGGACGCGCTGCGGCTCGACGCGGTGCACGCGCTGGTCGACGAGTCGCCGCGGCACGTGCTGGCCGAGCTCTCGGACGCGGTGGCGGCGCTCGCGGCGGACCTGGGCCGACCGCTGTCGCTCGTCGCCGAGACGGACCGCAACGACCCGCGGACCGTGCAGCCCACGGCCGAGGGCGGGCTTGGCATGACCGCGCAGTGGGCCGACGACGTGCACCACGCGATCCACGCCTTCCTCACCGGCGAGCGGCACGGCTACTACGTGGACTTCGGCTCGCCGCAGACCCTGGCCACCGCCCTGACCTCGGTGTTCGTCCACGACGGCGGCTGGTCCACGTTCCGGGGGCGGCGCTGGGGGCGGCCGGTGCCGGCCGGGGTCGACGGCCACCGGTTCGTCGCCTGCGCGTCCGACCACGACCAGGTGGGCAACCGGGCGCTCGGCGACCGCCCGTCGGCCCGGCTGGACGCGGGCGGCCTCGCGATCGCGGCCGCCCTGGTGCTGGGCTCGCCGTACACGCCGATGCTCTTCATGGGGGAGGAGTGGGGCGCCCGCACGCCGTGGCTGTTCTTCACGGACCACGAGGAGCCGGAGCTGGCCGAGGCGGTGCGCCGCGGCCGTGCCGCCGAGTTCGCCGGGCACGGCTGGGAGGAGCTCTACGGCGGGCCCGTCGAGGTGCCCGACCCGCAGGCGGCGTCGACCGTGGCGGCCAGCCGGTTGGACTGGGACGAGCCGGCGCTGCCGGAGCACGCGCGGCTGCTGACCTGGTACCGCGACCTCGTCGCGCTGCGCCGGCGCGTGCCGGAGCTGGCCTCCGGAGACCGCGCCGCCACCAGGGTGGAGACGGGCGACGGCTGGGTGGTGCTGTGGCGCGGCGAGGTGTGCGTCGCGGCCGTGGTGGCCGACGAACCGCGCGACGTGCCGGTGGCCGGTGCGGTGCGCGTGCTCGCGGCGTGGGAGCCGGTGGCGGTGGCGGGCGGCGTCGCCCGGCTCGCGGGACGGTCGGTGGCCGTGCTGGGCCCGGACACGGGGACGCCGCCGCACGACTGAGGCCCGGTCGAGCGGCCGACGACGGCGAGGGCCCGCCCACAGGTGCCGGCGGGCGGGCCCTCGCGGGAAGTCGTGGCTCAGCGGCTCACGGCAGGTAGTAGTTCGGGTTCGGCAGCTTGAACGTCCGGTCGGCGAAGCCGCCGGTGAGGTCGCTGTACTGGTCGCCGAAGTCGGCGACGATGTCGTACCCCAGCGACTCGATGTGGGCCCGCGTGGCGGACTTGTAGTGGATCGTCGTGCACGAGCCGTTGGGGTCGTTGGCGCACGCGGCCTTGAGGTACGGCGGGTAGTCGGCGACCGCCGGCTTGGTGAACAGGCCGTCTTCGCCGTCCTTGAGCGTGGTGGGCGTCGGGTAGCCGGCGTCGACGCCGATGCCGTCCGACGTGAGGTTTCCGAGCGTCGCGGCCTCCTGAGCGGCGGGCCGGCCGGTGATGAAGATGATCGCGTAGCCCTCGGCCGCGGCGCGCTTGACCATGTCGACCATGCCGGGGGTGGCGGGGAAGAGCTGGCCGGTGACGTACTGCGCGTTGGTGGTGGGGTTGTACGCCCAGTTGCTCGCCAGCTCGTAGTTCCAGGTGGTGAGCGTGGTGTCGTCGACGTCGAGAACGATCGCCTTGGTCATGCCCTTCTTGGCGTGCATGGCCTTGAGCCAGCGGCTGCCCTCGGCGGCCACCCGCGACGTCTCCTTGGCGTAGTTCCCGTCGGGGGCGAACGTGCCCGTCCCCAGCGGGTCGCCGTAGTAGTTGCGGATCTGCTGGCGCAGCACGTCCACGTTGGTGACCTGGTCGGCCACCCGGGGGGTGAAGGTCTTGATGGCGGGCTGGGCCGTCGCCGCGTAGGCGACACCGCCCCCGACGACGGTGGCAGCGACGATCGCCGCCACGATGGTGGAGCGGCGGGACCAGCGGAGGGCACGGAGGTTCATCTCACGCATCTCCTTGAGGAGAGGGACTTGCTGGACGCCGCCAAGGTAGGTGCTGTGAGTGCGGTGCGCGCGCGGAGCGGGTGACCGCCCGGCGGCGCGCGAGCGAACGTTGGGCCACGCCCCGACCGGGGACGGCAGGATGGGCGCGTGACCGACGACGACGGCGCCCGCGCGATCGACGAGTTCTGGCACGTGGCGCGCTCCCGCGCGCGGCTGTCCACGTTCGGCGGCGTGCTGGGGGAGACCCCGGCGGCGACGGTGCCGCCGCCGGCCTGGGCGTTCGGCGACAACCCCGACCTGGCCGACGAGCTGCTGGCCCTGGTGCTCGACGGCACGAAGACCGCGACCGCCGACCTCGTCTGGAGCTACGAGGCCGCGGGCGAGCCCGTCCCGGTGGTGGGCGCCCTGTCGATCGTCCTGGACGGTGCGGGCGTGCCGCGCGCGCTGCTGCGCACGACGAGGGTCGACGTGGTCCCGTTCCGGGGCGTCACCGCGGAGCACGCCCGCCTCGAGGGCGAGGGGGACCGGACCCTGGCCACCTGGCGCGCGGACCACGAGCGCTACTTCCGGCGCACGGTCCCGGACGGCTTCGTCTTCTCCGAGGACGCGCCCGTGGTGTGCGAGCGGTTCAAGGTCCTCTACCGGACGGCGTGACATTCGGCGGTCTGCCATCCGCTGCCATGATGCGGTCCGTGCGCATCGGAGCCATCTACCCCCACACCGAGTTCCCGGCCGACCCGGTGGCGATTCGCGACTACGCGCAGGCGGCCGAGGCGCTGGGCTACGCGCACGTCGGGGCCGACGACCACGTCGTCGGGCCCAACCCCGACCGGCCCGGCGGCTGGACCGAGTGGGTGACGAACAGCACGCCGTTCGTCGAGCCGTTCGTGCTGTTCTCGTTCATGGCCGGCGCCACCACGCGCCTGGAGTTCGCCACGTGCGTGCTGCTGCTGCCGCAGCGGCAGACCGTGCTCGTCGCCAAGCAGGCCGCCGGCCTGGACCGGCTGAGCGGCGGCCGGCTGCGGCTCGGGCTCGGTGTCGGCTGGAACCACGTCGAGTACCAGGCGCTGGGGGAGGACTTCCGGACCCGCGGCCGGCGGCTCGACGAGCAGATCGAGGTGCTGCGCGCGCTGTGGACGCGGGACTCCGTCGCGTTCGAGGGCCAATGGCACTCGATCCCCGACGCGGGGCTGTGCCCGCCGCCGGTGCAGCGCCCCATCCCGCTGTGGTTCGGCGGCAACGCCCCGGTGGCCGTCCGCCGTGCGGCACACGTCGGCGACGGCTGGATGCCCCTCTTCCTCACGCCCGCCGACGCCGCGCCGGCCCTCGCCGTGCTCGACGAGGCACTGGCCGCGAACGGCCGCGACCGCTCCTCGTTCGGGTTCGAGGTGCGTATCCCCTACGGCCGCGGGAACGCCGACGAGTGGCGCGCGCGGCTCGAGGGATGGCGCGCCGTCGGCGCGACGCACGCCTCGCTCGTCGCGACGGACGCCGGCCTGACGGGCGCGGCGGAGCACATCGTCGCGCTGGAGCGCTTCGCGGCGGCGACCATCGCGGCGTAGCCGCACGCCCTTCCCGCCGGACCCACAGGCCCGCGCCACCCCGGCCGTTCGTGCGTGCACCTGCCGCCGGGTGCGGCGCCTGTCGGTGCCGGATGAGAGGTTGGTCGGGTGGAAACGATCCTGGTCCCGCCCCTGCTGTGCTCGTCGCGGGTGTACGAGCCGGTGCTGGACGCCGTCTGGGCGCACGGCGCGGTGACCATCGCCGACACGCTGCACGACGACACGATCGCCGCCATGGCGGCCCGCCTGCTGCGCGGCGCCCCCGCTCGGTTCGCGCTGCTCGGGACGAGCATGGGCGGCTACGTCGCGCTCGAGGTGGTCCGGCAGGCGCCCGAGCGCGTGAGCGGCCTCGCGCTGGTCAGCACGTCGGCTCGGGCCGACTCCGCCGACCAGCTCGCCGCGCGCCGCCGGCAGTCGGAGATGGTCGAGCAGGGCCGCTTCGACGCGCTGGTCGATGCCGCGTACCCCGCTGTCGTCGCCGAGCGGAACGAGTCGGCCCCCGGACTCCTGGGGGCCTGGCGTGCCATGGCCGCCGCGGTGGGGCCGGAGGGCTTCCTGCGGCAGCAGGCCGCGACGATGGCGCGCTCCGACTCCTGCGACCTCCTCGCAGGCATCACCTGCCCGACGGTGGTGGTCCACGGCGCGCAGGACCGCCTCATCCCCGTGGCCGCGGGGGAGGAGATCGCGGCGGCCGTCCCCGGCGCCACCCTGCGCCTCGTCGCCGACGCCGGCCACTTCCTGCTCCTGGAGCAGCCGGAGGCGGCGGAGGCCATCGTCGACGAGTTCCTCCGCGGCCTGGGGTGACCTCAGCGCGGCCTCACGGTGGACCGTCGCGTGCCGCAACGGCCGGCGGATCCCGGGCACCGCGTATTTCGCTGTGGCCACCGGTGCCCCTGACGTAGCATCGCCGGGCTCCAGCGACACCGGCACCGAGAGTCACCATGCGCGCCCTCACCGAGAAGCAGATCCGTGCGTCGTTCGTCAACGCCTCCAAGCGCGAGGCCGCCGACGCGACGCTCCCGGACCTGGAGGCCATCGCCTGGGACCGCCTGGACTACCTGGGCTGGCGCGACCGCAAGGCGCCGCTCGCCGCGTACGTGGTGCTCGAGGTGGACGACGAGCCGGTGGGCGTGCTGCTGCGCGCCACCGACAAGGGCGGCAGGCGGCGCAAGGCCGTCTGCCAGTGGTGCGCGGACATCGTGGTGACCGACGACGTCACGCTCTACGTCGCACGGCGCGGCGGCGCCTCCGGCAAGGCCGGCAACACCATCGGCACGCTCATCTGCACCGACTTCCGCTGCAGCCAGAACGTGCGCCGGCCGCCCACGCGCTCGGAGGCGGGCGACGACGCCGAGGCGATGCGTGAGCTCATCGTCGAGCGCCGCATCGCCGAGCTGCGCGAGCGGTCGGCGCGGTTCGTCCAGGAGGTGCGCAGCACCCGCTGACGTTCGCGGGTGGACGAGCGGGCACGGGACGTCGGGCCGGCCCTCGGGTCCCGCCGGGGTCGGCGCTCGTCAGCGGCCGAGGCCGAGGGCCAGCTCGCGGACGCGCGCCAGGTGGCGCGCGCGGTTGGCGTCGCGCCGGGCCATGTCGTGCCGGTCGGTGCCGCCGAGCACGATCAGCTCCTTGGTGCGGGCGCGGTCGTGGATCCGGTCGTCGAGCATGACGTTGCGCATCGACGCCAGCCGCCCCTGCTCCGCGAGCGTCTCCTCGTCGTGCCCGGCGACGGCGAGGAACAGCGCGAGGTCGAGCGTCTTCATGGGGATCGGCCCGGCGTCCCGGCCGTAGGCGAACCCGTAGCGCCACACCCGGTCGAACCAGCCGACGAGCTTGGCGGGGGCCTCGGTCCAGAACACCGGGTAGACGAAGACGAGCGCGTCGGCGGCGTTGACCTTGTGCTGCTCGGCGAGCACGTCGTCGGCCACGGGCGGCGCGGCGTCGTAGAAGCCGTCGCGCAGGTACTCGTCCTCGGTCATGTCGGTGACGAAGCCCATGGCGTACAGGTCGGAGACGCTCGTCGTGTGGCCGGCGTCCGCCAGGCCGCGCAGCAGCTCGTCGCGCACCTCGGCCGTGAACGAGCGCTCGGACGGGTGGCAGTAGACGACGTGGACGTGCACGCGCGCCACCGTAGTGCTCGGGCGGTCAGGCCTCGGGGCGCCGGTAGGGTCCAGGCGTGACGACGAGCGAGGTGCAGCGCGCCCTCGTGGTCCCCGCGGTCCTGGTGGCGGCCCTGTCCGGGGCGCTCATCGCGGCGCAGGGGCGGTTCAACGGCGACCTCTCGACGGCCGGCACGGGCGCCCTCGTCGCCACGTGGCTGAGCTACGTCGGCACGTTCCTCACCACGGCGGTCGTCATCGCGGTCCAGGGCCGGGCGCGCGTCACGGCGCGCATCCTCGCCCACGACGCGCGCTGGTGGTGGTACGCCGTGGGGCTGTGCGGCGTGCCGATCGTCGTCATGTTCGCCATCGGCATCCCCGTGGTGGGGGTGGCCATCGCCTCGGTGTGCTCCGTGGCCGGCCAGACCCTGTCCGGGCTGGCGCTCGACGCCCGCGGCGTCGGCGTGCCGGCGCCGCTGCGGCTCACGGGGCGGCGGCTGGCCGCGGCGCTCGGCGCCATCGCGGGCCTGGTGGTCGCGGTGGGCTCCACGCCGACGACGAGCCTCGTCAAGGTCGTGGTGCTCGGCGTGCTGATGTTCGTCTCCGGCGCCGTGCTCGCCGGGCAGCAGGCCGGCAACGGCCGGGTCAACCTCCTCACCGGCGACCCTGTGCTGCCGGTGCTCACGTCGTCGGCCGGCGGCACGGTCGGCGCGAGCGTCCTGGTCGGCGTGGTGTGGGCGGCCGGGCACCTGGGCACGGTGGAGTGGCCCGGGCCGGCGCGCTGGTGGCTCTACCTCGGTGGGCCGCTCGGCGCGGCGATCACGGTGTGCGCCGCGTGGGCCATCCGCCACCTGGGCACGTTCGCCCTCACGTTGGGCGTCGTCGTCGGCCAGATGGTCACCGCGGTGGTCGTCGACCTGGTGACCGGCGTGGGCGGCCGGTGGTCCACCTACCTGGCGGTCGCCATGATCACCGGTGCGACCGTGCTCGTGGTGCTCCCCGGGCGTCAGCCCGAGACGTCCTTGTCCGCGAACCGCGCCCAGGCGGCCAGCAGGAAGACGACCACGTAGGCGAGGTCGGTGAGCAGGCCGAGCCGCATGCTCGGCCAGTACACCGGGTCGCGGAGCATGTCCGCGAGCGCCACCTGCTTGTCGACGAGCAGCCACGGGTGCAGCCAGGCGAGCTGGGGGATGGTGTCGAGGATCCACATGGTGGTGCTGATGATCGCGACGGCCACCGTCGCCCCGAGCGGCTGCTCGGTGAGCGTCGAGACGAACAGGCCGAGCGCCGAGAGCGCGGCGAGGAAGGCCGTGACGTAGAGCACCACGAGCAGCAGCCGCCACAGCGCCACGGGCAGCGCGAGCGTGGTGCCGGACAGCGTGGCCACGGGGTGCAGGCCGAACAGCACGCCGCCGGCGACGAGCCCGGCCACCGCGACGACGAGCACGCCGAGGAACGAGCCGAGCACGAGCGCGACGTACTTGGTGACGAGCAGGCGGGCGCGCGCGACGGGCACGACGAGCAGGCCGCGCAGCGTGCCGATCTGCGCCTCCCCGGCGAGGGCGTCGCCGGAGAGCATGGCGACCGCCAGCGGCAGGAACAGGCCGATCTCGACGACGAGGGCGGCGAGCGCGACGAAGTACCCGTTGCCGATGATCGACGAGAGGAAGCTCTCGCCCTGGTGCTGGTCGCTCGGGTTGGCGATCTTCACGGCGATGGCCATCACCACGGGGATGGCGGCGAGCACGCCCAGGCCCGCCTGGTTGCGCCGGCGGCTGAGCATGAGCCGCATCTCCGAGCGCAGCAGCCGCAGCCACGCCGCCGTGCCGGAGGTGGCCGGGGTCGGCGCTGCCGCCGCGACGCCGGGGGCCGCCGGTGCGACCTCGTCGGGCACGGCGGTGGTGGGGAAGGCGGGGTCAGCGGCCGGCATCGAAGCCCTCCCCGGTCAGCTCGATGAACAGGTCCTCGAGGCGGGCGCGGTTGACCACGAGCTCGCGCACCGCGACCCCCGCGCCGACGAGCGTGGCGACCAGGTGCTCCGAGGCGACGTCGCCCAGCACGGCCGTGACGGACTCGCCGGCGCTCGTCACGCCGGTCAGCCCCAGGCGCTCCATGACCGCGGCGGCTGCGGTGACGTCCGGCGTCGCCAGGCGCACCGACGTCTGCCGGGAGGCCCGCAGCTCGTCGGCCCGCCCCTGCGCCACCAGCCGGCCGGTGCGCATGACGCCGAGGTGCGTGCAGACCTGCTCGACCTCGGACAGGAGGTGGCTCGAGACGACGATGGTGACGCCCTCGGTGCCCAGCGAGGCGATGAGCTGGCGCACCTCGCGGGTGCCTTGGGGGTCCAGCCCGTTCGTGGGTTCGTCGAGCACCAGCATCTCGCGCGGCACCAGCAGCGCCGCGGCGATGCCGAGCCGCTGCCGCATGCCCAGGGAGTAGGCGCGGTAGCGCTTGGTGGCCGCGTGGAGCAGGCCTACGCGGTCGAGGGCCCCGTCGATGCGCCGGCGTGCGGTGCGCGGGTCGGCGTACCGGTCGGCGGCGTCGAGCCGGGCGAGGTTGGCGCGACCCGACAGGTACGGGTGGAACGCCGGCCCCTCGACGAGCGCCCCGACCCGGGGGAGCACCTCGCGCAGGTCGCCCGGCATGGGCCGCCCGAGCAGCGTCACGGTGCCGGCGGTGGGACGGACCAGGCCGAGCGCCATCCGGATCGTCGTCGTCTTGCCCGAGCCGTTGGGCCCGAGGAAGCCGTAGACGGCGCCCGACGGGACCTCGAGATCGATCCCGTCGACCGCCGTCTGCGACCCGAACCGCTTGGTCAGCCCCGCCGTGGCGAGGGCCGGTGTCACTGACCGGACCCGGCCTGCGCCAGGGCGGCCTCGAGCGCGGACACGGGGACCGCACCGGCGGCCACCGTGCCGTTGTCCGTGACGAGCACGGAGAACAGCGTCCCGGACAGGGCGTGACCGCTGCCCCAGCTGCCGCTCACCGTGGGGAGCATCCCGAGCAGGCCGGCGCCCTTGGTGCCGGTGCCGGTGCCGGCCTGCGGCAGCGACCCGGCCGGCAGGTGCGCCACCACCACGGTGGCCCAGCCGGTGCCGGTGGTGCTCACCTGAGGCTTGGTGCCGGTGGTACCCGACGGCGCGTCGTGCTTGCCGCTCGGAGCCTGCCACTGCTGGACGGTGGTCCCGGCGGGCGGCGTGAACGTGAACGTGTCGGCCGGCGGCGCGGTGAAGCTGACGTCCGTGAAGCCCACGGACACGGCCGGCGCGCTGCGCTGGGTCGAGAAGACCTCGGTGCGCAGCGGCACGTGCGTCTGCGCGTCGACGGCGACGACCACGCGGGCGACGAGCGTGCCCTTGTCCTTCGGGGTGGCGACCAGCTGGTAGGCCGCGTGGCCGGCGACCGTCGTCGTCGCGTCGAGCGTGACGTCGGTGGTGGGGCCCGCGAGCGCGAGCAGCTCCTGCGCGGCCTGCTGCGGCGTGGTGGGCAGCTGGCCGACGACCTTCTGCAGCTCCTGCTGCTGGGCGGGCGTCAGCTGCGGCGCCGTGGCGCCGGCCGGCCGGGCCGGCAGCGTGGCGTGCAGCGCCTGCTTGCCCGCGCTCTGCCACAGCCACAGGTCGGTGCCGTTGCGGACGATGTCCGACTCGCCGCCCTGGCTGATGACCGCGACGCGCGAGCGGTCGGGGCCGTCGGCCCACACCCGCAGCGTGTTGGTGCCGGTGAGCAGCGCGGTGAGCCCGGTGAGGGCCGGCGAGGTGGCCGACGAGCCGGCGGCGACCGAGGCCGCGCCGCCCGGCACCACGCCCGTGCCGGTGACCGCGCCGCTGATCCCGGGGATCTGCGGCAGGCCCAGGTCGCTCGTCACCTTGACGGTGCCCGACAGGGACTGCGTGGTGGGCTGGAGGACGTTCGTGAGCAGCTGCTCGGCCGTGATCGCCGGCAGCACGGGGTGGTTGTCCGCTCTCGCGGCGGCGGTCGTCGCCACGGTGACCGCGGCGGCGACGGCGACGGCGGCGGCGGGGGCGACCCACCGCAGCACGGGGTGACGACCGATGACTCCTGAGACCCGACCCATACGACGATGGTGCGCCCTGTCCATGTGGATCGCATCGGCCTGCGGGACCTTCTGCGAAGCCTCCACATCCCACCGTGGGGGGAGGGCGTGCCCCCGACCTCGGGGCACGCCCTCCCGGACCTGCTCGGACCTGCTCAGGCCCGCCCGAGCCGGGCCTCGTCGGGCACGGTCCGGCCGGGTCCGCCGGATCAGACCGGCTCAGGGACGGACCGAGGTGCTGGCTCGACCACCGGCTCGGGCCGCGTCGCCGGACGCCGCCGGAAGACGAGCGCGGTGACGATGGCGCCGGCGAGGAAGATCGTCCCGGACCACGCGAACGCGGTCGTGTAGGCCGTCAGGGAGCCGTGGAGCAGCACGTCGGGCGCGGGCGGCCGGGACGTCGCGTGCGTGGTGACGTAGCGCGTCGCGGCCGTCGTGGCCAGCGTGTTGAGCACCGCGGTGCCGATCGCGCCGCCGACCTGCTGGGCGGTCGACACGACGGCCGAGGCGACGCCGGCGTGGTCCTGGCGGACGCCGAGCGTCGCGGTCTGGATGGCCGCCGGCATCGCCAGACCCATGCCGATGCCCATGACCGCCAGCCCGGGCAGCAGGTTCGCCGCGTAGGTGCTGCCCACGCCGAGCCGCGTGAGGGTGAGCAGGCCGATGCCGGCGAGCCCGAGGCCGATCGGCACCATGACCTTGGGGCCGAGCCTGGGGAGCAGCACGTTCGTCGAGAGCTGGGCGAAGCCGGCCAGGAGAACGATCTGCGGCAGGAACGCCAGGCCGGTCTGCCACGGCGAGTAGTGCAGCTGCGTCTGCATGTAGTACGTGCCGAAGAGGAACGCGCCGAACATCCCGGCCCCGGCGATGAGGATGCCGAGGAAGGCCGCCCCGCGGTTGCGGTCGAGGATCACCGGGAGCGGCAGCAGCGCGTCGTGGCCGGCCACCGTCTGGCGCACGACGAACAGCGACAGCAGCACGCCGGAGGCGACCAGCGGCCCCCACGTCTGCAGCGAGCTCCAGCCCGCGGGTTCGGCCCGGCTGAAGCCGAAGACGAGGGCGAAGAGGCCGGCCCCGGCCAGCACGGCGCCGGCGAGATCGAGCTTCTGCTTCTCACCACGTGCGGAGTGCAGGAAGGTCATCGCGCCGATCACGGCGAGGATCGCGAAGAAGAGGTTGATGTAGAGCGTCCAGCGCCAGTTGAAGTGCTCGGTGAGGAAGCCGCCGAGCAGCAGGCCGATGGCGCCGCCCGCGCCGGCGAGGCCGCCGAAGACGCCGAAGGCGCGCGAGCGTTCCCGCGGTTCGGTGAACGTGGTCGTGAGGACGGACAGCGCGGCGGGCGCGAGGACGGCGCCGAACGCGCCCTGCAGGGCGCGGGCGCCGACGAGCCAGCTGAAGCTCTGCGCGGCGCCGCCGAGGGCGGACGCCCCGGCGAAGCCGATGAGGCCGATGAGGAAGGTGGTGCGCCGGCCGATGAGGTCGGACAGGCGGCCGCCGAGCAGCAGCAGGCTGCCGAAGGCGAGGGCGTAGGCGGTGACGATCCACTGCCGGTTGTTGTCCGAGAAGCCGAGGTCGGCCTGCGCGGACGGCATGGCGATGTTCACGATCGTGGCGTCGAGGACCACCATGAGCTGGGCGAGCGCGACGGTGGCGAGGATCCACCAGCGGCGAGGTTCTTGGGGCATGAGGGTTACGCTAATCGGAACCGGGGAGTTCTGGAACCTCATAGTTCCGTAACTCTGTTCGCCCGACGCGAAAGGATGCGGGGAATACCCGAGGAGGTTGACCGCGATGACGACGCCGACGATGGAGCCGCGACGTCTGGGCAGGCCGCGTGACACCACGCGCGACGCAGAGATCCTGCAGGCGGCGCGTGACGAGCTGGCCGAGCGGGGCTACGAGCGCATGACGATGGCCGCCGTCGCGGCCCGCGCCGGAGCGGGCAAGGCGACCGTCTACCGGCGGTGGTCCTCGAAGGCCGAGCTGGTCCTCGACGCCGCCCTGTGCAGCGCCGACACGGCGCTGACGATCGACCGCGTCCCGGACACCGGGTCGCTGGCCGGCGACCTGGCCGCGCTGCGGGCCCTGAAGCACCACGACGAGGGGGTGTGGCAGGCGCTCGCCGGCCTCGTCTCCGAGCTGCCGCACGCCCCGGAGCTCGCCTCCGTGGTGCACGAGCGCATGGTGCGGCCACGCGTGGGCCTGGTCCGGGCGCTGCTCGAGCGTGCCGCGGCGCGCGGGGAGGTGCAGCCCGGCCTCGACCTCGACCTCGTCGCCAGCGTGCCCTCGGCGATGATCGCCTACCGCCTCATGGTCTCCGGCGAGCCGCTGGACTCGGAGTTCCTCGTCAAGGTGTCCGACGAGATCTTCGTGCCCCTGGCCACCGGCCGGCCCGCGGTCGATCGCGCGCCGACGCGGGAGGCCGTCGCCGTCGGGTGACGCGCCGCGGACCGTGCGAGCCGTCCCCTGACCTGGACGAACGGGACGAATCGGCGTAGACTCGAACACATGTTCGCATCGTCGCTGGTCGAGCCGCGCAGCCGGGTTCCTTCCGGCGACGTGCCGGCCGAGGTCCCGCGGGGCGCCGCCGACCTCGATGCCGACGAGGTGCTGAGCCGCCGGTGGCACGACGAGCCGGGTGCCGCTCACGGCGCCGCCGCCGGCGACGCGTTCGCGGGCCTACCGGGGGACAACGGGCCAGGTGCCGCTCACCTCGTCGGCGCCGCCGACGCACTCGCCGGCCTCCCGGAACACGACGGGCCGGACGCGGCCGCCCTGGCCGATGCGGACGACGCCGCCGGAGTGCTGGAGCGGTGGGCCTGGTTCGAGGACCCGCGAGCCGACGACTGGTGGGTGGGGGACGCCCTCGAGGACGCGGCGGCCTGCCTGCCGGGCCCGGGCGAGACCCCCGCTGCCGCTGCGGCCGAGGTTCGTGCCGTCCGTCCGGCCGGTGCGGGCGGCGGCCGTGTCGTCGAGCTGGCCGGTGAGTGCGGCGGGCGTGTCGTCGAGCTGGTCGGCGCGAGCGGCGGGCGTGCCACCGATCTCACCCGCCCGTGTGACGACGACGCTCCCGTGGGTCGGTGGCCGTGGCCGTGGGCGTCGGCCGAGGTCCTGGAGCAGGCGCCCCCGGGTTCGGGACTGGCGCGGCTGCTGGAGCTCGCCGATCCGGGCTCGCTGGACGACGCGTCGCTCGTCGAGGGCGTGGCCGCCTGGGAGCGGCTGGCAGCGTGGGCGCACCTCGGTGCCGCCCTCTCGGCCGGGGAGCTGTCCCGGCGGTCGTCGATGAACCCGCGCTGGTCCGCGCCCGCGCCGGCCAAGGAGTGCGTGGCCGGCGACGAGCTGGCGATGCGGCTCGGCTGGTCGCGTCCGGCGGCCGGACGGCTCGTGCGCGACGGACGGGCGCTCGCGGCCCAGCTGATCCCGGTGGCGGACGCGGTCCGGGCCGGCCTCGTCGACACCCCGAAGCTCAGGGTGCTGACCGACCGCCTGCACGACCGTGCGGACCAGCTGTCCTGGCCGGTGCTGGAGCAGGTGCTGCCTGAGGCGCCGCTGCGGACGCCGACACAGCTGGCCGCGGACGTGGACCGCGCCCTGCTGGCCGCAGACGCTGAGGACGCCGCGGTGCGGCTGCCGAAGGCACTGGCGACGCGGCACGTGTGCCATCCGCGGCGGCTCCCCGACGGGATGGCCGGCCTGTGGGCCGTGCTCCCCGCGGACGACGCCGCGCGGGTCGATGCCACGTTGGAGGCCACCGCTCGCGCCGCGCGTGCCGTCGGCGACCCCCGCACGCTGGACCAGCTGCGTGCCGACGTGCTCGCCGGCCTTGGCACCGGCGACGCCCTCCTCGCGGGTGCCGCACGCGCCGCGAGCGGCGGCGACGGCGCGGGCACGCCCGTCGCGGGCGGGGCTCTCGTCCAGGATGCCGCCGCGGTCGTCACGGGAGACACGCCGCGGCAGCGTGGTGCGCTCCCTGAGGTCGGCGCCGCGCTGCTCGACGGCGCGGAGGACGAGGCGGCGGCTGGCAGTGAGGACCCCGGCGGGGGCCGTCCGCCCGGTCGGCGGGCGCCAGGGATCCGGATCCCGACGGTTCGAGTGGACGTGACCGTCGCGTTGTCCACGTTGATGGGGCTGGACGAGCTGCCCGGTGAGGTGGCCGGGCTGGGACCGGTCCCTGCCGAGCAGGCGCGCGCCCTGGCGGCGGGCGGTCTGTGGCGACGCCTGGTGACCGACCCGTTGACCGGCGCCGTGCTGGACGTGGGCCGCCGGCGCTACCGACCCCCGGCCGGGTTGGCCGAGCACGTCATGGCTCGAGACGGATCCTGCGTCGCGCCGGGCTGCTGCGTGCCGTCGCACCGATGCGACCTCGACCACACCACCGAGTTCCACGGGGTCCCCGCCAACGGCTCGCCGGTGCCCGGCACCACGTCGGCCGCCAACCTCGGGCCGCTGTCCGAGCGGTGCCACCGGCTGAAGACCGACGGCGGCTTCGTCCTCCACCAGGTGCAGCCCGGCGTCTTTGAATGGCGGACGCCGGCCGGCATGGCGTATCGCGTGACGCCCGGCCGGAACGGGCGAACAGAGAAGCTCCCCGGCCGTCGCTCCGGCTACCCCGAGGTGCCGCCGTTCTGACGCCGGGGGCGTCGCCACGGTCGGTGGCCCGACGGCGCATGCGGCGAGCTGACGGCGCCTGCGGCGTCCTGAGGGCGCCCGCGCTGGCCCGGCAGCGCTCTCGCGGCGCCCTGACGGCGCGCGCGGTTGTCGGCCGCCCTCGCGGGCGGCTCCCGGCGGTCGAAGCCGCGTGGCGTCGTCAGCGCCAGCCGAGCGCCGGCGCCACGTGGGTGAGGATCGACTCGAGCACGTGGGCGTTGTAGTCCACGCCGAGCTGGTTCGGCACGGTGAGCAGGAGTGTGTCCGCCGCCGCGACCGCCTCGTCCTTCGCGAGCTGCTCGACGAGCTCGTCGGGCTCCGCCGCGTAGGTGCGACCGAAGATGGCCTTCGTCTGCGCGTCGATGAACCCGACCTCGTCCTCGTCCTGCCCGCCGTGGCCGAAGTAGGCGCGGTCCCGGTCGTCGGTGAGGGCGAAGATGCTGCGGCTGACCGAGACGCGCGGCTCCCGCTCGTGGCCCGCGTCGCGCCATGCCTGCCGGTAGGCCTCGATCTGCTCCGCCTGCTGCACGTGGAAGGGCTTGCCCGTCTCGTCGTCCTTGAGCGTGGAGCTCATGAGGTTCATGCCGAGCTTCGCCGCCCACACGCCGGTCGCGTTGGAGCCGGAGCCCCACCAGATCCGCTCGCGCAGCCCTTCCGAGTACGGCTCGAGCCGCAGCAGCCCGGGCGGGTTGGGGAACATGGGCCGCGGGCTCGGCTGCGCGAAGCCCTTGCCCTCGATGACCTGCAGGAACATCTCGGCTTGGGTGCGTGCCATGTCGGCCTCGGTGGTGCCCTCGGCGGGCGCGAACCCGAAGTAGCGCCAGCCGTCGATCACCTGCTCCGGCGACCCTCGGCTGATGCCCAGCTGCAGCCGGCCGCCCGCGATGAGGTCGGCGGCGCCGGCGTCCTCGGCCATGTAGAGCGGGTTCTCGTACCGCATGTCGATGACGGCGGTGCCGATCTCGATGCGCTCGGTGCGGGCCCCGACTGCCGCGAGCAGCGGGAAGGGCGAACCGAGCTGCCGCGCGAAGTGGTGCACCCGGAAGTAGGCGCCGTCCGCACCGAGCTCCTCCGCCGCGACCGCCAGCTCGATCGACTGAAGCAGCGCGTCGCTCGCCGAGCGCGTGTGCGACGAGGGCGACGGCGTCCAGTGACCGAAGGACAGGAACCCGATGCTCTTCACGTGGGCTGCAACGCGCGCCAGACGCGGGCATTCCCGGTGCGCTCAGGCGAAGTCGGTGTGCTCCCACTTCCACTTCTCGATGCGCGGACCTACCCAGAACAGGTAGATCCCCAGCGTGATGACGCTCAGCAGGAACCACTTGATCCAGAGCCCGAAGAGGCCGACGGCGCTGCCCGTGAACTGGAGCTGGTAGCCGTCGATGAAAGAGTGCTTCGCGCGCCACCGCTGCGTCAGCACCACGGCGAACGGGTAGCAGATGCCCAGGGTGACGAGCGTGACCAGGAAGCCGAGCAACGCGGTGCCGACGTAGGTGCCGGCGCCGCCGTCGAACGTGAAGCGTCGTTGCGGTGCCATGGTGACCTCCCTGCCCGGGGGCGGGCGCTCCGGGCAGCGCCCACACTGCCGGGCGGCCCCGGCGCGGGGCCGGCGTTCGGCGGGTGAATGCGCGGTCGCCGGGCCCGGGTTGCGGTCCCGCGCGGCTGTGCGCACCGTGAGGGCGAAGGAGGCCACCCGATGACCGACGTCGACACGCACCTGACCGCGGCCCACCTCGCCTACCTCGCGACCCAGCGGCTGGGGCGGCTCGCGACCGTGGACGGCGGCGGCCGGCCGCAGAACAACCCCGTCGGCTTCCACTACAACGAGGAGCTCGGGACGATCGACATCGGCGGGCTCGACATGGGCCGGAGCCGCAAGTTCCGCAACCTCGCGACGAACCCGAACGTGGCGTTCGTCGTCGACGACATCGCCTCGCTGCGGCCGTGGCGGGTCCGGTGCGTGGAGATCCGGGGGACCGCGGAGGCGCTCGTGGACCAGTCGGGGCAGCCGTCGCGGTTCTCCGCCGAGATCATCCGGATCCACCCCACCCGGGTCATCTCGTTCGGGCTCGACGCCCCCGGCGACGAGTAGCGCCGAGCTCGGCGCGGCCCGTCCTGCGGCGCGGACGCACGTGCGGGCCTCGCAGCGGCCGGTCCCCGGCGGCGTCGGCGGGTGGCCCGCCCCCTAGTTCTGGGGAGTGTCCGTGGCCCGGGCGCCCCCATAGCGTCCCTGGTAGGGCCCCTTCGTGGCCCCCGGGGTCGGGAGGCATCGTGTCGGGTTTCTGGGAATGGTTCTGGCTGGTCGTCGAGATCTTCCTCTTCGTCGCCTACCTGATGATCCTGTTCCAGGTCATCGGCGACCTGTTCCGCGACAAGGCCCTCGGGGGCTTCGCGAAGGCGCTGTGGATCCTCGTGCTCGTCGTCGCGCCGTTCCTCGGCGCGCTCGTCTACCTCATCGCGCGCGGCCGTGGCATGACCGAGCGCGCCGGGGCGGCGCTCCGGGAGCAGCAGGCGGCGGCGGACCACTACATCCGCACCGTCGCGGGCACCTCGCCCGCCCAGGAGATCGCCACCGCCCAGGAGCTGCTGACGGCCGGTGCGATCACGCCCGACGAGTTCGCGCGCCTCAAGGCCCAGGCGCTCGCGGGGAGGTGACGCGGTCATGGGCAACGACTGGCTCGGTCCGGTCGAGCACCTCGACATCCGGGTGGCGCCCGGCGGGTCGCCCGACGAGGGCCTGCACCGCCTGCGCGCGCTCGTGGACGGCGGCGTGGTGCGGCTCCTCGACCTCGAGGTGGTGGTGGGCGCGGACGGCGCCCGGCAGGCGGTCGACGTGGGCACCTGGGGCGACAGCATGGGCCTCGACCTGCACGCCTTCGACGGCGCGTGGTCCGGCCTGCTGGACGACGACGACCTGGCGATGGCCCTCCCGGACCTCGACGACGGTGCGGTGGAGATCGTCGTCGTGTACGAGGTCGTCGCGCTCGCCGCGCTGCTCGACGCCTTCGACGGGCCCGCGGTCCACGTGACCGGATCCGGACCGGTGGCGGAGGCCGACCTGCTCGCCGCGCTCGACCGCGGCGAGCTCGCCGGGACGGGGGTGCCGGCATGAGCCTCCTGCGCACCGCGAGCCACGTGGCGGTCGCGTCCGCCGTGAACGGGCGCGTCCGGCAGCGCCAGATGCGGCGCATGGCCGGGCCCGGGGCACCGCCGGCCACGGCGCCACCCGCGCCGGCCGCGGCGCCGGCGCCGCCCGCCGCGCCCGCGGCGGCCGGTCCCCCCGACCCGGCGGAGCGTCTCGCGCTGCTGCGTCAGCTCGGCGAGCTGCGCGACGCGGGCGTGCTCACCGCCGAGGAGTTCGAGACCCAGAAGGCCCGACTGCTCGCCTGATCCCGGAGCCCCCGATGTCGGACGCCACGCTGAGCCTCCTCGTCCTGGCCGGCACGGTCGCGCTGTTCGTCTGGAACCGGCTCTCGGTGGGTCTCGTCGCGGTCTGCTCCGCGCTCGCGCTGTACGCCACGGGCGTGGTCGACGCCACCACCGCGGTCTCGGGCTTCGGAGACCCGGTGGTCGTGTTCATCGCGGGCCTGTTCGTCATCGCCGAGGGCCTCGACGCGGGCGGTCTCACCTCCTGGGCGGGCCAGGCGCTGGGACGGCGCGCCGGCACGGCACGCGTCGCGCTGCTCGTCGGGCTCATGCTGCTGTCCGCGGTGACGGCGGCCTTCGTCACCCCGAACGGCGCCGCCGCGGCCCTGCTGCCGGTCGCCGTCGTGGCGGCGCGACGGGCGCGGCTGCTGCCGTCGGCGCTGCTCATGCCGCTGGCCTTCGCCGCGAGCGCAGGCGCGCTGCTCGTGCTGTCGGGCAGCACGGTCAACGTCATCGTCTCGGAGTCGCTCGCGGGCGCGGTGGGCCGTGGGTTCGGGTTCTTCGAGTTCGGGCTCATGGGCGTGCCGCTGCTCGCGGTGACCGTGGCCGTGTGCGCGCTGCTGGGCCCGCGGCTGCTGCCCCGACGCCAGCCCGACGAGGAGACGACGGACGTCACCGGTCACGTCGCGACCCTGGTGGAGCACTACCGGCTCGAGCAGGGCTTCTACCGCCTGGTGACCCCGCACGGGTCGCCGCTCGTGGGCGTGGACCCCCGTCAGGTCGCCGTGCCGGAGGGTGTCAGCCTGGTCGGGGTGCAGCACGCGGGCGGCGACCCGGGCCTGGTGGGGGAGTCGCTCGCGGCCGACGACGTCCTCATCGTCTCGGGCGACACCGAGCGCGTCTCCGAGTTCGTCGCCGGGAACGACCTGCGGGTCGTCGCCACACCCCTGACCCGCCGCACGCGCGAGGCGCTGCTGTCGCGCGAGGCGGGGGTGGCCGAGGTCGTCGTGCCGCCGCGCTCGACGCTCATCGGGCAGCGGACGTTCCCCGGCCAGGTGCGCTCGGGCCTGACGGTGCTCGCCGTGCGGCGGTTCGGCCGCAGCCGGGGTGCCCGCGCGAGCGACCTCGTCGAGGGCGACCTGCTGCTGCTGCACGGGCCGTGGGACGCCGTCGCCGGCCTGGCCCGCGACGCGGACGTGCTCCTCGTCGACGACCCGGAGCTGGTGCGCCGCCAGAACGCGCGGCTCGGGCCCCGGTCGTGGACGGCCGTGGGCGTGCTCGTCGTCGCGGTCGGGCTGCTGGCCTCGGGCGTGACCAGCCCGGCCATCGCGGGGCTGGTGGGTGCGGGCGGCATGGTGGCGACGAGGGTCGTAACCCCGTACCAGGCGTACCGGGCCGTGTCGTGGCAGACCGTGGTGCTCGTCGGCGGCCTGTTCCCGCTGTCGACCGCGATCCGCACGTCCGGCGCCGCCGACCAGCTGGCCGGGTACATCGTCCGGCTCGTGCAGGGCGCCGGGCCGCGCGTGCTGCTGGCGGTGCTGTTCCTGGTGACGCTCGTGCTGGGGCAGGTGGTGAGCAACACGGCCACCGTGCTCATCGTCACGCCCATCGCGCTGGCGGCCGCGCGCACCGCGGCCGTCGCCCCGGCGCCCGTGCTCATGCTCGTCGCCGTCGCGGGGGCGTCTTCGTTCCTCACGCCGATCGCCACGCCCGCGAACATGATCGTCATGGGCGCCGCCGGGTACCGGTTCGGCGACTACTGGAAGCTCGGGCTCGCCGTGACCGTGGGCTGGTTCGTCGTGGCGATCGGTCTCGTCCCCGTCATCTGGGGCACCTGATGCGCCGGCGGGTGGTGACCTGGCTCGTCGGCCTGGTCCTCGCGTGGGTGGCTTACCGGGCGGTCCGCCGGCTGGTCGGCGCGGTCGACTGGTCGGCCGTCGGCTCGGCGCTCGTCGGCCTCGACCCCTGGCTGTTCGCGCCCCTGGTCGGACTGCTGCTGGTGCGCCAGGTGCTCAACGCCGTGCCCCTCACGTACTACGCCCCCGGGCTGGGCCTGGCGCGGTCCGTGCAGAACGACACCGTGGCGAACCTGCTCGGCACGTTCGCACCCCCGCCGGCCGACGTGGTGGTCCGCGTGCAGATGTTCCGCTCGTGGGGCCTCGACCCGGTGGTCGGCATGACGGGCGTCAGCCTCAACTCCGCCAAGTTCTACGTCATCCGCTTCGTCGCGCCCGTGCTCGGACTGCTGGCGCTCGGCGTGCGGGAGGCCGAGCTGCGGCAGTGGCTCGTGGCCCTGGCCAGCTTCCTCGCCTCCGGCGCCTTCCTCCTCGGGCTCGTGCTGGTGCTGCGCTCGGACCGCCTCGCGGCGTGGATCGGGCGCACGGCGGGGCGGCTGGTGGCGCGCGTGCGGCGCTCCGTGGACCCGGCGGCGTGGGCGGCCTACCTGGTGCGGCTGCGGGCCACCACGGCGGACTCGCTGCGCCGCGGCCTGCTCCCGTCCCTGCTCGCGCTCATCGCGATGGTGCTCGCGGACGCGTCCATCGTCCTGGTCTGCCTCCGGGCGTTCGGGGTCGGGCCCGGCCGGGTGCCCACGCTGGACGTCTACGCCGCGTTCCTCATGGCCTACCCCCTGACGCTCCTGCCGCTGTTCGGCTTCGGGGTGCTCGACGCGGTGCTGGTGGGGTCGTGGACCACCGTGGCCGGCGCCGCGGCCGAGGCCGACGTCGTCGCCGCCACCATCGTCTGGCGCGTCGTCACCATCGTCGGGACCCTCGCGCTCGGCCTGCTGTCCCTCTCCCTCTGGCGCCTCCGCCGTCCCGCCACCCGTCGCGCGGCGGCCGGCGGCACGGCGGCGCCCGGCGCCGTTCCCCCGGCCCCCGTCCCTCCAGGGAGGACACCATGAGTGCCAACGCCGCGACCGCGCCGAAGCCGGGGGCGATGGCCCGGATGCTCGACGGGATCGAACGCCTGGGCAACAAGGTGCCCAACCCGACGGTCCTGTTCGTCTACCTCATCGCTTTCATCGCGGTGCTCTCGGCGATCCTGTCCTGGGCCGGGGTGTCCGTGAAGGACGAGGTCGTGGTGCCCGTCCCGACGCAGCAGTGGGCGCAGATCAACGAGCAGCTCGGCGGCAACTACACCCTCTACGACTCGACGACCGGCGAGCCGGCGCAGCTGCCGGCGTTCATCACCCAGCTGCAGGAGTTCCCGGTACGGAGCCTGCTGTCTGTCGAGGGGATCCGCTTCGTCTTCGAGTCGTTCGTGCACAACTTCGCCGGCTTCGGCGTGGTCGCGGTCGTGCTCGTGTCGATGGCCGGCGTGGGCGTCGCGGAGGCCGCTGGCATGATGGGCGCCCTCATCCGCCGCGTGGTCAAGGTCGCTCCACCCCGCGCCCTCACGTTCATCCTCGTTTTCGTCGGCGTCCTGTCCTCGGTCGCCACGGACGCCGGGTACCTCATCCTCATCCCGCTGGCGGCGGCGGCGTTCGCCTCCGTCGGCCGGCACCCGCTGGCCGGGATGGCGGGCACGTTCGCGGCGGTCGGGGCGGTGTTCGGCGTGAACCTGCTCATCACGCCGTCGGACTCGATGCTCACCGAGATCACCAACGACGTGCTGGGCCAGCTCGGCAAGCCGAGCCTCAACGTCACGCAGAACTTCTACTTCGCGATCGTCTCGTCGCTCGTCCTGTCGGTGGTGGTGACGTTCGTGACGACGAAGCTCGTCGAGCCCCGGCTGGGGCGGTACGACGCGAGCGAGGCGGGTGCGATCGCACCGCCGGAGGACGTCGACGCCGCCGGCGAGGCGCGCGGGCTGCGGTTCGCGGGATGGACGGCGCTCGGCGTCGTCGTCGTCGTGCTGGCGCTGACGCTGCCGCCGGGGGCACCGCTGCGCGACCCCACCACGGGCGACATCATCGGCACCACGCCGTTCATGGCGAGCCTGATCTTCGTCATCTCGCTCGCGTTCATGCTCTGCGGCATCGCCTACGGGCGCGGGGCCGGCACGCTCAGGGGCGGGGACGCCACCGTCGGCGCCATCGCCAAGACGTTCGGCAGCCTCGGCGGCCTGCTGGTGATGTTCCTGATGATCGCCCAGTTCATCGCCCTGTTCAACTGGTCGAACCTGCCGACCGTCGCGGCCGTCGAGGCCGCTCACCTGCTGGAACGCGCCTCGGTGCCGGCGATCGTGCTGCTGCTGGCGTTCATCCTCGTCATCCTGGTGCTGGACATCATCCTGCCCGGCCTCATCCCCAAGTGGGCGATCTTCGCGCCGATCTTCCTGCCGATCTTCGCGACCCTGGGCGTCGCTCCGCAGACCCTGCTGGCGGCCTACCGGGTCGGTGACTCGCCCGTGAACGTCATCACGCCGCTCATGGTCTACCTGCCCTTCATCGTCACGATCGCGCAGCGGTACGTGAAGAAGGCGGGGCTCGGCACCGTCATCTCGCTGATGCTGCCGTACACCGTGATCGTGCTGGTCACGTGGGTCGTCCTCTTCGTCGCCTGGTTCTACCTCGGCATCCCTTGGGGCCCTGGGGCCCCGGTGCACCTCGGTTCCTAGCGGTTCCCGTCCCTCCGGAGGCTCGTCATGGTCACCACCCCGCTGCCCAGCCCGGTACCGGTGGAGCGGCTCGTCCCCTCCTGGTTCGCGCCCGTGGACGTCCACGTCGGCGACCCCGTGGGGGCCGACGCGATCGGGCTGCCGGTGCTCGCCGGCGGCGCCGTGCCGGCCGAGCTCGGCACCGACCTCGCGGCGCTGACCCGGGCCGGGTTCACGCCGACGGTCGGCTCGGCCCTCGCCGAGCCGCGCCGCGACGGGCCCGCGCTCGTCGCCGTCGGCCTGGGGGAACCCGCCGCGCTCACGGCCGCCGCGCTCCGCGACGCGGCGGCCGCCTTCGCCCGCGCGGTGCCGCGGGACGGTGCCCTGGCGTTCGTCCTGCCGTCGTCGGACGAGGTCGGTCCCGGCGAGGCCGCTGCCGCCGTGGTCGAGGGGATCCTGCTGGCACGGCACCGGTTCGACCTGCGCTCGGCGCCCCGGCCGGCGGACCCCGTCGCCGTGACCTCGGCGGTGCTCGTCGCGGCGCCCGACGACCGGGAGGCGGCGGCCGCCGGCGCCGCCCGGGGCCTGGTCCTGGCGCGGGCCGCGATGATGAGCCGGGACCTGGCCACGTGCCCCGCCGTGTTGCTCACGGCCGAGGCCATCGCCCGCGTCGCCGTCGAGCTCGGTGCCGCCGTGGGGGTGGACGTCGAGGTCACCGACCGCGACGGGCTCGTGACGCTCGGGTGCGGCGGGCTGCTCGGCGTCAACCGGGGGAGCGCCACCGAGCCGCGGATGGTGCGGCTGGCCTACACGCCGGCGGGCGAGCCGACCGGCCACCTCGGCCTCGTCGGCAAGGGGATCATGTACGACGCCGGTGGCATCAGCCTCAAGCCGTCCGACGAGTCCCACGCCCAGATGAAGAACGACATGAGCGGCGCCGGCGCGATCCTGTCGGCGGTGCTCGCGCTGCCCGCGCTCGGCTGCCCCTCGGCCGTCACGGCCTGGCTCATGTGCACGGACAACATGCCCTCCGGCACGGCGATGCAGCTGGGCGACGTGCTGACGACGCACGGCGGAACCACGGTGGAGGTCGTCAACACCGACGCCGAGGGGCGGCTCGTCATGGCGGACGCCCTCGACCTGGCCGTCGAGGCCGGCGTCGACGCGATCGTCGACGTGGCGACGCTGACCGGCGCCTGCCTCCGGACCTTCGGGACGGAGGTGGCGGGGGTGATGGGCAACAGCCCGGCCGTGGTCGCGGCGGTCGAGGCGGCCGGGGCGGCGGCGGACGAGCCGGTGTGGGAGCTCCCGCTGGTCCAGGCCTACCGGGCGTGGCTCGACTCCGACGTCGCCGACCTGAAGAACCTTGGCGGCGTCAACGCCGGCGCGATCACGGCGGGCCTGTTCCTGGAGCACTTCGTCGCCGGCAGGCCGTGGGCCCACCTGGACATCGCCGGGACCGCTCAGGCGCCCGCGCCGGCCGCCTGGGTCAACCGGGGTCCGACCGGGTTCGGGGCCCGCCTGGTCGCCGAGCTGGCGGTGGCGTTCCGGCGGTAGGGCGGGGACCTCACCACCACCCGCGCAGCACGCCGTCCTCGACGGCGCGGCGGTAGAGGTCCACCTTCGTGTACGCGGGCCGGTGCACGGCGGCGTACTTCTGGCGGATGCGGCGGACGTGGTCGAGCACGGTCTCGCGCGAGATCCCGAGCAGCCGCGCGACGCGGTCGGCCTTCTCGCCCGAGGCGTAGAGCCCGAGCACCTCCAGCTCGCGTGCCGTCAGGTGCGGCCGGCCGGTAGCGGGCGACGCGGCGGCCGGCCCGGCCGTGCACGCCGCCGCGATGGCGGCCGCGTACCGGGCGGGGTCCGAGCGGTCCTCGAGCACCACGACGAGGACGACGACGTCGCGCCCTCGGCCGCCGCTCGGGAGCGTCACCACGGCGGGTGCGTGCCACGCGTCGAGCGCGTGGCCCTGGTCCGCCAGCCTCGCGAGCACCCCCTGCACCGCGGCCGCCGTGCGCTGGTCCACCGCCCCCGCCGGGGCGCGGACGGCGGGACCGCCCTGGTGAGGGACGGAGGGTTCACGACCGGTGGCGACAACCATGACTGGCCCCCTTCGTGCCCGTGGCACGTCACCCGCCTCATGATGGTGACACCCGTTCGGCATCCCGGCGAGGGCTGGGATGCGCCGCCGCGGGCGCCCGGGGTCCGGTGGCGACGCCGTCCGGGTCCGTGCCCGTGGTGCGGGAACAACGGGGCGGCCCCGGTGCGCTGTCCCTGAGGCGGGTAGCCTCGCGCAGCGCAGGCGCTGAGGCTGCGACAAGGACGGAGGCGGCGGCGCGATGGGCGGGGTGCTCGTCCCGGGAGACAACGGTTGGCCGACCGCTGAGCAGGTCCGCGACCTCGACTGGCTGACCCCGGCGGGCGACACCCGGCTCGGCACGTTCCAGGCGCCCAGCGGCGCGCTGGCCGCGGCCGAGTGGGGTCCGCAGGACGGGATCCCGGTGCTCGCGCTGCCCGGGGTAACCGGCTCCAAGGAGGACTTCGCGCTCGTCGGACCGCTGCTGGCCCGGGCCGGGTACCGCGTGATCGCCGTGGACCTCGCCGGGCAGTACCAGTCGCACGCGGCCGGTCCCGGTCCGGGGGGCAGGTTCGACCTCGCGCTGCACCTGGCCGACGCCGAGGCGCTGCTGGACGCCTACGGGCCGGCGCACGTCATCGGCTACTCGTTCGCCGGGGAGGTCGCCGCGCAGCTCGTCGTGCGCCGCCGCGAGTGGGTGCGCAGCCTGACGCTCGTCTCCGCGCCGCCCGTCACGGGCAACGCGCTCGCGGCGGTGCGGATCATCGGCCCGCTCGGCCGTGTCGTCGGCCCGCGCGGCGCCGCGGCGCTCATGACGTGGGGCGTGCGGTGGAACCTCAACCGCACCACGGCCGGCAGGATCCGCCTGGTGCGGCACCGGCTGCGGTTCACGCGCCACGAGTCGGTGGTCGACGCGATGGCGGCGATGATGCACGTCCCCGACGTCGAGGACAAGCTGCTGGTCAGCGGCGTCCCGATCCTCGTGGCGGCCGGGCACGGCGACCTGTGGACCGCCGCCCGGCACCGGGCGTTCGGCCGGCGGATCGGCGCCGAGGTGCACGTCTACGACACCGGTCACTCGCCCATGGAGACCACGCCGCGGGAGCTCGTCGCGGACCTGCTGCCGTTCCTCGCCGCCGCGGACCGCGCCGGGCAGGGCTAACGGCTACGACGAGCGGACGCGCTCGCGGGCGCGGCTCGTCGTGCCCGCGCGGCGGCGCTTGACCCAGGGCGCGCCCGCCGGCCACGTGCGCCGGAACGTGACGAACGCCTTGCCCAGCCGCGAGGCCAGCGCCCCGGGCGTGGCGAACGGCCGCGCGGAGACGGGCATGACGAGCGCCGGGTCGTACCGGACCACCGTGCCCGGCGGGAAGCGGATGGACAGGTCGAGGTCGTCGTGCACGTCCGCGTCGCGGCGCAGCACGAGGCGGCGCGTGCGCCGCCACAGCGCGGTCCGCATGGCGAAGTTGGAGCCGAACACCGGCGGGTGCCCGAAGGCGGGCGTGAGCACCCGGTACATCCCGCCGATGTACCAGTGCTCGCCCGCCCAGTGCATGAAGGGGTTGCCGCCGTAGAACCGGGCGCCGCCGGTCAGGGCGTCGAGCCCGGGATCGCGCTCGAAGGCCTCCGCCACTCGCTGCACCCAGTCCGTCGGCGGGACGGAGTCGGCGTCGAGCCGCGCAATGACGTCCGCGGTGCGCGCGGCGATGTCGTAGCCCCGCGCGGCGGCCGGCCAGATGCCGCGGCGCTTCTCGTGGGCGAGCGTGACGCCCGCGCGGCGGGCGACGTCCTGGCTGCCGTCGGTCGAGCCGTTGTCGACCACGAGCACCTCGTCGGGCCGGCGCGTCTGGTGCGTCAGCGCCTCGAGGCAGGCCGCGAGGAACGGCGCGTCGTCCAGGCAGGGGACGACGACGACCACGCGCAGGTGCGGCCCCGCCCGGTGCGAGCCGACGGGGACACCCGCGCCGCCCCGCACCTCGACCGTCACGCGCCCGCTCCCGTCCCTCGTCCACCAGGGCCCCGCGTGACGTTACCCCCGTGCGCGGGCGTTCCTGTGACGTTCCCATGCTCGCCCCGGCGGCGGGAGGTCGCCCGGCGAACCGTGCGGTGCCGGTTGGTGAGACCATCGTGCGGTGAACCCGAGCGCCCCGTGGCACCGAGCTCCGCGCACCACCGCCGACGTCGGTGACGGCTTCGTGGCGACCGAGGCGCCCGCGATGCAGCAGTCCATCCGCTCGGCGCTGTACCCCGGTGAGGGCAAGCGGTCGCCGATCGCGGTCGAGGTGCAGTTCACCACCGGCGCGGCGCAGCGCGTGGTGGTCGAGTGGCGCAACCGCAACGTGGGCTTCGTCCCCACGTCGCACCTCGCGGTGCTGCGGGGACAGCTGACCGCCGCCGGCAAGGCCGTGGTGTGGTCGCCCGGCCAGGTGTACTACGACGGCGCGTACTGGCGCGTGTGGGTGGGCCCCGCGCCGGAGGACGGGTACCCGGAGGTCGCCGAGGGGTACGACGAGCTTCCCGAGCCCCCCACCGCGATCTTCGGGATCCAGCTCAACCGGCTCCGCCGCGACGTCTGACCCGTCCCACCCCGCCGGTCGGCGCGCGCCGGCTCGGCGCGGTCCAGTGCGCTCAGGCGGCGGCGGCCGTGAGGGCGGCGAGCTCGTCCGGCGCCAGCTCGAGCGTCGTCGAGGCCAGGAGCGCGGGCACCTGGTCCACGCGGCTCGCCGAGGCGATGGGCGCGACGACGGTCGGCTGCACCCGCAGCCAGGCCAGGGCGACCGACGCCACCGCGGCGCCGTGCGCGGCGGCGACCTCGTCGAGCGTCGCGAGCACCCGCCAGCCCCGCTCGGTGAAGTACTGGGAGGCCCGGCCCAGGCGCTCGCCCTCCGGCTGGTGGCCGGGGCGGTACTTGCCCGACAGGAACCCGGAGGCCAGCGCGTAGTAGGGCAGCACCCCGAGGTGGTGGCGGACCGCGGCGTCGCGCGTGCTCGTCTCGAACCCGCGCTCGACGAGGCTGTACCCGGGCTGGTGCGCCACGGGCGCGTGCAGGTGGTCCCGCTCCGCGATCGCGAACCACTCGTCGATCCGCTCGGCCGAGTAGTTGGACAGGCCGATCCAGCGCACCAGGCCCTCGTCGACGAGCCGGGAGAACGCGGCGGCCGTCTCCTCGAGCGGCACCTCCGGGTCGTCGAAGTGCGCCCAGTACAGGTCGATGTGATCGGTGCCCAGGCGCGCCAGGGAGGCGCGCGCCGCGGCGGCGACCGTCGCGGGCGCCAGGCCCTCCAGGTCGGCATGCCGGCCGGCCTTCGTCGCGATCACCACGTCGTCGCGCTTGCCCGGGCGGACGGCGAGCCAGCGGCCGATGATCGCCTCGCTCTCGCCGCCGACATGGCCGCTGACCCAGCGGTTGTACCCGTCGGCGGTGTCGATCGACAGTCCGGGCGCCTGCGCGAACGCGTCGAGCAGCGCGAAGCTCGTCGGTTCGTCCGCGGTCCAGCCGAACACGTTCCCGCCCACCGCGAGCGGCAGCACGTCCAGGTCGGAGTCGCCGATCAGCGCCATGGGGCCTCCTTCGTCGTCGTCCCGACCATCCTGCGCCGACCCCGCGGCTCGGGCCCGCGGGCGTCCGCCCTGTGGCCGTTCCGTAGGCTCGGGGGGTGTTCTGCCCCGCGTACGACGACGGCCGGTGTCGCTCGTGCACGCTGCTCGCGGTGGGCTACGACGCGCAGCTCGCCGACAAAGGCGAGCGCGCGCGGCGCCTGCTGCCCCCCGGCATCGCGTGGGAGCCGCCCGTGGCGAGCGCGCCGGCGGGCTACCGCAACAAGGCCAAGCTCGTGGTGGGGGGCGCGGTGGACGCCCCGACACTCGGCATCCTCGACGCCGACCACCGCGGCGTGGACCTGCAGGACTGCCTGCTGTACGACGAGCGCCTGGCCGCGGCGTTCCCCGCGCTCGCGGCGTTCGTCACGCGCGCGCGCCTCGAGCCGTACGCCGTGCCGGAGCGCACCGGCGAGCTCAAGCACGTGCTCGTCACGGTGTCGCCCGGCGGCGAGCTCATGGTGCGGTTCGTGCTGCGCTCCACCGAGGCGCTGGCGCGCATCCGCAAGCACCTGCCGTGGCTCGCCGCGGCGCTGCCGCAGCTCGCGGTGGCCTCCGTCAACGTGCTGCCGGCGCACGCGGCCCTCCTGGAGGGCGAGCGCGAGATCCTCCTCACCGAGGCCTCGGCGCTGCGGATGCGGCTCGGCGGGATCGACCTGTGGCTGCGGCCGCGGGGGTTCTTCCAGACGAACTCGGCGGTGGCGGCCGCCCTCTACGCGCAGGCCGCGGCGTGGCTGTCCGACAACCCGCCCACGTCGCTGTGGGACCTCTACTGCGGCGTGGGCGGGTTCGCGCTGCACGCCGCGGCGGCCGTGCCGGGCGCACGCGTGCTCGGCGTCGAGACGAGCGAGGCGGCCGTGGCGGGCGCGCGCTCGTCGGCGGCGTTCGCCGGCCTGGCCGCCGAGTTCCGCGCCGGCGACGCGACGCAGGTCGCGCTCGCCTCGTCGGCCGCCGAGCGGCCCGACGTCGTGGTGGTCAACCCGCCCCGGCGGGGGATCGGGGCCACGCTCGCGAGATGGCTGGAGGCGTCCGGCGTGCCGCGCGTCCTCTACTCGTCGTGCCACGTGGAGTCGCTCGCGACGGACCTCGCGGCGATGCCGTCGCTGCGCCCGGTGCGCGCCCGGCTGCTCGACATGTTCCCGCAGACCGCGCACGACGAGGTGCTCGTGGAGCTGCGCCGGACCGCCTGAGGTCCCCCGTGAGGCTCGGACCGGCGGTCGTGCCTATCGTCGGCCCATGGGCGCGATGGCCGGGCCGCTGTGGGCGGAGCAGACGGGGACCGGGCGTCCCCTCGTGCTGCTGCACGGCAACGGCGAGAGCCACCGGGTGTTCGACCGGATGGTGCCGGCCCTCGCGGCGGGCCACCGGCTCGTCGGCCTCGACTCGCGGGCGCACGGCCGCTCGCCGCGCGGCGACGGGCCGCTGACGATCGCCCGGATGGCCGACGACGTCGACGAGGCGCTGGCGGCGCTCGGGCTGCGGGGCGTGGACCTCCTGGGGTTCTCCGACGGCGGGAACGTGGCGCTCGAGCTCGCCGTGCGCCACCCCGGGCGGGTCGGCCGGCTCGTCGTCGTCGGGGCCAACCTGTATCCCGCGGGCCTGCGGGCGACGAGCCTCGCGCCGATGCGCCTGGCGCACGCCGCTGCCCGCGTGGTGCCGCACCCGCGGGCGCGGGCGCTGACCGAGCGCCTCGCGCTCATGACGCGCGACCCCCACCTCGAGCCCGCCGACCTCGCGACGGTCGACGTGCCCGCGCTCGTCGTCGTCGGTCGCCACGACGTGGTGCGCCCGGAGCACAGCCGGCTCATCGCCGCCGCCCTGCCCCGGGCGCGGCTCGCGACGGTCCCGGGCGCCGGCCACATGCTGCCCGTGACCCATCCGGGGCCGCTGGCCCGGCTCGTCGAGGGGTTCCTCGCCGAGCGGTGAGTCAGTCGAGCAGGCCGCCGCCCACCCACGCCCGGATGGCACGCTCGTCGGTCTTCGACAGCTCCAGACGCGCGCCGCGGCACAGGCCCACGACGTTGTCCGCCCACGCCTTGGCGAGCTGGCGCGCGTCCGGGGCGGGCCGGCTGAGCTTGACGCCCGCGTAGAGGATCCCGGAGACCACCTGCCGCACGGTGGCCTGGCCCACCTTGGCGCCCGACTTCTGGCAGGCGTCGTAGACGCGGCGCACGGTCGTCGTGGTGTCGAACGGGTGCGCGGCGACGTCGGCCGCCAGCGTGGTCAGCAGCGTGCCGTAGTTCGCCTGCGTCAGGCCCGGCACGTCGGTGACCTCGAGCACGCGCTGCTGCACCTCCGTGACGTCCTTGGCGCTCACGGCTCCCGGCAGGTCGGCCTCGTCGAAGCGGGTCGGGTCCCACACGTACGCGCCGTCCGGGTCCTTCGTCGTGCGCAGGTCCGGCAGCTCGCGCGCCAGCCAGGCGCTGAACGAGCCCGCGGCGGCCCACTTCGTGCCGGGCAGGTCGGGGTCGGCCTTCTGCGCCGCCTGCGCCGCGGTGGACAGCATGATGGGCCGGTCCGCCGCCTGCACCAGGCGCTGCACGGCGCGGCGCGCCTTCTGCGAGCCGGCGGACGCCGGTGCGGCGGGCCCGGACCCGGCGCCGGCGCGCTTCGGCGCGGGCGGCCCTGCGGTGTCCGGAACCGGCTCGGACGACTGCTGGACGGCTGCCTTGCCGGCCGGCTCGGCGGGCGCGCCCGGCGCGTCGTCGCCGGCGAGGGCGCCGGTCTGCGTGACGAGCTCGACGAAGGCCGTGGCGTCCAGCACCGTGTCCGCGACGGCGCGGTAGGCGCTGGCCGCCGGGCTGGCCGTCACCACGGTCACGCGCCGGTCGTTCGCGCGGCACCGCTGGATGAGCGGCGTGAAGTCGGCGTCGGCGGAGAGGATGACGAACTCGTCGTACCGCGTCGGCGCGGCGAGCGCGTCCACCGCGTCGAGCACCAGGTTGATGTCGGCGCTCGACTTGCCCTGCTGCGTCAGCGACGGGCAGTCGACCACCTGGAACCCGGCCCGCGTGAAGTGCGGCCGGAACTCGGCGAACCGCGCCGGGTTGAGGTAGCAGTTGAGCACGAGGAACCGGCGCGTGAACGCCCCGTCGTCGTCGACCCCGGTGGCCAGCTCGCCGAGCCAGTGCCCGGGGTCGGTGGCGAACCGCTCCGCGAGCCGGGCGTCGAGCTGCTGCAGCCCGATGAGGACGTTGTCGAAGTCGAGGAACAGGGCGCAGCGCAGCCGCCGGGTGTCGGTGGGAGCGAGGTCGGTGGCGGTCACGGGCTCATCCTGCCGGGTGACGGCCGTGCCGCGGGTGTTTCGGGCGGGGGCGCGGCGGGTGGCGCGGGCGTGAACGTCGGGAGAACTCTGGCCCGCGGTGTCCGCTTGGTCCGGATCTGCCGCCGCCGCGTGCCGAGACTCCCGGCATGCACGACGAGCTCACCGAGGTGGCGCAGCACGTGGCCGCGCCCGGTCGCGGCCCCCTGGCAGGGGTGGCCGGCGACCTGGCGCGGCCCGCCCTCGTCGTCGGCTCCGGGCTGCCCGTGGCCGACCTCGAGGTGATCTTCCGGGACGAGGACCTGCCGTGCGTCGCGGTGCTCGACGACGACGGCGGCGGCCGCGTGGGCCTCATCACGAGGGCGCGCTTCACCGCGGCGATGACCGGCCGGCTCGGCTACGGCCGCGCGGTGCTGGTGCGGCGGCCCACGGGCGACGTGGCCGACTGGTCGGCGCTCGTCGTCCGCCCGGACGCGCCCGTGGCCGAGGTGGCCACGCGCGCGATGGGACGGCGCGGCGAGCGGCGGTACGACGACGTGCTCGTCCGCGGCGCCGCGTGGGGCTCGGCGGGCGCGGCCGACCTGGTGCTGGCGCTCGTCGGCGCGCTCGCGCAGCGCTCGACGCACGACCCGCTGACGGGGCTGCCCGGCCGGCCCAGCACCTGGCACGCGCTCGCGCGCCGCTGCGAGATGGTGGTGCGGACCCGCGCCCGCGTGGTGCTCGTGCTCCTCGACGTGCGCGGCATGACCGAGACGAACGCGCGTCACGGGGAGGCCAACGGCGACGCGCTGCTCGTCGAGCTGGCGCGGCGCCTGGCCGCCGCGCTGCCGCCGGGCTGCGAGGCGGGCCGCGTGGACGGTGACCGGTTCGCGGTGCTCGCGACGCTGCCGCCGGTCGACGACCTGCGGGCCGCCGCGCAGGCCGAGGCGGTGCGCCAGCAGACGGTGGCGGCGCTGCTCGCGCCGTCCGGCGGCATCCCGGCGGCGGCGTGGCCGTGGCTGCACTCGGCGGTGGTGTGGTCGTTCGCCGGCGCCGCGGTGCCCGACGACCTGGTCCGCGAGGCCGAGCACCGGCTGCGCCAGGCCAAGGCCGCCGCCCGACGGGCCGACGCCGGGCTCGCCTCGCCCTGAGGCGCCGGCGGGCCCCACCATGGGGTGTGATCGCTCGTCGGGCCGTGGTGCACGGGGACGTCCAGGGCGTCGGCTTCCGCTGGTGGACCGCGCGGCAGGCCGAGCGGCTGGACGTGCGCGGCTGGGTGGCCAACCGCGACGACGGGACCGTCGAGGTGCACGCCGAGGGCGACGCCGTCGCGGTGGACGCCCTGGTCAGCGCGCTGCAGGAGGGGCCTCGGTTCGCCCGCGTCGCCCGGGTCGTCGTGGCCGAGGACGACCCCGGCGGTTGGGCCACCTTCCAGGTGGAGCCGTAGCATCGCGTCCCGTGGCCACCCCCGACTTCGTCCTTGCCCTGCGCGCGAAGATCGGCCACGACCCCCTCTGGCTGCCCGGCGTGACGGCCGTGGTGCTGCGCGAGCGCGAGGTGCTGCTGGTGCGGCGCGCCGACACCGGCGAGTGGACGCCCGTCACCGGGATCGTCGACCCCGGCGAGCAGCCCGCCGCCGCCGCGGTCCGGGAGGTGCTCGAGGAGGCGGACGTCGTGGCCACCGCGAGCCGGCTGGCCTCGGTCGGCGTGACCGAGCCCGTGACCTACGCCAACGGCGACCGGTCGCAGTACGTGGACCTCACGTTCCGGTGCGACTTCGTCTCGGGGGAGCCGCACCCGGCCGACGGCGAGAACACCGACGCCGCCTGGTTCGCGCTCGACGCGCTGCCGCCGATGCCGCCCCACATGTGGCGACGCGTGGCGAGCGCGCTGTCCGACGACCCCGCGGCGGCCTTCGAACGATGAGCTCCGCGCGCGCCGCCGTGGCGCCGGACGCCGCCGGCGGGTTCCTCTCCCGCCAGGCGGTCCTCGGGGTGTACCTGCCGGCGCTCTGCTTCGAGACCGGGATCGGTGCCATCACACCGATGGTCGCGGTCCGGGCCGGTCGGCTCGGGGCCACGCTCGGCACCGCCGGACTGCTGGCGGCGCTGCTCGCGGTGGGACAGATCCTCGGCGACGCCCCGGCCGGAGCCCTGGCCGCCCGGGTCGGGGACCGGCGGGCGCTGCTCGTCGCTGCGGTGGCGACGAGCGTGACGCTCGTCGCCTGTGCCCTGGCGGGCGGCGTCCTGCTGTTCGGCATCGCCGTGCTGCTCACGGGCGCCACCAACTCCGTCTATCTGCTGGCCCGGCAGACCTACCTCACCGAGATCACGCCGCCCCTGCTGCGCGCGCGGGCCCTGTCCACGCTCGGCGGCGTCGGACGGATCGGGACGTTCGTCGGGCCGTTCCTCGGCGCGGCCGTCGCCCACGCGTTCGGCACCGTCGGCGTCTTCTGGCTCGCGTTGGCCGTCACCATGGTGGCCGGTGTCGTCGTGGCCGTGGTGCCGGACGTCGAGGGCGCGAGGGCCACCGAGGGCCGCAGCGACGCGGCCCGGGTGTCGACGTGGCGCGTGCTCGTGGAGCACCGGGCGGTGTTCGTCCAGCTCGGCATCGCCGTGCTGCTGGTCGGCGCGACGCGCGCCGCCCGCCAGGTCGTCATCCCGCTGTGGGGTGTGCACCTCGGCCTCGCGCCGGCCACGACGAGCCTGGTCTACGGGCTGTCCGGCCTGGTGGACATGTGCGTGTTCTACCCCGCCGGGAAGGTCATGGACCGGCGGGGGAGGCTGTCGGTGGCGGTGCCGTCCATGGTGGCGCTGGGCACCACGCTGATGGTGCTGCCGCTGGCGTCGTCGGCCGCGTGGCTCGCCGTGGTCGCGATGGCGATGGGTCTGGCCAACGGCATCGGCGCGGGCATGATCATGACGCTCGGGGCGGACGTGGCGCCACCGCCGGTGCGCGCCCAGTTCCTCGGGGTGTGGCGGTTGTTCTCGGACTCCGGCGGCGCGGCCGGGCCGCTCGTCGTCGCGGCCGGCGCCGGCCTCGGCAGCCTCGCCGGCGGTGCGGTGGCGATGGGCGCGATCGGGATCGGCGCCGCCGCGGTCATGCGCGCGACCCTGCCGCGCTGGACCGTCCACGCCAACCGGCGCACGCGGCTTGCGGCCGGCCTGCGGCCCGACGGCAGCCCCACCCGATAGGTCGACGGGCCGGGACCGCAGCCGGGGTTGAGGCGGCGAGCGCGCCGACCGTGCCCTGGGGCGGCCGACCGCCGACCGTCAGCGCAGCACGAGGACGGTGCCCGCGGCGGGCGTCGAGGGGTCGCCGAGCCCGGTCGCGGCGCTCGGGAGGCCGCTCTGGGTGGTGACCACCAGGTGACCCTCGACGGCGTCCACCTGGTCGACGAACCCCGGCAGCGGGGTGCGCCACCGGATCGCGCCCGTCGCCACGTCGATCCCGACGAGCGTGGTCGGGCCGCCGCTCACGTCGACGGACATCGTGCTGCCGTCCTCCGAGCGCACGAGCGGCGCGGAGACGAGCAGCGCCGCCGTGCGGCCGTCGGTGAACGCCTCGCGTGGGACCTCGGCCGGCCCCGGGACACCCGGCGCGAGCGTCCCGTCCAGCCACAGCTGCTTGCCCGTCCGCAGGTCCACGCCGGCGGCGCCGCCGTCCAGCAGGGCCATCACCGCGACGCCGTCCGCGCGCGCCAGGAGGTCCACGTAGCCCTGCGCCGAGCGCCAGCGCTGCGTGCCGCGGGCGTCGTAGGCGCGCAGCGCCACCGGTCCCACTCCGGCGAGGAGGACGTCGGACGGCGTGCCGTCGGTGGCCGCCGGGTTGAGCACCTGCGCACCGAACGTGACGGTCCCGTGCGGACCCCGTAGCGCGCTGGTCCCGTCCTGGCCCGAGCCGGCCGGCTCGAGGATGCCCCCGTCGACGTAGGGCTCGGCGATCGAGTACGACGACGTCCCGCCGACCGCGGCGCCGTCCGCGGTGAACACGCCCTGGATGCCGCAGCCGTAGACCTCGACGAGCGTGCCGACCGTGAGCACCTCGGGCGGGCGGACCGAGGCCGAGTACGTGGTCGCGGCACCGGTGAGGTCCTGGGTCACCGTGACGCACGACCAGACGTCGGTCACCGGGTGGAAGCGCAGCGTGTGCTCCCACCGCAGGGCGCCCGTGGTGGCGTCCTCGAGCCGGACCACCGCGTCCTGGCCCTGCGTGATGCGGCCGTCGATGGAGTAGCCGCCGTCGAGGGCGCTCACGTGCACCTGGCTCGTGGGCGGCGCCGGGCCCACCAGGCGGGCGGTGGCGAGGCCGCCGTCGCTCGTGCCGGCCGCCCAGGCGACGCCGGCGCCCAGACTGCGTCGGGTCCACGTCCCGTCGGCGTGCACCACGGTCACCTGGTCGGGCGTGTCGGGACCGCCCCAGCAGACGAGCGGGTCGACGACCGCGGTGCCGCCGCGCGCCGACGACGAGACGTGGCACTGCGCGCCGGTCGCCATCGGCACCCGCCAGCGCTCGACACCTGTGCCGGCGTCCAGCGCGTGCAACGCCACGTCGCGCCGCACCACGACGAGCCCGGGCAGGAACGCCGTCGCGGACGACTGCGTCGCGGCCGACCAGGCGACGCGGGGCGCGTCGGCGAGCGACAGCACGCCACCCGGCGCCGCCGCGAGCCGCTCCGCGCGGTCGCGGTCCCTGATGTCCGCCGACATGCCCCACGACGAGAACGCGAGGAGCGCGACGACGCCGGCCGCGACCGCCACGCGGGCCCGGTCCCGGCGGGACGGTCGCTGCGGGGGGCCGTCGTCGTCCCGTGCGGGACCGGCCTGCGACGTGGTCGGACCCCCGCGGGCAGGCTCGTCGACGCCCGCGTCGCCGAGCCTGCCGAGGTCGACGACGACGCGATCGGATGCCCCCCGGCGCCGCACCATCACTGCACCGTAACCGACGCGCCGGGCGGGGGCGGCGGTTCCGGGCGGCTCAGTCGAGCCTGGCCAGCAGGCCCATCACCACGTCGGCGGCGCGGTCGGCCGCGTCGTCCACGTGCTGCGCGAACTCGTGCGCGCCGCACAGGTCGCTGATGCCGCGCACCGAGACGAACGGCACGCCGAACAGGTGGGCCGTCTGCGCCAGGGCGGTCGACTCCATGTCCGTGGACAGGGCGCCCGGGAAGTCGCGCCGCACCTCGTCGACCAGCGGGCCGTCGACGAACGTGTCGCCCGAGACCACCTCGCCCGCGCGCACCGTGTGCCCGCCCGCGGCGGCCTGTGCGGCGGCCACCAGGACCTGGTCGGCGGCGAAGGTCGCCGGCATGCCGGGCACCTGGCCCATGACGTAGCCGAACGCGCGCGCGTCCGCCCGCGCGTAGGCGTACGACGTGCCGACGACGACGTCGCCCACGCCCACCTCGGCGCCGAGCCCGCCCGCCGAACCCGCGCTCACGAGCGCCCTGGCGCCACGCCCGGCCACGACGGCGCCCGCCACCGCGGCGTTGACCAGCCCGATGCCGGTGGTCACCAGGAGCACGTCCCGCCCGGCGAGCCGCAGCTCGCGCACGCGCGCGCCGCCCACCCGCTCGTCCGACCCCTGCGCCTGCGCGCGCGCGACGAAGGGCTGGGCCTCCTCGTCCATGGCGACGCAGACGACGACCGGGTGGATCCGGTCCCTCGTCGTGCCGCGGTCCCTGCGCGTGGCCTGCTCCGGGGCCGGACGGGCCTCCGGGGTGGCCTCGCTCACGCGGTCACCTGCGCCCACTCGTCGCGGTGCGCGAGGAACTCGCGCGCGGCCTGCTGCGCGCCCTCGAGCGTGTGGTGCGCGCCCCAGCCGCACTGCACCTCGTTGGCGGCCGGCACCTCGGTGGCCTCGAGGATGTCGCGCAGGGTGGCCTCGACCAGGGTCAGCACGTCGCCGTACGCCCACTCACCGGACAGGATGAGGTAGAACCCGGTCTGGCAGCCCATGGGGGAGAAGTCGACGACAGCGCCCGAGTGGTCACGGCTCTTCTCCGCGAACAGGTGCTCGATCGAGTGGACCGTGTCCATCTCGAGGTGCGCCCGGTTCGGCTGGGTGAAGCGGACGTCGTACTTGACGAGCACGTCGCCGTGGGGGAGCACCTTGCGGTCCGCGAGGCGGACGTACGGGGCCAGGACGGTGCGGTGGTCGAGGTTGAACGACTCGACGTTCATGCGGGAGGTCTCCACGGGACAAGTGTCGCGCCTCCGGCCGACACTGCCGTCATGGCGGACGTCCGCGTGGGCATCTCCGGGTGGCGCTACCCGTCGTGGCGTGGCGCGTTCTACCCCGCGGGGCTGCCGCAGCGGCGCGAGCTCGAGCACGTCGCGCAGCGGCTGCGTACCGTGGAGATCAACGGGTCGTTCTACTCGCTGCAGCGCCCGGAGTGGTACCGGCGCTGGGCGGACCAGACGCCGGAGGACTTCCTCTTCGCGGTCAAGGGCGGCCGGTTCGTCACGCACCTCAAGCGGCTGCGCGGCGTCGAGACGCCGCTGGCGAACTTCTTCGCGAGCGGCGTGCTGGCGCTGGGCGACCGGCTCGGGCCCGTGCTCTGGCAGCTGCCCCCCACCGTGGCGTTCGACCCGGAGCTCCTCGACGCCTTCCTCGCGCTCCTGCCGCGGGACACCGCGGCGGCCGCCGCGCTCGCGGCCCGGCACGACGACCGGCTCAAGGCCCCGGCGTGGCTCGAGGTGAGCGCCGGCCGCCCCCTGCGGCACGCGCTCGAGGTGCGCCACGAGAGCTTCCGCGACCCCGCGTTCGCCGCGCTGGCGCGCCGGCACGGCGTCGCGGTCGTGGTCGCCGACACCGCGGGCCGCTGGCCGATGCTCGACGAGCCGACGGCCGACCTCGTCTACGTGCGCCTGCACGGCGACGCCGAGCTGTACACGTCCGGGTACGAGGGGCCCGCGCTGGACCGCTGGGCGGAGCGTGTGCGCCGCTGGGCGGCGAGCGGTCGCGACGTCGTCGTGTACTTCGACAACGACGCGCTGGGGCGCGCGCCGTTCGACGCCCTCGCCCTCGCCGAGCGGCTCGGCGTCGGCCCGCCACGCGCGGACCCCTGACGCGACCGGGTGCCGGACCGGGGCGACGCTCAGCGGCCGCGCAGCCGGTCGGTGAGGCGGCGCTCGCGCTTCGTCGGGCGGCCCGCGCCGCGGTCCCGCACGCCGAGCAGCGGCATGCGCTCGCGCGGCACCGGTGCCGGCGACCGGTCGAGGTAGCAGGCGGCCGCCACGTCGGCGCCGACGCGCTTGACGACGAGACGCTCGACGACGACGAGCCGCTCTCGCGTGTCGCCGCCGCGCACGTGGACCTCGTCGCCGGGCACCACGAGCGTGGCCGGCTTGGCCCGCTCGCCGTTGACCCGGACGTGGCCGGCGCGCACGGCGGCGGCGGCCTGCGACCTCGTCGGGAACAGGCGCACGGCCCAGGTCCAGGCGTCCACGCGCGCCCGCACCACCGGTTCGCTCACGCCTGTCCCCTCCTCCGGCGCCGCCCGCGCTACCGGCGCAGGTCCAGGTAGCGCTCGATGAGGGCCTTCGTCGACGGGTCCTGCGCGGCCAGCGCCGCGGCGTCACCCGTGAGCGCCGGCGCGATCTCCAGCGCCAGCTTCTTGCCCAGCTCGACGCCCCACTGGTCGAACGAGTCGATGCCCCACACGGTGCCCTCGACGAACGTGATGTGCTCGTACAGGGCGATGAGCTGGCCCAGCACGGAGGGCGTCAGCGCCGGGGCGAGGATCGACGTCGTCGGCCGGTTCCCGCTGAACACGCGCGCCGGGACGATGGCCTCGGGCGTGCCCTCGGCCCGCACCTCGTCGGCCGTCTTGCCGAACGCCAGCGCCTTCGTCTGCGCGAAGTAGTTGGCGAGGAACAGCGCGTGCACGTCGGTGTCGCCGTCGCGCAGCGGGTGGGTCGGGTTCGCCATGGCGATGAAGTCCGCGGGGATGAGCCGCGTGCCCTGGTGGATGAGCTGGTAGAAGGCGTGCTGGCCGTTGGTGCCGGGCTCGCCCCAGAACACCTCGCCGGTCGCGGTGGTGACGGGCGAGCCGTCCCAGCGCACCGACTTGCCGTTGGACTCCATGGTCAGCTGCTGCAGGTAGGCGGGGAACCGCGAGAGGAACTGGTCGTACGGCAGCACCGCGTGCGTGTGGGCGCCGAGGAAGTTGACGTACCAGACGTTGAGCAGGCCCATGAGCACCGGGACGTTCGACGCCAGCGGCGTGGTCGCCACGTGCTCGTCGACCACGTGGAAGCCGTGCAGGAACTCCGCGAAGCGCTCCGGGCCGATCGCGATCGCCAGCGACAGCCCGATCGCCGAGTCCACCGAGTAGCGCCCGCCGACCCAGTCCCAGAACCCGAACGCGTTGTCGGGGTCGATGCCGAACGTCGCGACCTTGTCCAGCGCCGTGGACACGGCGACGAAGTGGTGCGCCACGGCCGACCGGCGGGCGGCGTCGGTGTCGTCGATCCGGCCCTCGTCGACCAGCTTCGTCCACAGCCAGTCGCGGGCCAGGCGAGCGTTCGTCAGCGTCTCGAGCGTGCCGAACGTCTTGGAGGCGACGATGAAGAGCGTCGTCGCCGGGTCGAGATCCTTCGTCTTCTCCGCGAGGTCGGTGGGGTCGATGTTGGAGACGAACCGCAGCTCCAGCCCCGCCTGGACGTAGGGCTGCAGCGCCAGGTACGCCATGGCGGGCCCGAGGTCGGAGCCGCCGATGCCGATGTTCACCACGGTCTTGACGCGCTCGCCGGTGGCGCCGGTCCAGGCGCCCGAGCGGACCCGCTCGGCGAAGGCGTACATCTTCGCCAGCACCGCCTGGACATCCGCGTCCACCTGCTGGCCGTCGACGACGAGCTCGGGCTGGGCCCCGGCCGGGCGGCGCAGCGCCGTGTGCAGCACCGCCCGGTCCTCGGTGATGTTGATGTGGTCGCCCCGCAGCATCGCGCCGAACCGGCCGGCCACGTCCACCTGCTCGGCGAGCTCGACGAGCAGGGCGAGCGTGCTGTCGGTGACGAGGTTCTTCGACAGGTCCACCGTGAGGTCGCCGACGCCGAACGTCAGCCGCTGCGCCCGTCCCGGGTCGGCCGCGAACCAGCCCCGCAGGTCCGGCCGCAGCGTGCTCTCGTGGTCCGACAACGCGGCCCAGGCGGCGGTGGTGGTCGGGTCGATCGGCGGCGTGGGCACGGCAGGCTCCCTCGGTGGGCGGATGGTGCGTCCAGCCTATTGACGTCGCGGGCGGCGGGTGCAACGGCGGGTGGCCGGCGGCGCGGTCGGGAAGCAGGGTCGCGCCCGATGCGCCGTCCGGCCGCGCTCCGGTGGCGCGCATGCGGCCCAGGCCACGGCGAGGTCGGGGCCGGGCGCCGCGGCGGCCCGCGCTCCTAGGCTGGTGCGCGTGACCGCTCGCTCGTCGCTCGTCTGCTGCGGGCTCGCGACGCTCGACGTCGTGCAGCGGGTGGACCGCGTCCCCAGGGCCGACGAGAAGGTCGTCGCCCGCGGGCTGGACGTGACGTTCGGTGGGCCCGCGGCCAACGCGGCCGCCACGGCCGCCGCCCTCGGGGTGGAGGCGGTGCTCGTCACGGCGCTGGGGCAGGGTCCCGTCGCACGGCTCGTCCGCGAGGCGCTCACCGGTGCCGGCGTGCGCGTGGTCGACCTCGCCGGGCCGGGCGCCGGCGGCCCGCCCGTCTCGACCGTCCTGGTGACGCACGGCACCGGCCAGCGCGCGGTCGTCTCGACCAACGCCACGCTGCGGGCCGACGACCTGGGCCCGGGTGCGGCGGGCGCCGCCGCGGAGCTGCTCGACGGGGCGGGCGCCGTGCTCGTCGACGGGCACCACCTCGCGGCCGGGGTCGCCGTGGCGGGGGCGGCGCGGCGGCGCGGGATCCCGGTGCTGGCCGACGGCGGCTCGTGGAAGCCGGGGCTGGAGCGGCTCCTGGCGGTGGTGGACGTGGCGATCCTGTCCGCGGACCTCGTCGTGCCCGGTGCGACCGCGGTGCGTGGGGCGCCGGGCGACCGGGCCGCCGATCCCGAGCGCGCCGGCGGGCGGCCCGGGCCGCGCGCGGTCGACGACCTGCTGGACGCGGTGGCGGCGCTCGGCCCGTCGTTCGTCGCTCGGTCGTCGGGCCCCGGGCCGGTGCGGGTGCGGCTGCCCTCCGGGGCGCACGACGAGGTGGCGCCGCCGCTCGTCGAGGCCGGGCAGGTGGTCGACACGCTCGGCGCGGGGGACGTGCTCCACGGGGCCGTCGGCGCGGCGCTCGCCCGGGGCGTGGACGCGTTCGCGGCCCTCCGGGAGGGGACCGAGCTCGCCACGGAGTCCGTGCGTCACGCGGGCGCCCTGGGGTGGGTCGGCCACCCCGCCCCCTAACCCGCCACCCGCCCCCTGACCCCTGACCCCTGACCCCTGACCCCTGACCCCTGACCCCTGACCCCTGACCCCCGACG
>Ga0187809_10000073_pt1 | contig 73998 bp, 67 predicted proteins | sample NC_wetland_sal_i_8_FD_132415 | JGI IMG/M metagenome (GOLD analysis project Ga0187809, IMG submission 132415) | Wetland sediment microbial communities from Neuse River Estuary, North Carolina, USA - ASW_4 | ecosystem: Environmental > Aquatic > Freshwater > Wetlands > Sediment | place: USA: North... | reverse complement strand
TATTCTCATCTTGTAATTGGAGGCTTCTAGCCACCATTTCTTGATGGCATAGGGAGTGAGCGGCCAAACTCAAGTTATCCCTATGCCGCCTGATGACGAAGCCATCTCCTTGGTAGATTTACTAGGGAGATGGCTTTCTGTTTTTCCGAGCAAATTCCTGCTTTTTCGCATACATTACTCACCGCCATCAGCGATAAACTCCTCACCGCCAGCCAGCGTGGGCGACTACACTTTGTGTAATAGGAAGCGATTTGTTTATCGATTTGAGGCATGAGCAGGGAAACAATGATATCTTGATACAATTCGACTGTTGATTTCGGCGGCGGGCTCTGAACTAAGAGGCATAACACGTCGCATACGGTGAAAAAAGCATCACCGATAAACATACTCCCAGCGTCACAATTCTTTTTTTCACCATAGTCACCCTTTCCTTGGGTACTAGGGTTCCCAACGATATCCAGAACTACTTCCCATGTGCGACATAACCTAGAAAATTCCTTGGTGAATATTTATGTGACCACCTATGCAAATCCTTCTTGGCGCTCAGCCCCCGTCACCTCAAAAATTTTGTAACTATCCATACACTAGTCACCTAATTCTAATTGAAGTCGGTGGAGCCAGTTGTCAATCAATCCCTCGAATAATTCTGGTTGCTCTATTTGGAGGTTGTGCCCCGCCATATCAAGAACTGCGAATGTTGCTCTGGGATACTGTTCAATCAGGCGCCATGGGTCCTGGTATCCAACAACATGGTCCTGTCGCCCAGTGATAATTAGAGATGGGTATTCAAATGGCGTTGGCGAAATGTCGAAACTGAAGCCGTATCCATTTTGACGAACTCGGGTTAAGAACTCGTCATTGGCCAGTTTTAAGGGCGGTAATATTTCGTCCCGAAACCTCTCCCATTCAGATTGCCCTTGTACTACAGCCATAGAACTGAATTCCTCTGCGTCATCTTTAGACAAACTGAACAGTAATGCGTCATCTCTTTTAAGAACTGTGTGAGGTGGTAGTTCCCTGTCACTGGATTCCGGAATAGTCATCGGTGCGATGAGCGATAATCCCCGAGCCAAGTCCCGACGAAAGTGGACTATACCCTGAGCAATATACGCACCGTATGAGTTTCCACAAACAGCGAACTGTTCTTCTGGAATAAGGTCGTCCAGAAGTCCTAGTACCGCTTTCAACATATCATCAGAGTTCTCAATCCATAGTTGTGGCTCTGAATGACCCATGCCGGGTAAGTCTATGTAAATTCTCTTCCAGTCGTTTCGGTTCTCAAACGCTGGTTCCATACATCGTAGCAACACCCGGTGATCCAGTGGCCAACCGTGCAACATGACAATAGGAAAGCCTTCTCCAAGCACTCTATAAGTTATCGACAAGAACGTTTCCACTCCTTAAATAGCAATCCGATACAAACACAGCTTAATCGAACGTGTGTTCCCCGTCAATCACTTCGAACCTAATCGTCCTTCTTCAGTTCTCCTCTCTTTATGCTGCCCGATACCTGAAGAACGCAATCCCAGGACAATGAATATTTGTGCGGCGCAGTTTCATGGGCGTTCTGGATTCACATTCTCTTGGTCACATGGTTGAAAGCATAGAGACCACCATCGCTGCCATAAGCAGCGAACAGGTGCCACCAGCTATCCCAGTAATTTTCGTAACCCTCCGAGCTACTGAGCCTTTCTTGAAGATAAAATACAACACGATACTTATTACGAAGACCATCACAGCAATAAGAAATATAGTGGATAACGCCGGTGCAACTATGTACGACAGTCCTAAAAAGATGCCCCCGAGAATGAACGCAATTAAGATGTCTAGGAGCTTTCGACCCATTTAATCACCCCATCCAAATTATACTGAACAAATTGATGCCCAAGAAACAAGTACCCTACATTGTGGCGAGCGTGTTACTGAACATTACTGCCCCTTCGTCCCATAAATTTCCAATACTCCTGCTGAATCTTCATGCAACAAGGGGCCGGCCACGAGCCTAAAATTCTCTTCCAATTATTCAGTTGTGCTTGCTAGATGAACAGACCGCCATACTGCCATCAGGGACTTACCGGGTCAAGCCATTATTCCCGGCAATATTCCAGAAACCGCCTTCGGAATACATGCTTGATGATTGGTTCGCATACCTGTGTATCAGGTGGAATCCCTGGATTTAGGAATGCAAATATCGAGACTGTCCTCGGAAAACTTCACGTACGTGCCAACCGAGGAATAAATCCCTTGGTGCATATTCGGGACGAATCGGTGCCCGCACCGGTTTTCCATGGTATCTCATGAGCCATTCGTCAAATCCGTTGGACCCATAGGCTTCTTCGGATACGAGCATTTCTAATGTTGGTGAGATGGTAAATACTCCACGATCAAACAGTTTGTGGTGGAGACAACAAAGTGCAATCCCATTGTCTTCGTTGTCCGGTCCGCCCGCCTGATGCCACCGAATATGAGCCGCTTCAACGGCTACTATATTCTGGCCCAAGCGAACGTTAAATCCGCATATGGCACAGCTGTATTCGTAGGCCTTCAGAATTTTATCCCTAAACCATCGATCCCTCGTCTTTCTCGCGAATATATTAAAATCCAGTCCAACTGCCTCAAGAATCTCTTGGTGCCTTGTGTCTGGAAAATGATCCTCAAGGACTTTTAAAGCAATCGTTTGAACGATAGAGGGGTTATTATCGAGCAATTGAAGTACCTCTTCATTAAACCCACCTGCGGCTTTCGAAGCCGAAAGCTGCCTGTCACTTAGTTTCCCCAGATCCACCGGAACATTCAATCTCCATATGCCATCACCAACCAATCTTGCAAATGGTTGTTCCGGATAATACGATTTTCTGGGCGGCCCAAACTCAATTAAAAGGCGCTTTAAGGTCTCCCGGACTTCCTCATACGCTAAATCTACTTTCTTGTAATTATGATACTGTCCGAGGGCATAGAGAATGAGCAGTGGTTTATGCGGAGCTCTTTGACCGTTTTTCTTCCAAATCGACAGATTGGAGATTTTATGAGTAAGCTCCTCGGCGTTCATTGATCCTAACCACCTAATTCGGATGTTTTCAATGAATAGTTCTTCTACATCCAAATTATACTATACGTTTCATTCCATAATCAGTAGAATCATCTGCGCTGCAAATTGCTATATGACCCTAACTCTCCCCTCGAAACTTCTGGTAGTCGCTGCTGCCTGGCGAGTTGCTACAAATCATACCAAAGACGCGCTACAAAAACCGTCTCGAAATTTTCAATTCATCTTCGCCGCGAATTCATTCTGTCGTGTATTGTGTCCAGCAGACGTGCGCAGGAACTGCCTCAGCCGCACACGCCACAAAAACGTGCGCAGTTAAAAATCCCCCAAAAAACGGAAAAAGGACCCCACCACCAAAGTGATGAGATCCCTTGCCCTGTAAGGCTTTTTTGACTCCTTGGTGTCGGGAACGGGACTTGAACCCGTACGGGTTTCCCCACACGCCCCTCAAACGTGCGCGTCTGCCGATTCCGCCACCCCGACATGTCTGTTGCAATACCGCATCTGATTATACGGGACTAACGTTCTCAGTGTCAACCGTAGCACAATGATTGGCATAAGATGGTCGCTCAAATACGTGCGCTACGTCGAAAAACCCTGAACTTTTGTCACTTCTTGTTAAACTCAATGAGACTTGTGTCGTTGCCATAAATGCGTTCATATAGAGACAGGTTGTAGAACACCCTATCGACGAAATGCCGTGTTTCACCTACAGGGATCTCGGAAATGGTGCTGAGTTGCCCATCCCACTGTCCGCTCGAGATCCACTGGCTCACTCTCTGTGGCCCGGCGTTATAAGCGGCTATGGCTGCAACTTGGTTGCCGTCGAACTGCTGCATCAGGTAATGGATGTACCAACTGCCCAATTGAATGTTCGCTGAAGCGGTGCCGAGCTGAATTTGCCCGGACGAGTCCCTCAGCTTGTTCAATTGGTTGGCTACTTCAGGATTCTGTTGTGCCTGCTGGGCAATCCATTGCGCCGTTTGGGGCATCAGTTGCATCAGGCCCACGGCGCCGGCGTGGGATACGTTGGTCCGTTTGAACTTGCTTTCTACCCGAATAACACTGGCCACAAGGAGCGGATTCACCTCTGCCACTTGCGCAGCCTGCTGAATTTGCGTCTGATAACTGATGGGGTACATCCATCGCCAGAATTGATTGGATGAAATCAGCGTAACGACGGCAACCAACAGTAAAAAGCTAACGATGACGCGTTTGTTTAAGAAGATGATTCGTATTCCTCGGCTGCTTTTAATCGGAGCGTTTGCCATAGGTGTTGCACCTGCTCCTTTGTATAATCGATACTTTGCGAATTATCGACAATGTAATCCGCAAGGTTTTTTTTCTCCTCAATAGGCATCTGCGCCGCAATTCGCGCACGCGCCTCGGCTTCGTTCAAACCGTCCCGCTGCATTAGCCTATCCAGTTGAATGTTTTCACTGGCGTAAACCAAAACAATAGCGTCGACCAGATGTCGCGTCTCGCCTTCAAATAGTAGGGGCACGTCCCAAACTACAGGTTCTCCGGGATGCGACTTCAAAAATTCGACGGTTTCCCTTTTCATACCGGAACGAATCTTTGGATGTGTAATGTTGTTTAACACGGCCCGTTGGGAAGGATTGTGAAATATAATTCGCGCGAGAGCGGCACGATTCAAAGTCTCATCCGGCATCAGCACTTCCGTACCGAAGTTGTCCACAATCTCTCTCAGGCCCTCTGATTGCGGTTCTACGACTTTTCTCGCCCAAACGTCTGCATCTAATACATATGCGCCCATTTCCCGAAGCATTTGCGTTACAGTGCTTTTACCCGTCGCGATGCCTCCTGTGAGTCCAACAATCATCGACTCACACCTCCACCTTGCCCCACAGCTTTGCTGGCAGCCCGCCTGGGCAGTCGCATACGCCTTGGCACAGGCTGACACTGAGGGCAGTAGTGTGTCCCTCTTCCCGCTACCCTTGTCTTTTCTACGGCCATCCCACAACGGCGACAGGGCTGACCTTCTCGACCATACACCTGCAGTTCCATCTGAAACCCACCGTGGCGCCCATATCCGTTCGTATAGGTTCTAATGGACGATCCGCCCGCTTCAATGGCACGGTCCAAGACGGCGCGAATCTCGTCAAGAAGTTCGGCGGCCTGCTTTTTCTTGACTTTCACTGCAGGCAAAATCGGGTTCAGGTGCGCCGAAAACAAGGCTTCATCGACGTAGATGTTTCCTAAACCCGCAATAATTTGCTGATTCAAGAGGACAGCCTTAATGGGGGCGGTGCGCTTGTGTAGGGTGTTATAAAAAACCGCTGCCGTCAGTTCCTCCGAAAAGGGCTCGGGTCCCAGTGCAACCAATCCTGCCGGCAGTGTGTCCGAGGGCCCAACGAGATCCATTGTGCCAAACTGCCGAACGTCTCGATACCGCAATTCTGACGAATCGGTGAAGTGAAATATGACATGGGTATGGGGTGCTACTTCATCCGTGCCCTGACAAAAACGGTACTGTCCTTCCATACGGAGATGGGAGATGAGTTGAAACGGTGGCACACTGAAAATCAGGTACTTGCCACGGCGACGCACGTCTTCAATGGTGCAACCTTCTAGCTCAGTCTGAAAACGGAGTGTGTCGTCGGGAGTCCGGACAATCCGTGGCAGGAAAACCTGAACGCTCTGAATGGTTTTGCCGAGCACGAGATGCTCAAGACTTCTGCGGACGTTCTCTACTTCCGGGAGCTCCGGCACGCGATTTCCCCCATACCGCCTTTGAGTATTTTGGCCAGCATTTAAGTCCTTCGGTTTGCCTTGTTGCTATTTCGCATCGTACCATGTGCGGCCCACATTCATATCCACCTTGAGTGGAACATTTAGGGCCAAGGCGTTCTCCATGTTGTCTTCCACGAGACTTTTGAGTCTTTCAATCTCCTGGTGAGGACATTCAAAGATGAGTTCGTCGTGAACCTGCAACATCATCCGCGCACTGAGGGGGGAAGCCATTAGGGCCTTTTCAATTCGAACCATGGCCAACTTAATAACGTCGGCAGCCGTACCTTGAATTGGGGTGTTCATGGCTGTCCGCTCGGCGAAACTGCGGAGGTTGTAGTTCCGGTTGTTGATATCCGGCAAATACCGTCGCCGGTTTAGCAGCGTGGTGACATACCCTTGTTTCTTGGCCAATTGGACAATTTCCTGCATATATGTTTCGACGCCGGGGAATTTCTCAAAGTAGTCGCGGATAAATTCCCCTGCCTGGGCCCGGGTGATGCCGAGGTTCTGCGACAGGCCGTAGTCGCTTATCCCGTAGACAATTCCAAAATTCACCGCCTTCGCTTGTCTACGCATGTGAGCGTCCACTTTATCCGGCTCGACTTCAAATACCGCGGAAGCCGTACTGGTGTGAATGTCCATGTTGTTGCGAAAAGCCTCAATCAAGGCTTCATCTCCGGACAGGTGCGCCAGAATCCTCAGTTCAATTTGCGAGTAGTCAGCGGACAAAATGACCCAGTCGGGGTATGTGGGTACAAAAGCCTGACGAAGCTTCCGGCCCTCCTCGTCCCGAATGGGGATATTCTGCAGGTTCGGCTCGCTGCTGGACAAGCGGCCGGTGGCTGTCAGAGTTTGGTGAAAACGGGTGTGAACACGGCCCGTCTCCGGTCGAATCACCTTGAGCAGCCCATCTACGTAGGTGGACTGCAACTTGACCAACTGCCTAAAGTGCAGTATTTTCTGGACAATATCGTGAAAAGGTGCCAGTTTCTCAAGGATGTCGGCACTGGTGGAATATCCTGTCTTGGTCTTCTTCATGGCAGGTAGTCCCAGTTTGTCAAAAAGAATCTCCCCCAGTTGCTTGGGGGAATTAATATTGAATTCGACTCCTGCCAAGGTGTAAATGTCCTCTGTCAGCGTGCTGACCTGTTCTGCTAGTTCCAGCCCGTATTTTTTGAGCCAGTCGGCGTTGACGCAAAAACCTAGGGCCTCCATATGCGCCAGAACCAGAGCCAGGGGAAGCTCAACTTTGTCGTAAAGGTCATCCTGGTCTTGCGCACCTAACGCGCTGCGGAGGTGCTTGCGCAGTTGGGGCAGGGCTGCTGTCAGCCGGACCAGTGTATGTTCCCGGGTGGTCCGTTGCAATGCTTCGGGCGATATGTTCAGCTCCCTCTCAACCAGTTCCTCTAGCTGAACCTCACCTTCCGACGGGTTGAGAAGATAGCCGGCTATCATCACGTCGTGCCAGCCGTCACAGGATTTCAAGGTGTGCCCATGGCTGTCCAGGACCACAGCCAGCGCCTTGAGATTGAACACGGACTTCTCATAGTCTTCGGTCCACAGGGGCTTCAAGTCTACCACTGTCAACTCGTCGGCGAGAGAAACGTAATACCCGTGCTCCTTGCAGCTGATGGCAATTCCCCGCAACTCGGCCGTCTGGTAGTCATCGGAGTCCAAATCCGGCAGAACGCCGACTTGCCCGCTGAGATTGCGCCACATCTCCTGCAGTTCCTTCTTCTGGCGGACAGTGGTTATAGTCAACCTGTTGCCCGGGTGATGCAATAATGCCGCGGGCGACCCTGGCACCGTGTCGTCCGTTCCAGCATGGGCGGTGCCCTCGCCAGGCGTTTCAGATAAAGGGGTTGTGAATCTGGTGGCACCGGCAGTATCCGTAGACGAGGCGACATCACCCGATGCTTTGGCAACCAGCCGGTCTACGAGGCTTCTGAAGCCGAGATTTAGAAAGACTTTTCGCACAACATTGAGATCGTATCCGCCATAGGTGAGCTCTTCCAGCGTCACGGCAACGGGGACGTCTCGGCGAATGGTGGCCAAGTGCTTCGACAGGATAGCCTTTTCACGGTTCTCCCGCAGACGTTCCTGCAGTTTTTTCCCAGACACAGCGTCAATGTGGTCGAGCACATTCTCCACCGAAGAAAATTCTTTCAGTAACTTGATGGCCGTTTTTTCACCGACGCCAGGGACCCCGGGAATGTTGTCGGAACTGTCGCCCATGAGCCCTTTGAGATCGATAATCTGCTGGGGACTGAGGCTGAAACGATTGTAAACCGCCTCAATATCGTAGTGCTCCACGTCCGTTATGCCCTTGCGGGTAAGGGCTGCATGTACATCCTCGTCCACAAGTTGCAGCAGGTCTTTGTCCCCGGAAACAACCAACGTGTAAAGGTGCGAGCGGGAAGCCATGAGAGCTAGGGTACCAATGATGTCGTCGGCCTCAAAGTCGTCCAGTTCAAGCCAGGGTATGGCTAGAGCCTCCAACACCTGACGAACCAGGGGAAACTGCTCCGACAGTTCCGGTGGCGTCTTTTGTCTTGTACCTTTGTACTCTTCGTAAACCTGATGTCGAAACGTAGCTTTCCCTTTATCAAAGGCAACGGCAATGTGGGTCGGTTTCTCATCCTGAATCAGTTTCAACAGCATTTGGGTAAATCCGTAGACAGCGTTGGTCATTTGCCCGTTGTGATTGGACAATGGCGGCAACGCAAAAAAAGCGCGATAGGCAATACTGTTTCCATCCACCAATACCAGCTTTGGAGCCTGTCTGGTCATAGCGCACCCCACATCCAGTGGATTGTTTTCCGTCATTCTCCGCTCACATTGTATCATATCAAAGCTGCAGGCTTCTTGAGTTCTTGGGAAAAGGGCCAAGGCTACGACGGAAAATCTCAAAGCAAACAGGCTGCCCGGCAAAGCCTGAGCAGCCTGTCAAACGCGTCTATACTGCAACTTCATCTGCGTCAAATGACCCACAGACCACGACTCTCGTCAAATGACATACGTCCGCTGATGGCGCCAGATTACTTCTTCAAAACCTCAACCACACTGCGTACAGCCTCGGCGGAGCTGTTCAGGGCTTCTCTCTCCTCGGGCAGCAACTCCACTTCGAGAATTTGCTCAACGCCGTTGCCACCGAGAACGGTGGGAACGCCAAGGAACAAATCGTTGTAGCCGTATTCACCCTGCAAGTACGCAATGGATGGCAGCACCAGGCGCTTGTCGAGAAGAATGGCTTCCGCCATCTGGGTCAGGGACGCCGCCGGCGCGTAGTAGGCGCTGCCGGTTCCCAGCAGGTTGACGATTTCGCCGCCGCCCTTGCGAGTTCTTTCCACGATTTCGTCGATACGGCTCTGCGGCAGCAGCTTTTCCAGGGGAATGCCGCCGACGTAAGAGTAGCGCACCAACGGCACCATGGAATCTCCATGCACGCCGAGAACGAAACCGGATACACTTTCCACGGACACGCCCAGTTCCTCCGCAACAAAATAGCAGAAACGAGCGGTATCCAGCACCCCCGCTTGTCCAATCACGCGGTTCTTCGGAAAGCCGGATGTTTTATACGCCACATAAGTCATGGCATCCACCGGATTACTCAAAATGATAAGGACTGTGTCAGGCGAAAACTTCACAACCTGCTCTGTAACGGACTTGACAATGCCTGCGTTGGTGGTGACCAAATCGTCGCGGCTCATACCGGGCTTTCTCGGTAATCCCGCGGTAATGATGACAATGTCCGATCCCGCCGTATCCTCATAACTGGAGGTTCCAATGAGATTCACGTCGGACTTGATAACCGGCAGGGACTCGGCGATATCCAAGGCCTTGCCTTTCGTGGGGTTTTCCAACTGCGGAATATCCACCAGGACTACGTCACCCAGCTGTTTTTGCGCCAACATCAGCGCCGTGGTGGCACCCGTAAAACCGGCGCCAATTACTGAAATCTTCTTGCGCTTAATCATGGCTCTACCTCCTGGAAGTTTATTCTTGCATACCAACCGTCGTGAGTTCAGTCACGGCGGAGAAAACCCATTAGAGATTGGCAATGATGGCAGTGGCAAATTCGGAAGCTTTCACTTCTTTTGCCCCTTCCATGAGGCGGGCAAAATCGTAAGTCACCGTCTTTTGCAAAATCGTCTTTTCAATGGCGGCCGTAATCATATCTGCAACTTCGTTCCAGCCCATGTATTCAAACATCATGACGCCGGACAAGATGACCGATCCCGGATTGACTTTGTCCAACCCTGCATACTTCGGCGCCGTGCCATGAGTAGCTTCGAAGACGGCAAACCCGTTTTCGTAGTTGATGTTGGCGCCTGGCGCAATCCCGATGCCGCCCACCTGGGCTGCCAACGCGTCGGAGATATAGTCTCCATTAAGATTCAGGGTAGCAATAACGTCATACTCCGCGGGACGCGTCAAAATCTGCTGCAAGAATGCGTCGGCAATGACGTCTTTGACCAGTATTTTCCCGCTATTCATGGCCGCTTCTTGAGCTGCATCCGCTGCGGCTGCGCCCTGTTCATCCTTGATTCTGTCATACTGTACCCAGGTAAAGACTTTATCGGAAAATTCCTTTTCAGCCAATTCGTAGCCCCAGTTCTTGAAGGCGCCTTCCGTAAACTTCATAATGTTCCCTTTGTGAACCAGGGTCACACTCTTGCGGTGATGCACCAAAGCGTACTCAATGGCGGCGCGGACTAGTCGCTCTGTTCCCTGCCTGGATACGGGTTTGATGCCAATACCGGAGGTTTCCGGGAAACGAATCTTCGTAACGTCCATCTCATGAAGGAGAAAATCCACGACCTTCTGTGCCTCTGGAGTCCCTTCTTGCCACTCTACGCCCGCATAAATGTCTTCAGAGTTTTCACGGAAGATGACCATATCTACAAGTTCAGGTTTTTTCACAGGTGAAGGAACACCTTTGAAATACCGTACGGGTCGTTGACAAACATAGAGGTCCAACTCTTGCCGAAGGGCGACATTGAGCGAACGGATGCCACCGCCTACCGGCGTGGTCAGGGGCCCTTTGATACCAACGAGGTATTTGGAGAGTGCCTGCAACGTATCCCCGGGAAGCCATTCTCCAAACTTAGTGTAAGCTTTCTCACCTGCATATACTTCATACCAAGCGATTTCGCGCTTGCCGCCGTAAGCTTTCTCCACAGCCGCGTCGAAAACTCGCTTGGATGCCGCCCAAATGTCCGGACCTGTTCCATCACCTTCGATAAACGGAAGAATTGGCTTGTCGGGTACGACCAACTTTCCGTTTTCCATAGTGATAGGTTCGCCGGCTGTGGGTGAGGCAAATTTCTCAAACTCAGCCATGAGGGACCCTCCCTATTCTCTTTGTTACAAAACCTCAATACCTTTTGAAATCATACCACAGGCATTTTTCCTTGAAAAATTGCGGAGTTTTCTGACTTTTGAAGGGGTACCGTACTTTGCAAAAGGGATCTTCGCCATCTTCCGGAGGTAAACATGGCAGTGGGGAGGAAATCTCTTTGCTCCGCCGGTTCAATCAGCAGGCGCAGTAAGCGCCGGCACAATCACTCTTACGGAAAACAGCAAATCGCGCTGGCGAATTTCAACGCGGCCCGCCATGGCTTCCGCCAATCTATAAATAATGGAAATCCCAAAACCCTTGAAGTTCTCGTCCTTATATCCCGTGGCGGTATGTTTAGGCGATACGCGGTTCTCAACCAGCAGCTGGATGTCGTCGCCAATCCGATGTAACGACCATGTGGCTTTGGAGGGGGATGCAGCGTGATCGACAACGTTTTTCAGCAGTGTACTGACCATCCGTTTCCAGTAATCCGGGTGTGTTTCCACAAACAGCCCCTGTTCCAAATCGCCTATGAGCGTAATTCCATTTCGCTCCGCCAGCAGTGACAACCGCTGCACCACCTCTTCGGTAATGTCAGAGACGGCTACGGGCTCTCGTTCCTCCTTCGGCAGCGATTGGAGCTTGCTCAGGTACAGGATGTCCTGAACCAAGTCGGACGCGTGAATCACCTCCGCCTGCAGTTGTTTGCGAACGGAGTCGTCGTCCACCTGTATGGACAGAGCATTCAGTGTCGCCAGTGGCGTCTGCATTTCATGAGACAAGTCCGTCATCAAGTCCTGCTGGGCGTTGTACATTTGAATCGCAGGACTCAGAGCGCGCCGCCCCAAGTAGAGATTGGACGCAATGGACAAAAGCGTGCCAATTCCGCCCGCGATGAGCATGAAACGCAGGACATTTTGGAGCATGTCTTCCTGTTCCCAGATGGAAGTCATAATGACAATGTAAAAGGAGGTGTTCCTGTAGTCCCAGACCTGGGAGTACGCCAGATAGGGACGCCCACCGTAATTCAAGGTGTGGATGCTCTTGCCGTCGGACAAATCAGCCAAAACTTGCGCCTGGCTGGCGGGCAGTGTCGTGGACGCAGAGATGGCCTTGTTGCCGCGGGTTACGAGAAAGTACAGGTGCTGACCCCGGTCGTCATCCAGGGAATAGCGCAGAACGGTTCCGTCCGGATCGGTTAAGTGCCCACCCTCCGTCAACTGCTTGATTTCGGGGACCTCCGCTTTCACCGTTGCAATCTCATCATGACGCAACTGGTACCTCAGCAGAAAGTACACACCACCACCGATGAGCAGGAGGAGCGTGATGGTGCTTGCCATGAGCATTCCGGCGATTCTCCAGTACACTCTGCGAAACATGAGCTTGTCCTCCACAGACTAGTTGAAACGGTAACCCTGCCCACGCAGTGTTTGAATCGCAGACTTCAGGCCCACACTGTCGCACTTCTTGCGTAAGAAGTAAACGTAGGTGTCCAGGGCGTTGTCCGCAACTTCTGAGTCAGGTCCCCAGACGTGCGCCATGAGTTGATCGCGCGTAAGAACCTGTCCACGATTGCGCACCATGTACTCCAGCAACAGAAACTCTTTACTGGACAGTTCCGCAGTCTTATCCTTCACAGCCAGAGTTCGGGAGTTTCGATAGAGAACAGCGTTGTCAATGGTGATTTCATCGGCGCCTTGCGTAGGCGTCGCACGGCGAACCAGCGCCTTGACTCTCGCTAGGAGTTCGCGGTGGTCAAAGGGTTTGCCCAAGTAGTCGTCAGCGCCGGCGTTCAGGCCGCGGACCCTGTCTGCGGTTTCATTTTGCACCGTCAATACAAGGATGGGCGTAGTGCATTCCATCTCACGGGCCTCGCGAATGACGTCGATTCCATTTCCGTCCGGGAGTCGCAAATCCACCACAAAGCAGTCGTAGGCACCGGTGCTAATGGCGTCGACACCTTCTCTGACTGTGGCTCTCCAATCGACCACAATATTTTCCCTCGCCATGAGTTCCGCAATGGCCAGGGCGAGCGTGCGTTCGTCTTCAATCAGCAGTATTCGCATGGTTCTCTCTCCTAGCATTGGTATGACTACGATACGAGAAAGCCGAATTTCTCCTTGACTGCACGCAAGGTGGATGCGGACTTTTCCTGTGCTCTTTCTGCCCCTTCGCGCAGAATTTCTTCCAGCTCGCTGGATGCCAGCAGTTCCTGATACCGTTGCTGAATGGGCTCCAGTTTTGCCACCATCACTTCTGCCAGGTCTTTCTTCAATGGACCGTAGCCTTGTCCTCCGTATTGCTGCTCCAAATCGGAAATGGACTTGTCGGCAAACAGGGAGTAGATGGTCAAGAGATTGCTGATGGCAGGTTTTGCTTCTTCGTCGTACCGAACTTCCCGCTCTGAGTCAGTGACGGCACGCAAAACCTTCTTCCGAATCACGTCGGGTGCGTCGAGCATGGAAATATAGGCCCCTGCACTTTCGTCGCTCTTGCTCATCTTCTTCGTTGGATCTTCCAGACTCATGATACGTCCGCCGATTTTCGGAATATACGGCTTGGGGATTGCAAAAGTTTCACCGAACTGTTTGTTAAACCGCTCGGCAATGTCCCGCGTCAGTTCCAAGTGCTGCTTCTGATCGTCCCCAACAGGCACCAGTGTCGTCTGGTACAACAAAATGTCGGCCGCCATCAATGCCGGATAGGTGAACAATCCGGCCGTAACGACACTCTTGGTGGATGACTTGTCCTTGAACTGCGTCATTCGACCCAGTTCCCCATAGTAGGCGATGCATTGCAGCATCCAACCCAACTCGGCGTGTGCCGGCACCTGGGACTGTACGAACAGCGTCGCCTTAGCGGCGTCAATTCCACTGGCCAGGTACAGCGCTGCAAGACTCCGGGCGTTTTTTTTCAAACGTTCGGGACTCTGTGGCACGGTGATTGCATGCAAGTCCACGATACAGAAGACGCAGTCGGCATCGTCTTGCAGGCGAACAAAGTTTTTCATTGCCCCCAAGTAGTTCCCAATGGTCATTGTGCCACTGGGTTGGATTCCGGAAAAGACTCGTTCCATAGACAAACCTCCCATGTGAGTATCCTACCACAGGTCCATAGTCTGAGACACCACTGCGTGAAAAGTCTGAGGATAAAGGAACACCCGGAAGTCTTTTGTTAATGGCAACAAAGCAGGCAAGGGAAAGGACAGTCTTCAGGGAGGAGGATGGGTTCCTCCCCCCTTGAAGACCCAGGTTTCGCAAAATGGATTGGAGAGGTTCAGATTTTCCGACGCGTCTTGTTGCGACAGGGCCCCTTACCAACGGGCTCCTGCCCCAAGGCACTGTCCCAATCAGCCATGGTCCGGACCGTGTTACAAGACTGTGGCGAATCCGCGATAAATCAAGCCGCGCTGCGCATCTACGGTAACAGGGAGCCCATCAGGAATCCGGGTTGTGGCATTGTCCACGCCCACAATGACCGGTTTGCCCAGGCTCAGACCAATAATGGCAGCTTCCGACGTCATGCCGCCCACTTCCGTAATCATGGCTGCACACTTCTCAATGGCCGGCATAGCTGCCTTCTCCACCGCAATGGTAACAATGACATCGCCGACGTTGACGCGGTTGACCAGTTCTTCGGAGCTCGTGGCAACTACTGTGCGACCACTGGCAGCCCTCTGACCAATGCCCATGCCATTGGCGAGAATCTCTCCAATGGTGTGAACCTTCACCAGGTTGGTGGTACCGTGCTGACCCACAGGGACGCCGGCAATAATAATCACCATGTCGCCGTGCTGCACATAGCCTGCGTCCAGTGCACCTTCAACGGCCACTTCCAAGACTTCATCGGTGCTCTGTGCGTTTCTAACCACAACCGGGTTCACTCCGGAAGAAACCGTCAGTCTTCTTGCCACCTCCGGATACGGTGTGGCGGCTACAATGGTGGCTTCCGGACGGTGTTTGGAAATCATGCGCGCCGTGTGGCCGGAAGCTGTGGCGGTCAAAATGGCTTTGACACCCAGTTCGTTGGCCATGGTTTCCACGGCGTGGCCAATGACGTCCGTAACTGTATGCTCAACACCGGTGTTGTGTCGGTCGTAAATCTCATGGGCCAGCAGGGCCCGTTCCGCACGTTGCGCAATTTGAGCCATGGTCTGCACGGATTCCAGAGGATAGCGTCCAGCGGCGGTCTCCCCGCTCAGCATAATGGCGTCTGTTCCGTCAAAAATGGCGTTGGCCACGTCGCTGGCCTCAGCCCGAGTGGGACGGGGGTTACGCTGCATGGAGTCCAGCATCTGCGTGGCCGTAATGACGGGTTTGCCCGCGCTGTTGCACAGGCGAATCATGCGCTTTTGCGCCAGAGGCACTTCTTCGGTGGGGATTTCCACACCCAGGTCGCCGCGGGCCACCATAATGCCGTCCGATACTTCCACGATTTCTTCCAGGCGATCCAAACCTTCCTGGGTCTCAATCTTCGAGATGATGTCGGCCTTATAGTTGGCCTGCTCCAGAATCCGCCGCACCTCCAGCACGTCTGCAGCCTTGCGCACAAAGGAAGCGGCAATAAAGTCCACGCCCTGCTCAATGCCAAACTGTATGTCCGCCTTGTCCTTCTCCGTAACCCCTGGAATTCTCAGCGTCACGCCCGGCACGTTAATGCCCTTCCTGTCCTTGAGAACGCCACCATTGGTCACTTTGCAAACAATGTCGTGCCCTTCAACGCCTTCCACCACCAGGCCAATGAGGCCGTCGTCAATCCGAATCGGCGCGCCCGGGTAAACGTCTTCCAGCAGTCCGGCGTAGGAAATGAAGACCCGGTCCTTGGTGCCGTACTCCAATTCGTCAATGGTCAATCGAATCGTGTCGCCGTCGTTCAACTGGACTTCCCCGTTGAGGATTTTTCCGGTGCGAATTTTTGGGCCCTTGATGTCCAACATGATACCCACGTGCTTGCCCACTTCTTCCGCGGCGTGGCGGATACGGGCTATGCGCTGGGCGTGTTCTTCGTAGGTGCCGTGGCTGAAGTTTAATCTCGCCACGTCCAAACCGGCTTGAATTAGTTCACGCAACATATTCGGCTCTTCACTGGCAGGTCCAATGGTGCATACAATCTTTGTGCGTCTCATTCTTCTCTCCCCTAACTCATTAAATGGATAGGACACTGGAAAGTCTGTACAGACGGCTGTCCAGCGATCGCGGTGTCGTAAACACAGTATCGAAGTCCACTGCAACTAGTTTGTGATTCTGGGTGGCCGTCATTTTCCCCGATGCGCCATCCAACAGAAGTGTCACAGCATAAGCGCCCAACTGGCTGGCCAACAGTCTGTCACTGGAAGTGGGAGAACCTCCCCGCTGAATGTGTCCCAATACGGTTACCCGAACCTCATATCCTGTATGTTCCGTAAGGTATTTGCCGATTTCCGGGCCACTCCCCGCCCCCTCGGCGACAATAATGATGGAGTGTTTCTTGCCGCGAGCGACACCTCTGTCCAGTTTCTGAATCACGTCCTGGATGTCATAGGGAATTTCCGGTACAAGTATGGATTCAGCGCCACCTGCCAAACCTACATGCAGTGCGATATCGCCGGCGTGCCGGCCCATGACTTCCACAACGTAAGTTCGTTCATGGGAAGTCGCTGTATCCCTAATTTTGTCAATAGCATCAATGGCCGTATTCACTGCGGTATCAAATCCAATGGTCGTATCGCAGCAAGGGAGGTCGTTGTCAATAGTACCCGGAACCCCAATCGTCGGAAAACCCTGGCGGTGCAGTGCCTGCGCCCCCCGAAATGACCCGTCTCCGCCGATGACCACGAGCGCGTCAATCTCGGCGTCTCGCATTTTCTGCATCGCTTTCTGTTGACCCTCCGGCGTCTTGAATTCTTCACACCGGGCAGTATATAGGATAGTCCCGCCTCTCTGGATAATATCCGCCACTGACCCCAGTGGCATATCCACGAATTCTCCCTGGATTAAGCCAGTATAACCATGCCTGACGCCTACCACTTCGACCCCGGAGTAAATTCCCGCCCGGACGACCGCGCGAATCGCCGCGTTCATCCCTGGCGCATCACCTCCGCTGGTCAAAACCGCAATACGTTTCAAGTTCTCCACCCCCGTTGTACAATTATCGTCCCACAGGGACCGTTTAAGTCCCCATAAGTTTCTGCCAACACCAAACGCCGTCATCCAAATACATCCATGTATGTAGCGGCACGCTCTTATTCTGTGAAAACGCCCATGTTCCGATACTTATCATACCGGTTTTGGAGCAAATCTGAAATGGGCAATTGCAACAGTTCGGCAACAGCCTCTTCTGCTACCTGCTTCACCGTCTGAATCATTTTCTCCGGATTCTTCTGCGCTCCGCCAACGGGTTCCTGAATCACTTTGTCGGCAATGCCTAGTTTCAACAAATCATGGGCCCCTATATGCATGGTCTCGGCCGCTCGGGCGCCCTGGGTGCTGTCCTTCCACAGAATCGCCGCGGCCGATTCCGGTGCAATGACGGAGTACCAAGCATATTCCAGTATGAAAATCCTGTCGGTCACGCCGAGCCCCAACGCCCCGCCGCTGCCTCCTTCGCCAGTGACGAAGTTGATGGTGGGTGTTCTCAGGCCCGCCATCTCCCGGAGATTGCGGGCGATGGCTTCACTTTGCCCACGTTCCTACGCCGACATACCTGGATAGGCGCCCGCCGTATCAATGAACAGGATGACCGGGCGGTGGAATTTCTCCGCCTGCTGCATGAGCCGCAGTGCCTTACGGTAGCCCTCAGGGTGAGCCATGCCAAAATTGCGGCGGATGTTCTCCTTCGTATCCCGCCCCTTTTGGTGGCCAATGATGGTAACGGGAGTCCCGCCCATGATGCCAATGCCGCCAACAATAGCCAGATCGTCGCGGAAATTCCTGTCACCGTGCAACTCAATGAAATCTGAGCACATCCCGCTAATGTACTCCAACGTTGTGGGGCGACCGGGCTGGCGGGCCACCTGCACGCGCTGCCACGGTGACAATTCCGAGTAAACCCTTTGCGATAGTTCCTCCAGTTGCTGTTCCAAAGCCTCAATTTGCGGCGTCAAATCCACGCCGCTTTCATCCATAAATTTTTGCAGTTGACTTATCTTCACCTTGACCTCGGTAATGGGTCGCTCAAATTCCAGTTCGTTCGGCACCCAGGCCACCTCCCAGCGCATGAATGTGCAAAATTGTGGCCAGGGTCTGGCGCAGTTCCTTGCGATGCACAACTTTGTCCACCATACCGTGTTCCAGCATAAACTCGGCGGTTTGAAAGTCGTCAGGAAGTTTTTGCCGTATCGTCTGTTCAATCACCCGACGGCCGGCAAAGCCAAACATGGCGCCCGGTTCCGCCAGAATAATGTCACCCAGACTGGCAAAACTGGCACTGACACCGCCGGTGGTTGGATTTGTGACGACGGAAATGAACAGGGTTCCTTGCTCGTGCAGCCGATTCAGAGCTACGGAGGTTTTTGCCATCTGCATCAGGGACAAAATGCCCTCTTGCATTCTGGCGCCGCCGGATGCGGCAAAGAGGATAAAGGGATGCCCGGCCTCTCCCGCTTTTTCCATGGCTCTGGCAATCTTCTCACCGCCCGCAGAGCCCATGCTGCCCATAATGAAACGGGAGTCCATGACGCCAATGGAAACAGGGTACCCCGCCAGCGTTCCGGTACCTGTCACCACACTTTCCAGAAGCTCCGAGCTTTCTTGAGCCTTCCTCAATTTCTCCGGATATCCGGGAAACTGTAAGGGATCGACGGAGGCAACCGTCGCATCGTATTCCGTAAATCCATCGTCATCCAAGGTATAGAGAATTCGCGTCGCCGCATCAATGGAAAAGTGATACCCGCAATGAGGGCATGTGTACAGATGCTTGTGCAATTCCCGAGACATGAGCAGGGCACCGCAGGATTTGCATTTGTTCACGATGCCTTCGGGAATGTTTTCTCTTGGTGAAACGGCTTCTTCGCCTTCGCCCGTCAGCGTTGGCGTAGCCACTTTTCCTAAAGTGGCATAATGACGCTTCTTATGAAATAAGTCCTTGAACACACTTTCACCTCGATTTCTCGAGAACCCACGCAGACAATGTATCGAAACTAGCCATGCAGAATTTCGTTCAGGATTTCCTGGACTTCGTCCAGTTCTGTCTCCGGAACGACGATTTCATATTGCTGTCTGGAAATACTAGACGTCCTAATTTTCGCCAGACAACCTTCCGACGTGAGTTGTTCTTGAATTTGTTGAGCAGCCTTTTCCGACTGTGCGATATAAATGACAGTCCACATTGTCCCCGCTCCCGTTTCCGTCAATGGCTTCAAAAATTATACCACGAATCCAGAAGGATGCCGAACTACTTGTCATCCTTGAAAATGTTGACAGTCGCCAATAGACGCGCCGGTGCTGAACAACCTGCCGGTGGGAACGGCATTGGTGCCGTAGTGCCTAGTCCTCTGCGGAATCGGCGTTGGTGCTTTAGTGCCTAGTCCTCTGCAGGATCGGCGTAAGACATGGCGTGGCGATGATGCGCAATGCGCGCTGCGGCTGAAGCTACCAGGCTGGCAACGAGATCGTCCAGAAACACGTGGATGTTGCCGTTGTGGCTATTAAGAACACCGATAATCCCGGACTTTTTCTTGTCCAGGTAGCCGAAATTGGTCATGGCGATGGATCCGTACACGTTGGTAACGGACAGCGCCAGAATTTCATCCACTCCATAAAGGGGCTCATCCTGTTCCATGATGTCCTGCAGTGGTTGTGGCAGAGCCTTCTGTTCAGCGAGAACATCCAGGGCAATACCCGTGTATAGGGCGTGCTGCACTTCCCGTTTTCCTAGCACCCGGCGTACGCTTTCCTCGCACTCGTCCATTTCCAAATCGGGATGATAGGATTTTTGCAACTCATAGACCAATTCGGCCATGTCGGAAACAGTGACGCCCCGGTCGGCCAACATCTTTACGACTCCGTCAATCATGTTACTCCTCCTCAAAACCTACGCTGCTTATCAAGCATCTATGCCAAGCCGTTGCGCTGTCTCGCTGTTGGCAGAACGCCCATACGGACGTTGCCCAGACCGACGCGCTCTTCCAACGCGGCAATGAGTTCCGGCGTCACCGCCACAGACAGTCCCTTGGGCAACAGTCGCGTTTTGCTGCGTTGCTCGTCATATAGTACTACACGAACCTGTCCAGGACTATCCAGCAACAGTTGCTTCACCTGTTCCAGCGAATTCGCCCACTGTTCGCCGCTCGCGCCAGGGCTGATGGCGGCTCCGTAGCGAATGTACAGAGCGCCTTCTCTATTGTTCGGGACCCCCGGACCGTTTCCTGCTTGTTCGCGTCCGCCGTCTCCTTGAACAAACTGCAGACCCAGGCCGCCGGTCAGTCGCCCTTCCTCTAACTGGCGATAGGCCTCCTCCAGCATCGTCAGTTTGCTTTCGTCGCTACTGGGCTGGGGCAGAAAATCATCCAACGCCCCCGCCTCCAGGAGGCTCTCCACGGTTTTGCGGTTGCAGGTGCGGGAATTCACTCGTTGCAGAAAATCCACCAGTGACGAGAACTCCGCGTCGCGCCTCGCTTCCAGAATGGCGTCCACCGCACTGTGCCCCACATTGCGCACCGCCAGAAGCCCGGAGCGAATAGCCTTGTCGGATTCCACCACGTACAGACGCCGGCTCCTTTGAATGGACGGCGGTAGCACTTGAATGTTATGGCGCCCGGCGTCCCGTTTGTACTCCTTCTCCTTGTCCGCGTTGCCCATGGTCAGAGACAACAGCGCCGCCAGAAAATCCGGCAGGTAGTTGGCTCGTAGCCAGGCCGTGCGGTAGGCCAGCACCGCGTACGCGGCGGCATGGCAGCGGTTGAATCCGTAGTTGGCGAAACGGACAATGAGATTGTACACGTCGTTCGCCAGCTCTTCATCATACCCTTTCTTGCGGCAACCTGTGACAAAGGCAAATCTCTGTTCGTCCAGCACTTCCCGCTTCTTCTTACTGACGGCACGGCGCAGGATGTCCGCTTGACCCAGAGTGAAGCCGGCCATGGTGGCTGCAATCTGCATAATCTGTTCCTGATAGACAATGACGCCGTAAGTGTCCTGCAGAATTGGTTTCAGGTCAGGGTGGGGATACGGTACGGGAATTCGACCGTGTTTGGCCTGGATGAAACTAGGGATGTTCTCCATGGGTCCGGGTCGATACAGTGAGATGACGGCAATCAAGTCTTCCCACCCCGTGGGCCGCAAATCGCGCAAAACCCGCTTCATGCCGGCGGACTCCAACTGAAAACAACCCTCTGTCTCGCCTCTGCAGAGCATTTGAAAAGTGGCCTTGTCCGTGACCGCAATTCTCCTCCAGTCAAGGGCCCGTCCCGTCCGCTGGGCGACACTGCGCACGGCGTTGTCAATAAGGGTCAGGGTGCGCAGGCCGAGAAAGTCCATTTTGATGAGGCCCAGGCGTTCCACGTCTTCCATGGGGTACTGTGTCACGGGAACACCGTCGGCCCCTGCCTGGACGGGCACCAAGTCGGCCAGTGGGAATGGCGAAATTACCACCCCGGCGGCATGGATGGAGGTGTGCCTGGGCAGACCCTCCACAGCTTGTGCAAATCGCCACAACCTTTGCAGCTCCGGCTGCGCCCTCAGCAGTTCCGGGATTTCGGCGACTTCTTCATACGCCCGCTGCAGGGTCGTGACGGGCCAACCAGGCACCAGCTTTGCCAGTTTGTCCACCAATCGCGGCGGTGCTTTCAGTGCGCGCCCCATGTCCCGAATTGCCGCTTTGGCCGCCAGCGTTCCAAAGGTTCCGATTTGCGCCACGTGGGTCTTGCCGTAGCGATTGACCACGTACTGGATGACTTCGTTGCGGCGTTCGTACTCGAAATCCGTATCGATATCAGGCCAACTCACCCGCTCCGGATTGAGGAAGCGCTCGAAGAGAAGCTTGTTGGCAATGGGATCGACGTCCGTAATGCGCAGTGCATACGCGACTAGGCTTCCAGCAGCCGATCCCCTGCCGGGCCCCGTGGAAATACCCTGTTTGTGGGCATAGCGGATGAAGTCAGCCACCACCAGAAAGTAGTCTGCAAAGCCCATGCGGTTGATGACGGACAGTTCGTACTCCAACCGCCGGCTAAGTTCCGGACTCATCTTGCCGTAGCGTTGCCCAGCGCCTACAGTGGCGGCCCGCGTCAAGACCTGTGCAGCAGACTCGCCGCCGGACAAGGGATACAGGGGTTGGTGGACCTCTCCCAAAGGGAGTTCCACGTTACACCGTTGAGCAATCTCCAGGGTGTTTTCCAAGGCGCCGGGAATCTGCCCTAGGCGCCGTTCCATTTCGCCGGGTGAAGCCAAGTCGTAACGGTTGCCCTGGAGGGGCCGGTTCCACAGGTTGCTGTCGATTTCCGCCACGAGACGCTGAACGTCCGCATCGCCTTCATCAAGGTAGTGGCAGTCGTTGGTCGCCACCAGCGGCACGCCGTGTTCCCCGGCCCACTGAATTTCCGCAGCCAGAGCCTGGCGTTCCTGGGCAACTCCATGGTTTTGCACTTCCAGATAGAGGTGACTTCTGGGCCAGGTGTCGAGCCAATGGTGGAGCCAGCGGTGCGCCTCTGCTTCGTCGTTCAGGGCAAACTGCCGGGCAATATGGGATTCGCCACCTCCCATCAGGAGAATGACGTCCTGTGTATGACGCGCCATCTCCGAGAGTGTGACCACAGGAAAACGCAGCCTCTCGCCGGCCAGACTGGTAAGGCGCACCAGGTTGCGGTAGCCCTCCAGGGTTTCCGCCAGCAGCACCACAGAGTCCGTGGGAGGCCCGTTCACTCTCCCTAACGCCACTTCTTCCAGCTGCTTGTCCTCGCACACGGCCAATTGCACGCCAAGAATGGGCTTGACGCCGGCGGCCTTTGCTGCCTGGTAAAACTTCACCAGTCCGTACATGCCGTTTCTGTCCGTGACAGCCACGGCAGGAGACTGGTACTGCCTCACCCGTTCCAGCAACTGCGACAGGCGCAGAGTGCCTTCCCGCAGCGAGTATTCACTATGGACATGAAGATGGACAAAATCCGTCAAAAGCCCATCACCTTTCCAGCATCTGTGTCGTCAAAAGGGCCTTGCCCGCCCGTTCGTTCCCATCGTAGATGCCCACCTCCACCTTGCCGAAGCGACGGCCATTGTCCAGGATGCGACATCGAATTTCAATGTTGGCGTCCACGGACACAGGCTTCAGTGAATACAGTGTGACGTTTTCCACCACCATGTCGACGCGGCGATTGCGTTCCAGGCACAGAATGGCGCCGTACTCCACAAGTGTAATCAGCGATCCCGTTCCCAGAATCCCAGCCGCCGAAGTCATCTGCGGGGTGACTTTGCCAATGAGGGAGAGCCCGTCGTTGTCCCTGCGCACCTCCTGAAACCCCTGGAGAATTGTGTCGGCCAGGGTCTCTGCAACCTGTGGCTGGCGGTTCATGGACTGAAAGGCCTTCAGCACATCCTGGCGGCTGATGACGCCCACCAGTTGACGGTTCTCCACCACAGGCAGAATCTCCATGCCTTCCCACACCATGCGGTGAGCCGCAGATGCCACGGTAGTCTTGGGCGTTACCGCGAAGGGCTGTTTCACCATGTGTTGCTCCACTCTGTCGCGGAAGTTGGACTCGGCCACGTCGCTGGCTGAGATGATGCCCATGACGCGATGCCCATGGTCCACCACAGGCATTCGCGTATGCCCCGTCCTATCCACAACCTCCAGAAAGGACTGGACGTTCTCTCCCAGCTGGACTGTTGTGGGGTTGGGCACGCAAATGTCTTCCACAAAGAGGATGTCCTTCTTGATGAGTCTATCGTAAATGGCTCTATTAATAAGGGAAGCTGTTGTAAAGGTGTCGTAGGAGCAGGAAATCAGCGGCAACTGTTTTTCGTTGGCCAGCCTTTGCACCTCTTCGGAGGGAGCGAAGTCGCCGGTAATGAGTACCGCAGCGCCGTTCTCCAGGGACAGCTTGTGCACCTGCTCGCGATTTCCTACAATCATGAGGCTCCCCGGTTCAATGTAGCGGACAATGGCCTGCAACTGCATGGCGCCAATGACAAACTTGCTTAGTGTCTTGTGCAGTCCATCCCTGCCGCCTAGCACCGTTCCCTCAACAATGTTCAGAACTTCGGCAAATGTCAGACGCTCAATGTTCTTTTTCTCTTTCGCTTCGATGCGGACTGTACCAATGCGATCCATTGCGCTAACGAGACCTCGCAGCTCAGCCTCCTTAATGGCGCGATAGGCTGTTCCCTCGCTGACACCCAGTTCCTTGGCAATTCGTCGCACCGAGATGCGGCTGCCGATTTTCAGTCCTTCAATATGATGCAAAATCTGTTCGTGTTTTGTTGCCACTTTGCCACCCCCACCAACTTTGCCCCATGGCTAGCTATCGGACAATCTGTCTCTATTATAGTACAGGCTCTATTATAGTACAGGCGCAACTATCGTACAGATACGGGATGAGACACGGTGAGGCACGGGATAGAGACAGTATGACAGGGCATAGCAGAGGGCAAAACGCAAGGGGACAGCCGGTGCCGACGGTGTGCCGGCAGGGGTCAAAAGTCAGCCAGCAGATCCAGACCTGCTTGCAGCAGCACTTGGGCCGAAACCAGAATCATGCCTTCGTCCACATCAAATTGTGGGTGGTGCCAGCCAAAACCGCCCGGGCCAGTGCTTCTGCCTCCAGACCAGATGAAACAACCGGGGATAGTCTGCTGATACACAGCGAAGTCCTCCCCAGCCAGCACCGGAACCGCGTCCACCACATTGTCGCTGCCCACCACCTGCTCTGCGGCTGCGGCTACGATGGCCGTAACCTTTTGGTGGTTGTCCACGGCCGGGAGCACGCCAAAATACTCCACCTCTGCGCTAGCTCCATAGGACTGGGCGGTAGCCTCAACAAAATCGTGGATGCGCTGCTGGACCTTTTGCCGCGTCTCGTCGTCCAGGCAGCGAACGGTGCCTTCCAGCACGGCTTTCGGCGGAATGACGTTGCGCGCCGTCCCCCCATGAAACTGACCCACGGTAACGGCCACTGTGGCAAAGGGAGAAACCCCGCGACTGACCACGTGCTGCAGGCCGGATACGATGGCTGCGCCGACAAGAATGGGATCGACCGCGTCCTGCGGAATGGCTGCATGTCCGCCAACGCCACGCACGGTAATGCGAAACTCATCGACGCTGCCCATGAGCCATCCCGGTTTGACTCCGATTTTCCCCGTTTCCAGCCAAGGGTTGTTGTGTTGGCCTACCATCGCCTTAACGCCCAATTTCTGAAGGACGCCGGTTTCCAGAACCGACTTGGCTCCCTCGCCCGTCTCCTCGGCCGGCTGAAAGACGAAAACCAGGGTGCCCGCAAACGGCCTCCTCGCAGCCTCTTCCGCGGCCAGGAGACAGGCCCCGACCAGAGCGGCAGTATGAAAGTCGTGGCCGCAGGCGTGCATGGCGCCCGGCACCTCAGATGCGAACTCCAGCTGGGTATCCTCTTCAATGGGAAGGGCGTCAATGTCACTGCGCAGGGCCACGCAGGCAGAGCCCTGGCCGCCGCGCACAACGGCTATGACACCGGTTTGCAGTGGTGTTTCCAGGACCTCCACACCCCGCGTCTGGAGAAACTCCCTGACAACTGCGGTGGTGCGAAACTCGTCACCGCTGATTTCCGGATGGCGGTGAAGGTCCCGCCGCAGCGCAATCAGTTGTTCTCGAAGCTCTCCGTTCAATGACATCGGTTCCCTCTACCTCCCTTGACAAGGATTGCAACCGTCTACGTCCTAGTTCCCTTCCGCCAGCCAGTTTTCCACAAGGCAGGCGTCGGCTTCATTGGCACAGATGAGCAACAGTGTATCGTCGCCGCAAATGGTGCCCAGCAGCCCCTGCAGTGGGGTATTATCCAGCATCGCGCCAATGGATTGAGCATTGCCGGGAAGAACTTTCAGTACGAGCAAGTTCTGCGCCCGCGACAGCGACACAAAGACATCCATCAAGCGCCGGCGTAGGTTATCTGGCGAGACACTAGACGAGATGACCGGGATTGCGTACTTGTAGCGGCCGTTGTGCCCCACTACCTTCAGCAGTTGCAATTCCTTAATGTCCCGTGAAATGGTTGCCTGCGTCACTGAAAACCCGGACATCTCCAGGTAATGGATGAGCTCTTCCTGGGTTTCCACGTCGTGTTGACTGACAATCTCCTTGATGCGCATGTGTCGTTCTTCTTTCACACATGTTGCCCCCGTTCAGCGTAAGGTGATGGGTCCTGTCTCTGCTCTGGTACGACACCGTGGCTTTCCGGCAAATGGTGCCTGCTCGTACCGTGGCCGTCTACGTGCCTTGTCCACTTTTTTCGTCAGTGGATGCGACCCGCGACATCGAGGGGCCAAATGACCATGTCGGCCCGTGCGATAATGTACGATCTCGGAACGTACTTATGTACCCAGAAGCGGCTGTCGCTGGAAACGTTACGGTTGTCCCCCAGCATGAAGTATTCTCCCTTGGGCACTTTGTAGGGCCCGTAGGTACCTTCTGTGACGATGCCGTCGAGATAAGGTTCAAACATGGCTTTTCCGTTGCGATAAACCTTACCGTTGTGGATGCTGATGGTATCCCCCGGCATACCAATAATGCGCTTGACGTAAATGGTAGAGGGGTTGTCCGGCCAGTGGAAAAGAACCACTTCTCCCTCGTAGGGCGCGTAGAACTCTGTCGCCAGGTGATCCGCAATAATTCTGCATGGATTGGGAATGTTTGGGCGCATGGATTCACTGGGGACATAGGCGATGCCCACGACCCACTTGGAAATCATCCAGGCCACCGCAGCGCCCAGGGCAATCGGCCATACCCAGTCCCAAATCCCCCGCCACAAAGACGGTTGTTTATGCTCTTGGTCCTCTGCGTTCATTCCTCCACCTCGTTTTCCACTTCATTCTACCATGCGAATTCATTCGCACAAATGCTACAATGATGGCGGGGGTGGCTGCCGTGGCAGGAGATTTCAATCTGCCTACCCAGGACAAACGCCGGATTCTGCACATCGACATGAACGCATTCTACTGTTCCTGCCACGCGGCGGAAGAGCCAAACCGTTATGCCCATCGTCCGACGGCGGTGGCCGGCAGTCCAGAGACGCGGCACGGCATTGTTGTTACTGCAAGTTACGAGGCCCGCGCCAAAGGCGTCCGCACCACCATGACCGTTGGCCAAGCCCTGGCAAAATGCCCCACTATCATTCTAATTCGCCCGGACTTTTCCCTCTACCGGAAATACTCCCGAGCAGCCTTTGAGATTGTGCGCCGTTTTACGCCACAGATTGAAGTTTTTAGCATTGACGAATGCTTCGCAGACATCACGGGGAGCGGCCAGTTCGGCACGCCTCGGGAAATCGCAGGGAAAATTCAAAATCTGCTCTGGCAGGAGTTGAAGCTGCCTTGTTCCATTGGCGTGGCACCCAACAAGTTTTTGGCAAAGATGGCCAGTGACATGAAGAAACCGCGGGGAATTACCGTGGTGATGACAGAGGATATTCCAGCCAAATTGTGGCCTCTGCCCATTGGAGACATGTTTGGCATTGGCGAAAAGACCGCCGACAAGCTGACATCCCTGGGCATGGAAACCATTGGTCAGCTGGCAGCGCTCCCACGCAGCCGTGCCCACAGGCTGCTAGGCAACCGCGGTCTGGAACTGGTGGAACGGGCCAACGGCCATGACGACTCGCCTGTCGTGCCTGAGCAGGAGCCCCTGAAAAGCATTGGGCATTCCATCACCCTAGCCACGGACGAAACCCACCGGCAGGAGCAGGTGGTTGTTCTTATGAACCTAGCCGATCAAGTCGGTCGCCGCTTGCGCCGCCATCAACTCATGGGCAGGACCATCACCGTTACCATCCGCTTTGCAAACCGCAAAACCATTACCCGATCGCGCACCATCCCTGCGCCGACTCAACTCACCGAAGACATTGTGTCAACCGCTCGCGAGCTACTGTTTCAGAACTGCCCCGATGGTACGCCGGTTCGCCTGCTGGGGGTCACCGTCAGTTCTCTATCACCCTTCACGGATGGGCCGGTAACCGCCGTGCAAACGTCCCTCTTTGCCAATCCGGAACGCATTTCGGAAGAACAACGCAAATCCGAAAAGCTCATGAAGCTGACCCAAGTCACGGACAGGCTGCGGGACAAGTTTGGCGAAGACATCATTATCCAGGGACGTCTGCTGGAAACCCACGAGAGCAACCAAATAAGAGATCACCGGCGGCGTGGAACTTCTCTCCAGAAGGACACCCTGGAATAGCCTAGTAGATGAGCACAGTTCACCCGGATGTCAACGACTCCGTCTGGTGACCGTTCGTGCCTTGTCTGAAGCCGGTTCCTCGTTCCTCTTGGTGACATCCAGTTCCTCCAGCATCCGGCTCCGTTCCCGGTCGGCACCCACGAAAAAGTACACATTCGCTGCCAAGGCCAGACCTGCAAAAAGAATCCAAAGCATACTAAAGCTACCCGCCAATCCCGGTTTTAACGATGGAATGCGCGGTATACCATAAACCAGAAGCGCGACCAAGGCGCAAGCGTAAATCATTGCCCTGGAACGGCTCGGTCTCGGTTTGGACATTCGTTTCATAGGGTCTCCCCTCCCTTGTGTCCCGTTCTGCGTGACTCCTGATTGATACATATGGCCAAGCCCGCAGGCTTATGCCGCAAACCTGATGAATAGAGACACGCAAATTGAGGAAGTTTAGGTAAGAGCCTCTGCGCTCAATTAAGGGACCAAGGGAGGCAACAGGATATGGACATGGATACCAGCACACTGGAGAATTTTGAGCGGTGGAAAGAGTTTTTGGGCGATCAGGTAGGTAAGGCAAAATCCATTGGCATGTCGTCACAGCAAATTACCAATGTGGCTGAAAAAATGGGCGACTTCTTGGCGAACAAGGTCGATCCGAAAAACACGCAGGAACGTCTGCTAAAACAAATGTGGGATGTGAGCGACGAAAACGAACGCCATACCATCGCACAGATTATGGTTCGCATGGCGCAAAACGAAGTTCAGTAACGGGAGGTTTACGGTGTTTGTTGGAGTATTCTTGCGGTGCTGGTGGGGTGATGAGATAACGTGAGACTCAGACTAAGCTGCAGCGTTTGAAAACAGTGTGACATTCCATTACCTACGGCTGAACACCCTCTGTAACGCGGTAAGGGGCAGGTTTTTCCCTGCCCCATGCCTTTGTCTACACCTCCAGAGATTCCCCTGGATTTAACGCTACGGCATTCATGCCCTTTCCTTGCAACTGGTCACAGAAGCCCTCGCCGTCCTGGCTCAGCAACTCAAAGGTATTATAGTGCATGGGAATGGTAGTACGGGCGCCAAGCCACTCTGCCGCCTGCAGAGCGTCCTCCGGCCCCATGGTGAAGTTGTCGCCGATGGGCAGAGCTGCAGCGTCAATGTGATGGCGACTGCCAATCAACTGCATATCCCCGAAGAGTCCCGTGTCGCCGGCATGAAAAAAAGTTTTCCCGCCCATGGTCAGCAGAAAGCCGCAGGGGTTTCCCGCGTATTCAATGTGGTCTTCCAATTCAATTCCGGAGCCATGAAAAGCGAGAGTCAGTTTCACGTGCCCGAAATCAAACTGATGCCCGCCTCCCAAGTGCATCGGATGGACGTTATAGCCCTTCCTGCCGAAGTACCCCGCCAATTCAAACGGCGCCACAATGAGAGCCCCATTGGCCTTGGCAATGGCTTGTGTATCGCCAACGTGATCGCCATGACCATGGGTCAAGAGAATGGCTTCCACCTTTACGTCTTCCGGTTTCAAGTCAGCCATGGGATTGCCGGTCAGGAACGGATCGATAATGACCTGGTGCCCGTCGGCCTCTACCATAAAGCACGCGTGTCCGTGGTATGTAATCCTCATCCACATCACTCCTTCAAAAGGTTCTGAACTCATTGTGAGGTCTCTCGCTGTATGGCGGCAGAAATGTCAATCAGACTGTCCGGGGTGCTCGAGCAGCAGGTCTTCCAGGGCCTTGGACAGAATATCCTGGATGTCGATAATCATGACAGTCAATTGCCGTTCGGCTTCCAGGTAATCCGTCACATCCTTGTTCATGCGGACAATATCCCCCAGCTTGCGCATGGAATCTTCCTCTTCCGAAGTCAATTCCTGTCCGTCAATCAACTTGGTCTCAAGCTCCCATTCCCTGTGCCTGTAATCGTTGAGCATTTTCAGCGTGGAAGGGTCTTGCTCAATCCTGTCTTTTGCGGCCTTGACGCGCTGAGCCGCATCCGAGTTGCGAATCGTTCTGGCTAGTTCGTGAGCGTTATCGTAGGGATTCATTGTAATCCTCCCATCCCGGAACATGTCCAAGCGGTTGTTGGCCCTCTCATTTCCGCCTGCCCACAATTATACAACAATCAGCCGCACTTTTCAGTGTCGTGACGCAAGCCGGCCCGCCATTAACGTGATCCGGCCTGCCACGGCGTGAGAGAACCCGATTCGCCGCTACGCCGCGTGAAGACCCGATTCGCCGCTACGCCGTGTGAAGACCGCCACGGCGTGAGAGGACCTTCAACGACCCGTGAAGACCCGTCACGTGTGAAGACCGCCACGGCGTGAGAGGACCCGCGACAACGTGAGGACCCGTTCGCCGCGTGAGAGGATGCGCAGTATGGAAACCAGGGGAAACAATCTCTATACTGTGAGTAGGAGTTCTCGGGACTGTGAGTGGGGCTTCCAGGGATTCGGCCTGCAATCGCCACTTCGTCACGCTAAAGGGGATGGAACCATGTCCATTGGGACAACCATTGCAAGGCTGAGGAAAGAGCGGGGCCTGACTCAGGCAGATTTAGCAAAGGCTGCCAAACTCAGCGCCAGTGCCATCGCAATGTACGAAACAGACCGGCGCACACCAGACGCGGCAGCCATGACGAAACTTCTGGCTGTACTGAAAGTCCCCAGGGAGGTCCTCACGGAAGGCGAGGAATACGCCGCCCCCGAAATCGCCGCATCGTCTAACGACAAACCGACGGGGAGCAAAAAATCAGCCGCTGCGGCTTCCGCCAGAGCACCTCGAACAGGGACCGCGCAACCACAGACTGCAAATACCCCGCAACTGGCGCTCACGCGAGAAGAAGCCCGAATCATCCTTTTCCTGCGCATGAATCCTGACGCCATGACGTTTTTCCAATCCTACATCACCGCCGGAAATCAGCGGCGGATGCAGCTGGAGAAAACTTGGAAGATTATTAACCAGTTCCAGAACTGACCCCGTGCGGTTACCGCTTGCGGTGACGGTAGACAATGGGATCGTCATAGCCCGCCTCGGCAAACCCCTTCAGCCTCAAGCGGCAGCTGTCACACTCCCCACAGGCATCCTCTTCTCCCTGGTAACAAGAAGTGGTCAGGTGATACGGTACGCCCAGCTCCACTCCCCGGCGGATAATCTCCGCCTTTGTCCAGTTAAGGAGCGGCGTCTCTATTTTAACCGGATGACCTTCGACGCCCACTTTGGTACCAAGACGCATGGCTTCCTGAACGGCGTCGATGAATTCCGGTCGACAATCGGGGTAACCACTGTAGTCCAGCGCATTGACGCCAATATAGATGGCACTGGCGCCAATTACTTCGGCATAGGACCCCGCCATGGCCAAAAACAGAAAATTCCGTCCGGGGACGTAGGTAATGGGGATATCCTTTGCAACGCCTGCCGTTGGCACCTGCAGTTTGTCGTCCGTCAGGGCGCTGCCGCCAATGGCCCTGAGAAAGTCCACATTCACAATCCGGTGGTCTCTGGCACCGAAGTGAGCGGCCACGTTCTTCGCGGACTCCAACTCAATGCGATGTCGCTGACCGTAGTCAAAGGTCAGCGCGTACAGTTCAAATCCGTTGGCTTGGGCAATGCCCATACAGGTGGTGCTGTCCAAGCCACCGCTCAAAATGACCACAGCCTTCTTACCGTTCATTCATCCATCCGCCTTTCCCACAACTCCACGTCGCTTTCCGCTTCCATCCTTTTCCTGCCTACGTCCGGGTCCCACCTACGTCCAGCTCCCGCTTACGTCCGGCTCCCGCGTACATCCGTCCACCGCGCCATGGCCCGCGCCGGGTCTGTCTCATTCCTATGTCCGCGACACAGGCGAGCCTACCTTGTTTCCGCCAGGTTTCGGCGGGGATGGCTTGTTTCCGGTCGGGTTCGTCGGCGGTGAAGGATTCGTACCCGCAGTGTTGGTGTTGTTGCCGCCCAATCCACCTCCGCCACTTCCGGGGCCCCCGCCAGGGGTATTGGCTGGACCTGCGGGGGTGTTGGCCGGACCTGCGGGAGTGTTGTTTGGACCCGTGGTGTTGGCGCTGTTCACGGGCGGGCTCGCAGGTACATTGACCGTTACGGTGGCGGCTGCTCCAATAGCGCTGCCGGAACTGTCCACCGCCTGCACTCTGTAGGTGTAGGAATTCCCTGGTTGAATCGTGGCGTCAAGGTAGCTCGGGGTTGCCACCTGTCCGAGTTGTGCAAAGCTGGCGTCGTTGGTCACGCCTACTCCCGTTGCCCTGGAGACAACAAAGTCAGGCGCTCCCGAGATCCCCGTCTTCCAACTGAGAGAGACTGAGCTTTCCACCGGGAGGTACGTGGCCTTCAGATTAGTCACCGCGTTGTTCTGGGCGCTGATACTGTACTGGCCAAAATTGAAGTGCTGGGGCGTCACACCCTGCTCCGCCAAGCGGGTAATGAGTCCGAAAATCTGGGAACACTGATAGGACTGATACCCCGTGGTATGGTAAGCCGGGTTGCCCTGACCGTCGTTGTTCCAGCCCATGTAAATCGACCCCACCAGGTTGGGCGTGTACCCGTCGAACCAAGCCAACTTCAGCCAACTGCTGTGCGGTCCGGTGAGCTTCGCGTCGTACTGGACCGTTCCCGTTTTCCCGGCTACGTCCCAACCCGGCACCTGGGCCCCCGTTCCCGTGCCACCGGAGACGACGCCCATGAGCATCTGCGTCATTACCGCAGCCGTTTTCGCACTCATAATCTGCTTCGCCTGGGGCTGAAAACTGTACACTGTATCGCCGTTGTCGTTGACAATTCTGGTTATCAGATGCTCCTTTTGCTGAACGCCCTGGGCCGCAAAGGGTTCATAGGCCTGAGCCATCTGGTACGCCGTTACGCCATGGGCCATCCCGCCAATGGCAATGCCTAGCGTATTGTCACTGGGAGCAAACTGGATGCCGTCCTTTTCCGCAAAGGCTTTTCCCGTATTGATGCCAATCTGCTGCAGCATCCACACCGCCGCCACATTCTCCGATTCCTTCAGGGCGTAGCTCATGGTCACTCTTGCCGGCTGATTGGGTTCATCGTTCTGGGGCGTGTATCCGCCGCCAAAGTCATGCGGTGTGTTGTTGAGAATGGAATTTGGCCCCCACTTGCCCGTTTCCAGGGCGGGGCCGTAGTCCAGAATGGGTTTAATAGACGATCCCGGTTGGCCATCCTCGAAGGCCCGGTCCAGTCCGTGAACGTCGGCCACTGTGTGCGATCCCGCAGCGCCTGTAATACCGCCGGTGGCCGGATTGACGAACACCGCCGCCGCAGGCACCGCCTGGCCGTTGACCGATGGCGCAAAATACCCTTTGTAGGCAGGATTGAGAAAGACCGTGTCAATGGCGTTCTGCACCTGGGGATTGATAGTCGTGTAAACCTTCATGCCGCCTTGGGTGAGCAGGGTGGGGTCAATGCCACTTTGATTGGCGTAGTCAAACAGGAACTGGGCAAACAGCGGGTTGCTCTCCCAAATGTCCCCGGAAATGCTATGGGCTTTGGTCACGGGGAGTTTCTCCGCTTCCGTCTTCTTGGCAGTGGCTTCGGAAATATATCCGTACTTGGCCATGGCCTCCAGAACCTCGTTGCGGCGCTGTTTGGCGGCGCTGGGATTCACCAGCGGATCGTACGCACTGGGCGCCTGCGGCAGCCCCGCCAGCAAGGCGGCCTCGTTCAGTGTCAACTTCTGCGGATTTTTACGCAAATCGATGCCGAAATAGCGCTGGGAGGCTTGTTCCACCCCAGTGGCGCCATCTCCCAGATACACCCTGTTTAGGTACATGGAGAGAATTTCTTGTTTGGTGAAATACCGGTTGATTTGCACACCCAACACAATCTGTTCAATCTTTCGCTGAAACGTCTTTTTATCTGTCAAGTATACGATTTTGGCCAACTGTTCTTGTATCGTACTGCCGCCTTGCGCAAGTTGCCTGCTCCACAAGTCGACGAAAGCGGCCCGTAGCAGGCCCTTGGCGTCCACACTGGAACTATTCCAGAAATTATGATCTTCAATAGACACCAACGCATCCTGCAGGTTCTTGGGAATCTGGTTCGAACTCAGGTCGTCTGAGCCAGGACCCGCAATGGATGCGTACTTGTTTCCGTTGACGTCATAGATGATGGTGGGGCTTGTGGACGGCGTCAATTTCCCAGCGTTGAAAGGATACAACTCAACCACCAAGACAAATACTCCGGCGAAAAAAAAGATGACCAGCACTACCGTTATGGACAGTCGCAGGAGCCATTTGGCCACAGTTCCACCTCGTCTCACATTTTTGCGCTACATGCCCATAGTACGCAACCTTCACGCATTTTTGTAGTCCAGAAACAAAAATTGTATGCCGCCAACCCCAGCCTGGTGGCCTGAAATCCCACCCCCGGAACGGAAACTTGGAAGGCGCCAAGGTTCTGTGATACAATAGCGCATACGAAACATATGCCACTATTGGCGGAACCGTCAGGGTACAGGTTGTATGATGTCTTTCAATTCATCGTCAAAAAATTGCACGCGGATAGTCAAATAGCCATTGTCAAGTAGCCTTTGTCCAATAGCCATTGTCAAAAAGCCTGTTGATAGTCAAAATAGCCTGTGACAAGGACACGCAAGCTCGTGTTGGCGTCTGAACGACTGCGTTTCGAGCGGTCGGCAGAGAGCGGGTGCCGGTGAGAATCCCGCGGCGCGGCGAGAATTGTCATCCCCTTCGAGGCAACCGCTGAACCGTTGACGGACTCTGGGTTCCGTTCACCAGTAGGCGGCTTCGGGACCCTTCCGTTATCAGGGGAGAATGTTAGTCCATTGAAACCACAAGGGAGCATTTTGCGAAGTGCTGCTTCACCGCAGCCCCCGGAAGGCTTAGGTGGTTGAGGGACGACTTTCGCCAGATTGAACAGAGTGTCAAACTGTCTCTGTTAAGTTGGGTGGTACAGCGGGATGAACCCGCCCCTTCGCCAGGGGCGGTTTTTTTGTGGCTTTGCAGAACGAAGCAGTTTCAGGCGAAGCAGTTCAAGATGTGGCAGTTCAAGATATGGCAGTTCACAACCCATCAGTTCAGGGTGAAGCAGTTCAACAGGAGGACGGTGTCAAACATTGGTGCGAAAAGTCGACGCAAAGGAAACTGCAGCGGCACGGGAAGCGCGAGTGCTGGAATTTTGGGAAGAAATGGACATTTTCCGCAAGAGCGAAATACAGCGGCGAAACCGTCCCGAGTTTGTGTTTTACGAAGGCCCCCCTACGGCCAACGGCAAACCACACCCGGGCCATGTACTGACGCGTGTCATGAAGGACGTCTATCCCCGGTACAAGGTGATGAAGGGTTACCACGTCCAACGCAAAGCAGGTTGGGACACCCACGGACTGCCTGTGGAAATTGAAGTGGAGAAAAAATACGGTATCAGTGGCAAAAAGCAGATTCAGGAGTTTGGCGTAGAGCGGTTTGTCAAAGCCTGCAGGGACAGCGTATTCACCTACGAAACGACGTGGCGGGAACTGTCGCAGCGGTTGGGTTACTGGATTGATCTCGACAATCCCTACATGACCCTGACCGATGACTACATTGAATCTGTGTGGAATCTGTTAAAGACGATTTACGACAAGGGGCTTCTGTACCAGGGGCACCGCGTCAGCCCGTACTGTCCACACTGCGAAACCACTTTGTCCAGTCACGAAGTGGCACAGGGTTACAAAGACGTCAAGGACCTCTCCGTGACCGTCAAGTTCCGGCTCACGGAATCCTATCAGGGTAGAGACGGAACCTCTGCCACCAACGGCAGTGTGCCCACATTTATCCTGGCGTGGACTACAACACCTTGGACCCTCCCCAGCAACCTGGCTCTGGCGGTTCATCCGGACATGGATTACGTCCTCATTCATTCAGCGGAGCGTGGGGAGAACTACTGGGTCGCCTCTGCCTTGCAAGCCGACTTCTTGCACGACGGAGATGCGGTAGTTGGCAAAGCCAAGGGCTCGGACTTGGCCGGATTGGCCTACGAGCCACTGTTCCCTTACGTCACCAGCGGCAAACGCCACGTGGTGGTGCCATCGGGACACGTCACAGACGACTCCGGCACCGGCGTCGTCCACATGGCACCAGCTCACGGTGAGGACGACTACCGTGTGTGCAGTGAGAACGGCATCACATTTGTGAATTTCGTCGACCTCACGGGTCGCTTCACAGCAGCAGTGACAGACTTCGCTGGAGGTTTCGTCAAGGACGAGGAAGTCAATGTGAACATCGTCAAAAACCTCACGGCGAGAGGCCTAGTCTACCACAAGCACAAGCATGAGCACTCCTATCCTCACTGCTGGCGCTGTGATACCCCACTGATTTACTACGCCATTGACAGCTGGTTCATCCGGACAACAGCTGTGAAGGAACTCATGCTCTCCAACTCCAATGATGTCAACTGGATTCCCGGGCACATCAAATCCGGCCGCATGGGGAATTTTCTGGAGAACCTAGTGGACTGGAATTTGTCCCGCAGCCGTTATTGGGGCACGCCCCTGCCCATTTGGTCCTGCGCCAAGTGCGGCCACAAGCACTGCATTGGCTCCAAGGCGGAGTTGGAGCAAATCGCCGGACGCCTGCCGTCCGAGCTGCACAAGCCCTATATTGACGACATCACCTGGCAGTGCCGGTGCGGAGGCACCATGGTCCGGGCGTCCGAAGTGATTGACGTCTGGTTCGACTCCGGCAGCATGCCCTTTGCCCAACTGCACTACCCATTTGAAAACACGGACGACTTCCAGCGGCTGTACCCTGCCGATTACATTTGTGAGGCCATCGATCAGACACGTGGCTGGTTCTACAGCCTGCTTGCCATTTCCACCCTGGTCAAGGGGCAGGCACCCTACAAAAATGTTCTGGTTCTGGGCCATGTTGTGGACGAGGACGGCAAGAAAATGTCCAAGTCCAAAGGCAACGTCATAAATCCCTTTGAAGCCTTCGACATCCATGGCGCCGACGCCTTGCGTTTCTACTTCCTGGCCAATACGCAGCCGTGGAATTCGCAGCGCTTTTTCCACAAGGCCGTAGCAGAGAGCAAATCGAAGTTTATCGACATTCTGCAAAATGTGCACGCGTTTTATGCCCTTTACGCTGAAATCGACAGTTTTGACCCCCGCCAACACCAGGTACCTGTAGCGACTCGTCCCTTGCTGGACCGCTGGATTCTGGCGCGTCTCAACGATACCGTCGCGCGGGTGGACACCGCTATGGACGCCTACGACGCAACGGCCGCCGCGCGGATGATACAGAGCCTGGTCACGGACCTCTCTACCTGGTACGTGCGGCGGACCCGCCATCGTTTCTGGGCCTCCGGAATGGAAACGGACAAAGCGGCGGCTTTCCTCACACTCTCCGAAGTCCTGGCAACCGTGAGCAAACTGATTGCGCCGCTGACGCCCTTTGTGGCTGAAGACTTGTATCAGAATGTCGTGCGTGGGGCAAATCCAGATGCACCCGTAAGTGTTCATCTGTGCGACTTTCCACAGGCGGACGAGAGTCTCATTGACACGCAGTTATTGACGGAAATGGACGAAGTGCTATACGTCGTGGAGACAGCGCGACACCTGCGCAACAACAGTAAAATCAAGACCCGTCAGCCCCTCCGGTGCCTGTACGTTGGCGCCTCTGGCAGCGATGCTGATGAGGGAGACAAGACTACCCTGAGACCGTCCGTTCTTCGCAAGTTTACGGATGTTCTGAAAGAAGAACTGAATGTGAAGGACATCCAATTTGCCAACTTGGCCGAAGTCGCAACGCCTGAGTTGTACCTTAATTTAAAGGAAGTGGGCAAGGCTTACGGCAAGGCTGTTCCAGACATTAATAAAGCGGCGAAGGCCGCTACGCCGGCGCAGATAGCTGCGTTTATGGACGCAGGACAGGTGGAACTGGCGGGCTGCGTCATTGGTGAAACCCAGGGGGAGATTCGCTGGCAACTGAGCTTTCCGGGAGAAATCGACGTGTCCCGCCGCGGTTTCGTAGGACTGGACACGCAGTTGACGGATGAACTGCTGGAAGAAGGCTTTGTGCGGGAGATGATTTCCAAGATGCAAATGATGCGCAAAGAAGTGAACTACGAGGTGACTCAGCGGGTTGATTTTACCGCCAGCGGTGACAGCACCTTGTTGGACATTCTAAAGCGCAACCAGAAGCACATCGCCGACACCGTTCTCATCCAATCCCTCGCCATCCATGCGGACGGCGGCAGCGAAGAAGACCATGCCGGGGATTTGACGAAGGAGTGGGATGTGAATGGCAAGTCCCTCACCCTCACGGTGAAAGGAAGCAAAATGTCCAATCTCGCGTAATCCCTTTTGAACCGGCATTCACAATGGACGGAAATGGAAATGGACAACGACTTGGCTGGAAATGACATGCAAATTGCATGTCATTTCTTTGCCTGCTCTCCGTCTAGCCTATTCAGCCAACTTCAGGGCCTGCTTCCAAATGGCCAGAGTATGCTCGGCGTACAGCATTTCCAATTTTCCTCGGGCTGAGTAAACCATGGTTGGAAAGCCTATGGGCACCAACTTTTTTGCGTCCACATTCAACCCGTAGTAGACCTGGAAACGGCTGCTCAGGTGGAGAGCACTGTGCTCGGCGGCTGTCAGCTTTTTGGCCTCCGCCAGTGTCGTGTTTGGTTGAAATCCCATGCTCAACACCACTGGCAGCTGCGACAACTGGCTTTCGTTCCGGCTCAACAGAACCAAGGTGCGCTGGCAGTGGGGACACCAATAGGCCACAAACAAAATGGGTTCCTTGCGGGCATCGAGAGTTACGGTCTTCCCGTTTGCGTCCACCGCCTGTATCCGCGTAAAGTCTTGTGGATTGGCGGCCACGGGATTGTACGTCTTGACCACCGGTGCAACCTCAAGCTTCAAGCTGTTTTGAAAAGGAGGATTTCCCGCGGCGTCTGTTTGTCCATTTCCGCTTTGTACGCTGTTGGCCTGCGAATTGCCGGTGTTTGCAGAATTTCCACTGGTGTTGGCAGTGTTGCCACAACCGCTCATGACGAAGACCAGCGCCAAGGCCAGGAGACTCTTAGCGCCCCAGGACCACTCATATCTCATGTCCCAGTCATCCTCCTTTCACAGCTCTCACGCCTCTGCGGCTAGTTGGCGTCGAATTGGCGGGACAAATTGACCATTTCAATAGCAGCAATGGCTGCGTCCCAACCTTTGTTCCCCGCTTTTGTGCCTGCCCGTTCAATGGCCTGCTCAATGGAGTCCGTGGTGAGGACGCCAAAAATCACCGGTACGCCGCTGGCCAGACTGACGGTGGCTACACCCTTTGACACTTCGTTGGCCACGTAGTCAAAGTGTGGTGTAGCACCGCGAATCACGCAGCCCAGGGCGAGTACGGCGTCGTAACGCCGGCTCTCCACCATTTTTTTCGCAATGAGGGGGATCTCGAAGGCCCCAGGGACCCACGCCATGTCCACATCAGCCTCGTTGACCCCGTGGCGCACCAGTCCATCCATGGCTCCGGTCACCAGTTTAGAGGTAATAAACTCGTTAAACCTGCCTGCAACAATGCCAACCTTCAAACCTTGTCCAGTTAATTGGCCTTCATAAGTCTTCATTTCTCCTTCTCTCCTTTTGAGCTACGACAAATTCAACAAATGGCCCAGTTTTTCCTGCTTCGTCTGCAAATACCGCTCGTTGTACGGGTTGTGCTCCACCTCTAGCGGCACACGTTCCACCACTTCCAGGCCATGCCCCTCAATGCCCTTGACCTTGCGTGGATTGTTGGTCAGAAGCCGCATCTTGCGCACACCCAGGTCGTTCAGAATCTGCGCGCCGATGCCATAATCGCGCAGGTCGTCGGCAAAGCCCAAACGGTGATTGGCTTCCACCGTGTCTGCTCCCTCATCCTGTAACTCGTATGCCCGAATTTTATTCAGCAAGCCAATGCCACGGCCCTCCTGGCGCAGGTACAAGAGGACACCCTTGCCTGCTTCGCTGATTTGCCGCATTGCTGCATCCAACTGCAGCCCACAGTCACACCGCAGCGATCCAAATGCGTCACCCGTAAGACACTCCGAGTGCACCCGAACCAGTGTGGGTTCCCCGTCCATGTCACCCATGACTAGGGCAATGTGCTCCTTGTTTTCCAACTTGTCCAGGTATACCACCGCGCGGAATTCCCCGTACCGCGTCGGCAAAGCCGCGTTAGCCTGACGCTCCACCAAATGTTCAAACCGTTTGCGATAGGCAATCAAGTCCGCAATGCTGACAATTTTCAGGTCGTGAGAGTGGGCCACCTCTTCCAACTGAGGCAGGCGCGCCATGGTCCCATCTTCGTTGAGGATCTCGCAAATCACGCCAACAGGCCGGGCTTGCGCGAGGCGAGCGAGATCGACAGCTGCTTCCGTATGACCCGCACGTCGCAACACACCGCCCGGTTTTGCAATGAGCGGAAAAATGTGGCCTGGACGACGGAAATCTTGGGGCTGGCTGTCTTCCCGCAAAATGGCGGAAATGGTCTCCGCCCGTTCGTATGCGGAAATGCCCGTGTGCGTTGTGGCTTCGTCCACCGAGACGGTAAAGGCCGTTCCGTAGGAATCCGTATTGCGCTCTACCATGGGGTTCAATTGGAGGCGATTGGCCCTGTCTGCGGTCAAGGGCACACAGACCAGACCCCGCCCGTGCTTGACCATAAAGTTAATCGCGCTGGCGTCTGCATACTCCCCGAGAACCAGGAAGTCTCCCTCGTTTTCCCTGTTCTCATCGTCAACAACAATGACCAGCCTACCTCGGCGCAAATCCTCAAGGGCTTCTGTGATGCTACTAAGCATAAGTTTCCCTCTCTTTTCTCACATGATGGATGAAAATCAGATAAAGCCTGTTCTGTGCAGCAACTCTGTGGTCACGCCGGTCGTCCCGGCCATCCCGTCACCGCCTGCAGTGGCGGGGAATTCAGGGAGTTCATGAGGTGACTGCGCAAACAACAGTCTCTCCACGTATTTTGCAAGGACATCACACTCCAGATTCACCTCCAGTCCTGGGCGTGCCCTGGAGAGCGTGGTGACCTCACTGGTGTGAGGAATGATGGATACGCGAAAACTCTTGTCCGTCACGTCCATGACGGTGAGGCTGATTCCGTCGACGCAAATCGATCCCTTCGGGGCAATATACCGACTCAAGCCCGGACTCACGGCGATGGAAAGAATCGTTGCATTCCCTTCTACAGCTACGCCGTCAATGACCCCCACGCCGTCCACGTGGCCGGAGACAATGTGTCCCCCAAGGCGGTCTGAAAGCTGTAGAGCCCGCTCCAAATTCACGTGGCTACCGGATTTCAGCCTGCCCAGATTCGTCCGGCGCATGGTCTCAGGGACAGCGTCGACGCTAAAACCCTGATTACTGAAGGAAACGACTGTCAAACAGACTCCGTTTACAGCGATACTATCGCCCAACTTCAGGTCTGCCGGCACCTTCTTTGCGCTCAGCCACAATTGCGCGCTTTCGTTGTTTTGCACAACCCTCTGTACCGTTCCTACTTCTTCTATTAATCCTGTAAACACTCACTGCGCCTCCTCTTGCCGCTGTAGATGGGTCCCATTTCTAGTCCTCCGGATACGCTACGTCACCCCGCAGGCAGAGGTCTTCTCCATGCCCCTGCCAGTGGACATTTGTGACCTGAAGCGCCTGGGACATTCTTTCCATACCCAGACCGTCCAGAGCGCTAATACCGCCCCCCAACAGTTTTGGTGCAATAAAATACATCAATTGGTCAACGAGTCGCTCCTTCATGAGAGCCGACACCAGGGTCTTACCGCCTTCCACCAAAAGGGTGTGGATACCCCTCATTCCCAGGTCTGCCAGTGCGGTTGCCAGGGGAACGCGCCCATCCGCCCCCGGCGCCAGCGCCACGATTTCGACCTTTTCCGGATTCCTGCGCTCCATTTGGCGGATCTTGTCAGATACGGCCCCTGCATCCGCTACCGTCCCAGCCGCAGCGCCTGCATCCGTGGCCGCCGCGCCTACGCCTGTCTGTCCTGTCGGCGCCATAGCGGCAGTCGCCCGATGCGTGGTGTAGATTAACGTCTTGCCTGGCTCCGTCAACAGCCTGGCCGAAGCCGGCGTGGACAGGCGTGAGTCGAAGATGACCCGCAGTGGCTGCCATCTCTGCGATTGCCCCCGCGCAGCACGGTGGTGGTCTGCGGCAGTGGCTCCATCGTCTGCGGCGGCTCTATCGTCTGCGGCCGCTCCATCGTGTGCGGCGGCTCCATCGTCCGCCGCTCCCAGGCGCACCGTCAGTTGTGGATTGTCCGCCAGAACCGTACCCACGCCTACGGCGATTGCGCCCACTTCCTGCCGCAAGCGTTGCACCCGCTGCCGTGACTCCACACCGGTAACGTAGCGGCTGTGACCTGTCGCCGTGGCAATGTACCCATCCAGCGTCGCCGCGCACTTCCACAACACCAGCGGACGCTGATGCTTCATCAGGAAAAAGAAACCCTCGTTCAAGGCCCGGGCCTCGTCTTCACAGACGCCTACGTCCACTTGAACTCCCGCTTCGCGCAGTCGCCGGATTCCACGGCCCCCCACTTGGGGATTCACATCTTGTATGGCCACGACCACTCGCCCTACCCCGGCGCGCACCAGGGCGTCTGCACAGGGCGGCGTCTTTCCGTAATGACTGCAGGGTTCCAGCGTCACGTACACCGTGGCATTCTCAGCCTCGGCTCCAGCCATGGCCAAAGCGTATACTTCCGCGTGGGGGCCACCCGCGTAGAGATGGGCCCCCTGCCCCACAATGCGTCCGTCCTTCACTATCACCGCACCTACCATAGGGTTGGGATGAGTCTGCCCCCGCCCCAGTTGGGCCAGTTCCAGCGCCATTCGCATATAGCCTTCGTCAAAGCTCTGCAACAATGAAAAATGCCTCCTGGGAAACGACTCTCAGGGGGCATTGAATACATGGGTTCCGGGACAGGACAGCGTAAGTATCACTTCAACGACACAGCACAGCGGGTCTGGAGGGTCCACCTTCTTGGCCCCGAATCAGCTTGGAGCACCTGTTCTCATCCAGCCTGCACCCACAGTTCAAAAACTGCCTGTGTCATCTGCACCACAACCACTCCTGCACAGGCCTGGACAAGCGTCGAGGCAAAGCAGGGAAGCAGTCTTGGCACGATGATTACACCATCTGACCACGGTTCCTTCTTTCATCCGGACTATACCGTCGGTACTGGATTCACACCAGTTCCTGCCTTGCGGCTCGTGGACTTCGCAAAGTGCGTTACCACCGATGGGGAATTGGCTCTCGCCTCACCCTGCCCCGAAGGAATCGCTATTGGTTTATCTTGTCTTTCAAACTCGTCACTCAAGAAGATGATAGAACAGCACTCTGCGGAAATCAAGAAAAGACTAGCGAAAGCTTGGTGCTGCCGCGTCAACCCTTAATTCACCCCCTGGCTTTCAGGCCATATTTCCCAGGGATTGGCAACCGTTGCAAGGGGTGCAACAAAAAAATGGTACAACCTCTCTGAGGTTGCACCGTCTAGGGGAAAAGGGTTATTTGAAATGTAACATATACCCAATCTTGTGACATCCAACTTTTGTCCCTCTCCTGCTCAGACTATTGTCCAGAGACAGGGTCAACCTCGTATCGTCGGACTTGGCGGGTGGGATGTCCTTGGAGTTGTATCGCCGGGCCTGCATCGCCAACCGTATATCCTCGGACTTAGCGCGTGGATGTCCTCAACCTCAACCTTGCATCCTACGATTTTGTGTGAACAATGCTTTCGGACTGGTACAGAACTTTGGAATAGGGAGGTATGCTCTCCGTAATCCAGGCGTTGCTGCCCACTACGCTGTGGTGACCAATGACTGTGTCGCCGCCCAGAACGGTTGCGTTGGCGTAGAGGACCACGCCTTCTTCCACCGTTGGGTGGCGCTTGGTCTTGCGAATCATGTAGCCCGCCTCGTCCCGGGGGAAGAACAAGGCGCCAATGGTCACGCCCTGGTAGATACGGACGTTGTTCCCCACCACCGCTGTCTCGCCGACGACGATGCCAGTACCGTGATCGATCATGATTCTCCGGCCCATGGTAGCCCCTGGGTGAATGTCGATGCCTGTGAGGCGGTGTGCGTACTCCGTCATCATCCTGGGCAGTAGCGGAATCTCCAGTCCGTACAGCACATGTGCCAGGCGATAAATGGAGAGTGCCACCAGCCCCGGATAGGTCAGCAGGATCTCGCCGTAGCTAGCGGCAGCGGGATCGCCATTGTACGTCTCCTGGACGTCCTCGTACATCATCTGCTGCAACTCGGGAAAATGCTGCAGGACCCCATCAGCCTTGGCGTAGGCCTTGGCCTTTGTCTCGGGAGTTCCGTCCAAATCTATACACTTCTGAAATAGGGCGCGATGAATCTGGGAACCGAGAATCCTGTAGACTTCATCGAGGCAGTCTTCTGCCGAATAGCCCTCTATGGGCGGGTAGTACGTGGGCAACATGACGTGCCTGAGAAAATGGTGCAACCGTTGAATCGCATGGGGTTCAGGATGACATGCACACCCCTCAAACCACCCCTGACAAGCCGTCTGAAGTTCACGGGAAAGTTCCTTACGGTCTGTCACGCTGTCACATCCTTTACACATGGGCCTCAGAGGGCCCTCCTTAACCTTGCCGGCTCGCTAAGTTTATGGCTTGGCGACTTGACGGATTGGCCACTTGGCGGATTGGCCACTTGGCGGATTGGCCACTTGGCGGAGTTCACTGCAAAGATGACACACAAGTTTCTTACTTTCAGTATAGCGCCTCAGACAAGGGGTGCAAAAGGCCACGGTGTTATAATAGCCGTGACACTTCGACTGAAGGGGGAGGAATACAGTGGCAGAAGACTTTGACGCTTTCCTTGCGCAGCACAGAGAAGAACACCTGCGGGAACTGGACGAATTCCTGCGTTTTGCCAGTATCAGCACGCAACCCGAGCACAAGGAGGACGTGCTCCAGTGCGCCAATCACCTGGCGGAACACATGCGCTCACTGGGCTTCGAGCACGTAGCCGTGATGCCCACCCAGGGGCACCCCGTGGTCTACGGGGACTGGCTGCACGCACAGGGTAAACCCACCGCCTTAATTTATGGGCACTACGATGTTCAACCGGTCGATCCCGTTGAGCTTTGGGACTCCCAGCCTTTTACTCCCACCATCCGCGACGGGCGCCTGTATGCCCGTGGCGCCTCCGACGACAAGGGGCAGGTGTTTATGCATTTGAAGGCCCTGGAAGCCCTGTTGAAAACCACGGGCGAACTACCCGTGAACGTGAAGTTCTGCCTCGAAGGGGAGGAGGAAATTGGAAGCGTGCATCTCCCTGACTTTGTGGAGAGCAACGCTCACCTGTTGGCGGCAGACGTCGTCTTGATTTCCGACACCACCATGCTGGGGCCTGACAGTCCGTCGGTTTGCTACGGGCTCCGCGGGCTTGCGGGACTGCAGGTGGACGTGAAAGGCGCGAAGCAGGATTTGCACTCCGGACTATACGGTGGAACTGTTCAGAACCCCTTGCATGCTTTGGCACACATTCTGGACAGCCTGCACGATGAGTTCGGAAAAATCACCGTTGCGGGCTTCTACGACGACGTGGCGGAATTGGCTCCGGAAGAACGGGAAGCCTATGCTGGATTGGGCAGTACGGAAGACGAGCTGATGGCTGAACTGCAGGTTTCGGCTCTCTTCGGTGAAGACGGGTATACAGCGAGAGAACGCGTCTGGGCACGACCCACCGTGGAAATTAACGGTGTATACGGTGGTTATCAGGGGGCGGGCACCAAGACGGTGATTCCCAGCGAAGCCCACGCGAAAATTACCTGCAGGCTGGTTCCGAATCAGGATCCGGAGAAGATTCTGGACCTGGTGGCACAGCATATTCACCGTCATGCGCTGCCGGGTGTCACTGTAACTGTGACCAAAACGGACAGAGGCAACCCCTACAGCACGCCGTTTCATCATCCTGCGCTGCAACTGGCGGCCCAGGCCTATGAAAAAGCCTATGGGAAGCCCGCTGCTTTCAGCCGCATGGGCGGATCGATTCCCGTAGTCGACACATTTGCCACAGTCCTTCACACCCCCGTGGTGCTTATGGGTTTTGGCCTAGAGACCGAAAACTTCCATGCCCCCAACGAGTTCTTTACACTGTCCAACTTCGACAGGGGCCTGCGCACCCTCTGCTACTACTGGCTGGGGCTGGACGAAGCCCTGAAATAGACCATCCTAGAATCAAAGGCGAATTCCGTCCATCCAAAAAGGGCTGGCCCTCGGCGAAATGACCTTCGCCGGCGGCCAGCCCTTGTTTTGAGACACCCTTACACTGCACCCACGCCTTCATAATATCCGGATTTTCCAATCCGTCGAAGGGAAGGAATTACCGCTCAAACTGGCGGTTTATTTCTTCTTCCACAAACATGTTCAGAACCTTCAAGTGGGTGCCCTTCATGCCCAAGGAACGGCTTTCAATGGTTCCCGCACTCTCCAGTTTACGAATGCTGTTGACGATGACGGACCGGGTTACACCGTGCTCGTCCGCGATTTGGCTGCTCACGACGATGCCGTCTCTGGAACCCTGAACGGCGTCCAGCAGGTATTTGGCGGCCTGCAGTTCAGAAAAGCTCAAGGACTCTACGGCCAGGTGGGCCAGAGACCGTTGACGTTCCTCGTCTTCCTTGCGCTGCTGTCTGGCGTGAACGACTTCCAACGCCACGATGGTGGCACTGTATTCGGCAAGGACTACGTCTTCCTCACTGAAACTGTCCGACGAGCGGGCAAATACCAAAGTCGCCTGGCGTTCGCGGTTACCAATTACAGGCACAATCGTGATGTGCTTGGTTCGGAACGACTCGTTCTCGTCAGGCGAGAACACGTAAAAAGGCTCTTTATTGTCCAAGTTGGCCACGGTTTCTTCAATCCGGAGCAGGTGTTTGTTGAAATCCCCAGGGAACCGTTGGGCCTCAGTCATAATCTGCATCCATTCGTCCGTCAGGATGTGGTCGACAATTCCGTAGCCGAAAATGCGACCCTTACGCCCAACAATGTAGGCGTTGCAGTTCAGTACCTTACTGAGGAATTCAGCAACCTCCTGGAAATCAACGTGATCACTGGAGGTTCGAAGCAGCTGTCCCAATTCCTGCACCTTTTGCAATAGTTTCAAAGTCCATTCTCCTATCAAAATTCAGACTCAAGCAGGCATCTCTCGATACCTTACTTGGCGTTGCTATGCATCTCTTTTCAGATCTGCAGATCCTCTACTCATACTCTACCATAAAGAATTCTGATTCTTCTAGGCCTGAGACGCAATTTTCGTCCGTTTATCGACATTTTTCACCATACTTCGCGTCAGACCCTCCATGTGCTATCCATTGTCCCTCATATACCCACGTCAAGACAATTGTTATGGCTGGCATGTCCTAGTTGTTACGTGCTATCGCGACCTACTTGTTACGTACTATCATTGCCTGCTTTCCCCTCCGCTAAACCCGTTGCCTGACATACGCCTGTCCACCTCCTCATAGACATAGGATAGTCCAAACCGTGGCCATGGAGGGGTTCCCCATGAACGAGACAATGCGCGTATTTCTGCTGATTCTGGCCACCTCGTTTGTCTTCAGCACACTGGTCAGCCGCATCCCTCTACTGCGCATTCCCTCCGCCATTGGCTATTTGCTGTTTGGCATTCTTCTGCACGTGGACTTCATTGCCCTCACCGGAGATGAAATCCGTTGGATTGACCAGTTAGGGGACTTTGGCCTCTTGTTCCTCATGTTTCTTTCGGGCATGGAAGTGGACGTGTCCTTGATTCAACCGCAGCTCTTGCGGCGACGAAGTAGAGAAATAAGCACAGAAGTCAACCCGATGTATCTCAGCGTATCCATTTTTCTGAGCACACTGGTCATCAGTTTCCCGCTGTCACAGATCCTTGTTCATACCGGACTGCGCCCCGCGCATCCGTGGATGCTGACGCTTCTCTTTTCCACCACTTCCATGGGTGTTATCCTTCCAATTCTCGAAGAAAACCAGTCACTTCAGACCAAGTACGGACAAACCCTGCTACTGTCCGCTCTGATGGCGGACTTGTCCACCATGTTGCTGGTATCCCTGTTTGTCAGCGTGAAATCCGCCGGTGAACCTATCAGTCTGTTGTGGGCTCTCGCCATTGTGCCTGTCGCGGTAGGTTCGTATTTTGCTGTGAATTGGAGCAGAGGTGTGACGTGGGTTCGAGACATGTTCCCAGATGTGCAGTCGCGCATGCGAGCCATTATTGCCCTCATTGCCAGCTTCTGTGCGCTGGCGGAATTCACCGGGTCAGAACCCATTTTGGGGAGTTTTCTGGTAGGCATTCTGGTATCGGCCTTGCCTTTTGCCTACAAGAAGACCATCAAAGACTACAGCCATGGCGTGGGGTACGGGTTCTTCGTTCCCGTGTTTTTCATCTCTGTGGGTCTCAATTTCCACTTGGAAAGTCTTCAAAACGGAGAAATGTGGTTGTGGGTGCTGGTCTTGCTGTTCGTGGCGTTCGTGGTGAAACTCATCCCCAGTTGGCAACTGAGACGGCACTTTGGGACACGCAAAGCGATAGCCGGCGGGTTTCTTCTTTCCGCTAGACTCAGCCTCATAGTTGCAGCAGCTGATTTAGGCGTCCGGATTGGCACCCTGCCTGCTTTCCTAGGCGGCGCTATCATTATTGTGGCGGTTCTCACCTGTCTGATTGCACCGATTGTCTACGTCACCCTGGTGTAGGTGGATTATCCCGCAGTCGGTTCAACACCAAGGAATACCCATCGGCGCCATAGTGAAGGCAGCGCTTGACGCGACTGATGGTGGCCGTGCTGGCCCCGGTGTCAGCCTCTATCTGATGGTAGGTGTTCCCAGACTGCAGCATGTGTGCCACCTGCAGCCGCTGCGCCAGTGACTTGATTTCACCGATGGTACAGATATCGTCGAAAAACCGATAGCATTCATCCACCGTTTTCAGCGTCAAAATGGCTTGGCACAACTGTTCTGTGGCAGAGTCTTTCAACTTGTCCAGCGGCATGCTTTCACCCTTTACACTGTTAAAATGCGTTTGCAGCTATCCTAGCACACGCTCCACACTTTGCAAATCTTCTGTTCCGGTGAACCGTCCAGTCGAAACCAGTCTACGTCAGCTCCAACATCAGTTCTTCAGGGTGCTGGAGATAGTTCTTCAAGTGATTCAGGAAGCGAACGGACATGGCGCCGTCTATCACGCGGTGATCGAAGGACAAAGACAGGGTCATCACGTCCCGAATTACGATGTCTTCGGCGAGGACTACAGGCTTGCGCTGAATTTGGTGGGTCCCCAGAATGCCTACCTCAGGGTAATTCAGTATGGGCGTGGCAAACAGGCTGCCCAATGGCCCCATGTTGGTAATTGTAAAGGTGCTGCCGCGCAGGTACTCCTGCCCCAGGGTCCGATTTCTAACGCCTGTGGACAAGCGGAAAATCTCCTGACCCAGTTCCCTTAGGGATAGCCTATCCGCATTCTTGATAACGGGGACAAACAACCCATCTGGCGTGTCCACGGCAATGCCGATGTGATAATCCGGCAACAAAATGATTTCCTGCGCCTCTTCATCCAGGCGGGCGTTGAAATAGGGAAACTGCTGCAGGGTATGCACCAGCGCCTTGATAATAAAGGGCAGGTAGCTTACCCGCTGACCGGATTCCTTGAGCCGTTGGTTCCAGCGTTGCCGCAGCTTGACCAGAGAAGTAACGTCACATTCGTCAAAGGCAGTCACGTGGGGAGCCGTAAATGCCGATTGAACGACCCTTTCCGCCGCTGCCCTGCGAACGCCGCGAAAGGGCACGCGGGTGGGCTGACGTTCTTCCTGAGAGTCCGCTGCTCGCATCGGCGTCACAAAATGGGGGCGTTGAACCGAATCCTCTTCTGCGCCTACCTGAATGTGTTTCTCCCCCGACCGCCGACGAACAGTGGACTTGGCCTGGTTCACCACGTCCCATAAGAGGGCGCCGTTGTCCGGCACGGCCCGCTGCCGGTTTTGCGAGAATATCAACGACTGGTGGCGTTCAATGTAACGCTCGACGTCGGACCTCTCAATGCGCCCGCTAGGCCCGGATCCTGAGACGTCCCGCAGGTCCACGCCAACTTCCCTGGCGAAGTGCCGCACCGCTGGAGTTGCGATAGAATTAGCTCCCAGCGCCTCCGCCTTTCTCTCCTTCTCTGTCGGCGGTCCATCGCCATTATTGCCCAACCCCATGTCTCCGTCACTGCCGGTCGTCGGTGGAGGCGCGGAATTCAGCGTTAGGGCAGACGAATCCGCCACGGCGCCCGGCTTGCCGCCTGACGCCGCGGTCGACTTCACAACGCGTTTACTCTTGCCATAGGGGACGTCGTCGTTGTCCAGCAGAAACAGGACATCGCCAACTGCCACGCGCGATCCCGGTGACGCCATGATTTCCTTGACATATCCGGTTGCAGGCGCCGGAAGCTCAACCAGTGCCTTATCCGTCTGTAATTCCAGCATTGGCTCCATCTCTTCGACACGTTCGCCCTCTTGGACCAACCAGCGGACGATTTCGGCCTCGTGGATGCCCTCTCCCACATCGGGTAGGCGGAATTCAATCATGGCAATCACTCCTCTCGCTGTCACTTCTACCTGTCCAGATGCTTCTCCTGCTGAAAGCAGGCAGGACCCACTTTCAGTCTCGTCAGGACCGGATGCTCTTTAAATCCATAATAGTTTCCAGCCGTTCTTCCACATACCGATTGGCCGCAATCCCGGTTGGCAGGTGCTCGGCCTCTGCCAAATCGAAAATTCTCAAGAGAATATTGTAGATAGAGAGGGTTTTGGCAAGAACCCGCTCCTTGTTGGCTCCGTGGAGTTCGTCGGCCACCTGAATTAGGCCGCCGGCGTTGACCAGGTAGTCCGGTGCGTAGAGAATGCCCATTTCGTCCAGCATGGCTCCGTGTTTCTCTTCGTCCAGAAGCTGGTTGTTCGCCGCGCCGGCAATGGCTTTGCAGCGAAGTTTGGGAATGGTGTTGTCATTGAGAATGGCACCCAGTGCACAAGGGACCAGGATATCGCACTCGGCAAACAAAATGTCCTCAGGATTGACCACTTTCGCCGTGGGAATCTTCTCCAAGAGGCGCCGAATGTTACTTTCCACCACGTCGGTGACAATCAGGTTGCAGCCCTCGTCAGCCAAGGTTTGAGCTACTTTCGCCCCGACTTTGCCTAGACCCTGAATGGCGAAGGTCATGCCCTTCAATTCGTTGCGGTTCCACATTTTTTTCGCGGTGGCACGAATGCCTTGAATCACTCCCAGTGCCGTCGGCACCGAAGAGTCACCGCTACCACCGTATTCTTCAGGGACGCCAACAATGCATTCTGTCTCCCGTTTGGCGTGCACAAAATCCTGAGGATACGTGCCGACATCCGTCCCAGTGTAGAAACGTCCACCTAATCCCCCAACAAAACGGCCCAGGGCGCGGAACATTTCCGGAGTCTTGTCTGTAGCCGGGTCGCCCATGAGAACGCACTTGCCACCGCCGTTGTCCACGTCCGCGATGGCGCACTTGTAGGTCATGCCGCGAGACAGTCGCAGGACGTCAAACAACATTTCGTCTTCACTGCTGTACGGGCGCATTCTGCATCCACCCAGGGCCGGTCCAGCCGTCGTATCGTGAATGGCAATGATCCCTTTTAAATGTGTCTTCTTGTGTTGAAAGAAAATAACCTGTTCGTGTCCGAATTTCTCCATCTCCGCAAAAATCTCCATCTTACAAAACCTCCCTGATGTTAACCAGCCGCTTTGTAGTTTTCGGAAAAGGTTGAAGTGTGCCGGGGCCAAAGGGTATGACAGCGCTTACAGCATACATTCTAAGGCAACTGCGCGTCCACTTCACGGCCGACCTCTAACATTTTTTTGACACCTGAAGTTAATTCCCACGGTAGCGGGGTTGTCGCTTTTCCAGAAACGCCTGCACACCTTCGCGAAAATCGTGACTCCTCCCTGCTACTTCCTGGAACGCAGCCTCTCGTTCGAGGGCTTCCGGGAGCGATGCAAAGAAGTTTTCGTGCATCAGTTCCTTGGTCAAACGCAGGGCCACCGTAGGTCCATGAGCCAACCTTTCGGCAAAGGCCATCACCTGTGGAAGCAACTCGTCCGGTTCGTACACCGCGTTGACAATACCCAACCGCAGCGCCTGCCCGGCATCCAGCACGTCCCCTGTCCAGGCTAGTTCCAACGCCTTGCCAAGACCCACGAGGCGGGGCAAAAAGTAGCTGGATGCGGAGTCCGGGACCAGACCAATCTTGCTGAAAGCCATGGTGAACTTGGCCGTGGTGGAAGCAAACCTCACATCACAAGCCAGAGCCAGGCCAAAGCCTGCCCCCGCAGCGGCACCGTTAACCGCCGCCAGAAGCGGAACACGCAGGGTGTTCATTTTGGCAAGCAATGGATTGTACCTGTCGCGTACGCTGTTGGCCAGATGCAACTCACCCTTGACAGCAGTGGCGTCGCTCAGGTCTTGCCCCGCGCAAAATCCTCGTCCCGTCCCCGTCAACACGGCAACTTTCACACTTTCGTCGGCATCTACCTGCTTCATAGCTGCGTACAGGTCTTGCCCCAATTGCTCGTTAATGGCGTTGACCACTTCCGGACGGTTCAGCGAGACAACGGCTACGCCATCTTCAACTTGATACGAGACGGTTTCCCACGACACTCCGATTCCTCCATTCCTGCTGAATTCTTTGGCTCAGTCGTTTGGCGAGATGCGCAATCCGGTACGATTCAGCGGTGCAGAGAACTCAAGGTGTGCAATAGGTACTCAAGTTCGTTGAGGCGAATCTTGAGTTCGTGCTTCGTCGGGTCCTGGGCATCCCGAGACTCGTCCTCCAGAGTCTTGATGCGCCGTTGCAGCACCCGCTGCATCTGGTGGATGGCGTCCTGATACCCAATCTCCTCTTCCGTAGACACATGCACACCCTCTTCATCTGCGAGTTCGAACCAGACTCATTGTACCGCGAAAGGGAGTGCAGTGGTAGACATTCAGCGCAAGGGCCGTTTCACAAGCGCAAGAGATATCCGCCGTTGCCAGAACTTCGCCGCAGGGACGCGCCCTAACCCTTCCGCCAGGTGGAACCGCGCCAGGGCTTCAACGGTGGTGAGATACGGCAGCAACCAGGGGGGAGCGGAGAAACCGGACGCCACTTCCTCGCGCTGTGCAAACCTGGCGTCCAAGAGTAGCCTTTCCGCACTGGCAAACCGGCGAGTACGCGCAGCAAAGTAGGCGGCAAACAAGCCAACCATCGCCCCCTCACCGCCTGTCAGCTGGGCGTCCATGCGCTGAAGCGCCAGCCGGCCCTGTGACGGATTCCCTGTCTCTACTTCCCACAGAGACGCCCACAGTTGCTGGAATGTACTGGTTTGCACCAGTGCCGGCTGCCACAGGGCCAACAAAGCCTTGTCGTCACACCTCAAACGGTTGGCAAATGCCCTTAACAAGTGCTCAGACGGCACGCGTCGGCCTTGCTCAATGTGACACAGCGCGGCCTGCGACAGCAGCCCCTTGGCCAGGTCTCCCTGAGTGACGTGAGCCTGTTGACGAAGTCTGCGCAACTCCTGCCACGGGGTCCTGCAGCTACTGGTCACCGTCACCATTGAGCAACTCCGTCAGGGATACTCCCAGCGCCTTGGCGATATGTTCAAGTTTGACCACGTGTGACCCGCGCGATCCCGATTCGATGGCATATATGTAACTGACGGATACACCTGCCGACTTTGCCAATTCACGCACGTTCATGGATTGCTTCAAGCGCAGTGTTTTGACGTGCTCCCCAAGTCTCGTCATTTCAACACACCCCGTTTTCCTCTATTGAGGAAATTATACCGGAAATTTGCTCTTTTGAGGAACCCCAAATTTTCGATTGTAGAATAATAATTTTTGACACTGCTATCGCCAACCATGGGGCTGATTTTTCATTCTACATTTGTGTAAAATGGAGAGGGCTCGCTATAATTGACGTAGGAGGCGGGAAGATGTCCATCGCAGAAAAAGTCTCGGAGTTGCGAAAACGCAACGGCTACACTCTCAATCATCTGCACACCCTGACTGGAATCTCACTGAGCTACCTTTCAGCCATTGAAAACGGGCAACGACCCAACCCGTCCTTTTCTACCATGGAGCGCCTGGCCCAAGCCTTTGGCGTGCCCTTGTCCTATTTCAGCAGTACCCGCAGTGAAACCGACAGCGCTGCAGCCAATGACGCCGACTTGGGGAACCTGGTGGACCTGGCGGAGCGCATTTGCGAGCTGTACGACAAAGATACCCGCAACTTTCTCGTCTCAGAGTCTTCCCGTCCCTACCTCATGCTGGTGCAGCAACTGGCACGGCAGGGAGACTACGACGAGCCAGACCTGTTGCAGGCTATCGCCCAGTTTATTCGCGATCAAAAAGGTACCTACCCCAAAACGGGAAAGGTACCCAAGACAAGCCGCAAAAACGGTATTTCCTACGGGCAGGACGCCTGAGTTCGCCAATTGGCGGGCCGAATCACTCTTTCTCCGGCGCCGTGTTGGCCATCACCGCCGAACCCATTTCCGCCATCACCGCATCTTTCAGCAGCGCCTCAAAGTCCGCCTCCTGTCCGTGAATCGACTCTTCCAGCACTTCGTACCTGCCGCCTGGCCGCGGTTCCAGAACCACATAGCCGGTGAAAGGAAGGGTCTTACGAAACCGGTAGGTGACGTCGGCGAAGGAGATGCGAATGCGGTTGCCCTCATGGACTTGCGCCCAGATGAAGTGGCGCGCAAACCAGTAAAAAACGGACCCCACGCGGCTAAACCGAATGGCGAAAGACAGTGCCGTCTCGTCCCGGTCCGAGTCCTGAACCCAGTGAATGTCCCCCTGAACTTCGCCGGAGAGAGTAACTTTCCCGGCAATAATCTCCGCCTCACGCTGGGCGACGAAGTTCCACATCCATGGCAACGGGCCTGGCGTCGCGCTGACGTGCCAGCCCGCAGGAAAAGCTTTGCGAACGCGTTCATAGAGCAGACCTGCCTGGACACACCTCACAGCCAAATACACGAGCACAATACTCCCCATGACCAGAGTGGCATGAGCGGTTGTCCAGACGCCACTGACGTGGAGAATGACCCCCAGCGCCCCAGCCAGCAATATAACGATGTCCACAATGAAAAGTGCGTCAAAGGCCCACCGCCGTTTGGAAAACGGCCACAGAGCCTGGGTCCCGTAGGTTGTCAGCAAATCGAGTCCGACGTGAATGATAACGCCAAGGAACGAGACGAGATACAAGAGGCCCAAATGCCCCGGCCACCAGATGGACAGAGCCAGGCTAATGAGCAACGGCCACAGAAACCACATGGGCAACGAGTGCGACACCGCGCGGTGCTGCCGCAGGTAGGCCACAGGCCCAAAAAGCCAGCGGATGACATAGTCAAAGTCGGGGGCTTCGGATCCCAGTATGGCAGCGACGCAGACGCCTGCCGCCAGTCCCGTTTCGGGATTTGGGTGCGCGATTGCTGCCCAACTCCCGTATATACCCAGTCCCCACAAACCGTGTGTTACGTTATCCAAGCAATACCATCCTTTCAGTACGTAGCCTATGCTGACCCATTCAGCAGCGGCACCGGATGACGATGGTTGCCGATATTATTATATCATTTTGCTGGTTTCATCGCGGACGACACCGTCAGTTGCCTCCAGATAAGGAATGTTTTGCTGTAAGTACTCCACTATGTCACCCTGAACAAAATCGCTGCTTACCCAGCCGCTGCTCTGGGGCCAACGCCGGCGAACTTCTTGCAGAAAGGCTCGAATTTCCTTTTGCTGAGCCGCATTCGTGAGAAGTCGGAAGCCGTACTTGAAGACATTCTCTTCCACGTCCTGTGCCCAGACAAACCATCCCCGCACGGCGACATGCACGCCGAGGAGGTGGACCGTCAGTTGAAACGTGACGTGCTGACTTACGGGGAGGGTCACGTTGGAGTACAGGGCGATGCCGTCCCAGCCCACATTGTCTAGGACCACTTCCGTTGGATCGGCTTGGACTGCCCGCTGCCGAATCTGCTGAATCTGAACTGCGGCTTTCAACCCCCGCTGCAGCTGGAGCCGCTCTTTGCGGCGGCGTTCGTCGAGGTACAGGACAGTATCAGTCTGCTCCCGCGTTGGAACGAAGATGGATGTTTGGGCACTGTACCTGGTTCGTCGCAACATCTCCGTAAACTCTTCCGCTGGAACCGCACGGCTAAACAGGTAGCCTTGTGCGCTGTCACACTGTTGGAGCCTGAGGAAAGCGGCTTGCTCCTCCGTTTCCACCCCTTCGGCAATGACACTCAGGTTGAGAGCGTGAGCCAGTTGGATGACGGCCTTAATGATTTCCGAGCAAGTGTGTCCGCTGTCGCACTGACTAATGAAGGACTTGTCCACTTTCAGGATGTCTGCAGGCAAGCTGCGCAAATGGGTCAGGGAAGAATAGCCCGTGCCAAAATCGTCAAGCGCGATTTTTGCACCAAGTTGGCGAATGTCCTGCAATGTTCCATAAACGGCTCTGTCGGATGTGACGACCATGGTTTCCGTAATCTCTACGTCCAGCCAGCGAGCCTCCATTCCCGTGGCTTGAAGAATGGTTTGTATCACCGGTAGCAGGTCCTTGCGCGTCAAATCCCGGGCGGAAAAATTCACCGCGATTCGAATGGCGTCGAAACCTGCCTCCACCCACTTGGCCCACTGAGCGGCAGCCGAACGTAGAACCCATTCTGTTAATTCAACAATCAAGCCGGTTTCTTCGGCAATAGGAATAAACTCCTCAGGAGACACCAGGCCCCAGTCCGGGTGCTGCCAACGAACGAGAGCTTCCGCTCCCATCAACGTACCCCCGTTTAACGAAACCTGGGGTTGAAAGTAGAGCTGCAATTCGCCATTTCGCAGTGCCTTTGCCAAATCGTTGGCCAAGGTGAACAGTTTCAGGGCATTGACACTTGCGGAGGGTGAATGCACGTGCGCGGCGTGGCGCGGATCCTCCTTCGACCGGTTCAGTGCAATGTTGGCTGTACGGATTAAGTCTTCCGCCGTTGTAGCGTCCGCAGGGAAGAGGCTGATACCTACGCTGACGTTGACGTGTAGTTCATAAATGTCGTCGAGAACAAAAGGCTGTTCCAGGAGACTTTGCAACTGTTTGCCCACAGCTAGAGCGCCACCTGCAGATGTGACCTCCTGCAGGACGACAAACTCGTCTCCGCCGAATCTGGCCACTGTGCTACCTGGGTGGACAAAGCCTTGCAGGCGCTGTGCAATGGCTACCAACAGCTTGTCTCCCAAAGCATAGCCCAAATGGTCGTTGATGTCCTTGAACTTGCGCAGCTCCGCAAAGATGACCGCCAGTAAATTGCCATCCGCCGAACGACTGGCTACTTCCCGCTGCAGCAGTTTATTCAGGAGAATGCGGTTGGCCAGGCCGGTTAGGTTGTCGTAATAGAGTTGCCTATCCAATTCCTGGCGCAGCCGGACCTTTTCTGTAATGTCCGTGCGGAAGGCCATGAAGCGGTATGGCTTGTGCTGACTGTCCATCAGGGGAACAATGACACAATCCATCCATAAGAGAGACTTGTCCTTAGCGCGGTCGCAAATTTCTCCGCTCCAGGTATCGCCGGCCAGAATAGTCGCCCACAGTTGTTCAAAGAAAGCCCTGGGGTGCACCCCGGAGTTGACAATGCGATGGGTCTGGCCAACCAGTTCTTCCCTCGTGTACCTGAGCATTTCACAAAACCTGTCGTTGGCATCAATAATGACGCCGTTCAAGTCGGTGACCGTAAAGATAGAAAATTGGTTAAGGGCGTATCTCAAATCCTTCCACTGGCCTAACACCGCTTGCAAAACAGGCCGCAGTTCACTGGCCGAAAAAGAATCCGCCTTCTGGGCAGCACGCAGTTCAGCGCCGAGAGGGGAGCCCTTCAAAAACTGTTCCACCAGTTCCAAATTTTCTTCATCAGATAAAAGCAAGTGAAGGAATTCTGCAGATTCGCGGGGCATCCGTTGCCCTCCGTTATGACGATGACATATGATTACGTACCTTCACTGTAGAGAAGAAAAACATACTACTGCCATGGCCATAACAGACTATCTACCCCTCAAATTGTTACAAAAATTTGTCCAAGCTTATAGCGTCACCGTCATTGGTATTACGTGTCAACACCAGTTTCCTAGATTCTTGCTATTTCTTCTGTGTGAGTTGACGCAACGTGTCCCACTCATCCGCAGTGACGCTGTCCAAGTGGTTGAACTCTCCGGCGCCCTGCAGCCATTCCCCGCCGTCAATGGTGACAACTTCCCCGTTGATATAGGCCGCGCCATCTGAAATCAAGTAGGCTGCAAGGTTCCCTAGTTCTTCCTGCCGCCCAACGCGACCCAACGGGTTACCTTCCACCACGCGGTTGGCCAGCTCAGGCAGGGGCAGCAATCGCGACCACGCTCCCTCTGTTGGAAACGGCCCCGGAGCAATGGCGACATGGCGAATCCCGTACTTACCCCATTCCACCGCGAGGCTGCGGGTCATAGCCAGCACCCCCGCCTTTGCGGCCGCAGATGGGACCACATAGCCCGATCCGGTCCAGGAGTAGGTTGTAACAACATTCAGCACCGTCCCGGGCAGCTTGTTCTCAATCCAGCGTTTCCCCATTTCTGAGGTGCAGTAGAACGTTCCGTGGAGGACGATATTAAGCACGGCGTCAATGGCGCGGGGGGACAACCGTTCTGTCGGGCTGATAAAATTTCCCGCTGCGTTATTGACCAATACGTCAATGCGTCCAAATCTATCCCACACCTGTTCAACCATGTCTGCCACCTGACCGGTATCGCGGACGTCGCAGACGGTATAGAAGACGTCACTGGAGGCTGTACTCATTTCCTGTGCTGCCTGTTTCAGGACCTCTTCCCTGCGGCCACAAATGGCCAGCTTGGCGCCAAGGGAAACGAACCGCTCACCCATGGTGCGGCCCAAACCGGTGCCTCCGCCCGTAACCAGGACAACCTTGCCTTCTAGTAGATTGTTCTGAAACATATCCTACCTCCCAAATTTTCTGAACATATTTTCGCTATGTCTATCATACCTCGTTTCTGCTCGGATGGCGCAAAAATGCCTCACAAAATACCGCATGACTGCTCCATGGATTGAAGCACCCCGGAGTTGAAGCCGTCTATGTCTATGAAGCAGCCTGGCACTGCTGGCAATATCCGTAGACTTCAAAGCGGTGGCTGACTACCGTAAAGCCCGCTAGCTTCTGCCCCAATTCCTCCATGGGACACATGTCCAACGGAAATGTCCGGCCACAGCCAAGGCAAACCACATGGTGGTGGTGCGCCTTGCGACACGTCAATCGATAACGGGCACCTTCCTCGCTGAATTCCATGGTTTCCAGAATGGACTCATCTACCAGCAGAGCCAGCGTCCGATATATCGTGTCAAAGCTGACGTTGGGATATTTCTCCTGCATGCGTTCGTAGACCTCTTTGGCCGGAAGGTACTTGTCCGGCTGTTGGACAAACACATCCACAATGGCCCGCCGCTTGCCCGTAAACTTGAAACCGGCCTCCTTCAAACGTCGAAGAATCTGCTCCGTGGACATTGTACCTGTAGATTCCATGGCAAAAGGCCTCCCGTCATGGCACGAGGATTGCACCATATGCTCAAATTGTACCGCAATTTCCGACAGACGCAAATCGTAATCATACCAATTTACAAATCGGAATCATTCTGATATACTCCAAAATACAAGAGGCTCAGAAGAACTGTTAGCCAGGTGAGCATTGATTTCGCCGCGGTAGGTTTTACGGTTGGTCTCTACAAAACAGAAAGTTATGGAAGGATGAAGCGTGTGGTGTCAATGAAAACTCCGCAAAAAGCGCGCCGCAAAACCGTAGAGGGAGCGAACCTGGGGCACCGTGCCCAGAGTGGCCGGAAATCCCGTATCGCCATGTTCACGGTGCTGGCTGGAGGAAGCCTGGTAGTATTGACGGGGTGTGGCGCGTCCACGTCAGGAAACGGCACCAACAGCGCCAATAACGCTGCGTCGGCAACGGGTAGCACACTGCAGGTGGTGGCCGCTGAGCCCCAATATGGGAACATTGTGCAGGAAATCGGGGGTTCTCAAGTCACGGTTTACACTGTCATCAATAATCCCAACACCGATCCTCACGATTACCAGGCCGGCACCAATGACGCCAAACAAGTGGCCGCAGCCAACCTGGTAGTTCAAAACGGATTAGGGTACGACAGCTTTATGAACCAGTTGGAGTCCTCATCACCCAATCAGAATCGCAAAGTAGTGGAAGCCGGCCAAGTGCTGGGCGGGACCGCCGGGGTCACCAATCCCCACATCTGGTACCAACCTGGGGCTATGGCAAAAGTGGCGCAATCCATTGAAACAGACCTGGTGGCGCTGCGGCCGTCGCAAAAAGCGCTGTTCAGCGCCAACTTGGCGAAATTCACTCAATCCCTGCAGCCCTGGCAACAGGAGATACAGCAAGTCAAACAAAAATTCTCCGGCAGTCCCGTTGCCGTTACGGAACCGGTGGCGGACGATATGTTGGAGGCCGCCGGTCTGTCCATCAAGACACCCTCGGCCTTTGAGACGGCTGTGATGAACGGTACCGATGCGTCCCCCCAGAGTGTCGCCCAGGAACAAGGGCTGTTGACTCACCATGAAGTGAAGATGTTGGTCTACAACGAACAGGCAACGGACAGCGTTACCACGTCCCTGCTGAGTCTGGCTAAAACGAATCACATCCCCGTAGTCCCGGTGTACGAAACCATGCCCAGAGGGACCACCTACGCCCAGTGGATGCTTTCCGAGACCAAGGAAATTTATGGTATTCTCAACAACGGCAAGTAGTGGGAGAGAGTGCAATGAACAAGCAGAATATCCTGGAGCGGCAGTGGCAAACGGCGGCAGAACGCGCTTCCAACCCCGCGTCCCAGGCCGCGCACAGCGTAAACCGGAACACGGTGGAGCCGGCGAATGCCGGGACATCCTCCGGCGACCACCCAACAGCAACAGCGGAACACCTGTTGGAGTTACGCACTGCCGACGTCTCCGTGGGCCGCAGGCTGCTCCTTTCCAATTTGAATTTCCACGTGGACAGAGGCGATTTTGTGGGCTTGCTTGGCCCCAACGGTGCCGGTAAAACCACGCTGCTGAAGGTGTTCCTGGGTCTGCTTCCCGTCCAGCGCGGCACTCTTACGGTATTTGGGCATTCAGCCGCAAAGGGCAACGCCAACATTGGCTACGTGCCCCAGTCCATTCACCTAGATGCGGATGCGCCGCTTACTGGGCGCGATCTCGTTGGCCTGGGCCTCGACGGGCACCGTCTCGGCTTTGCGTGGCCCAATCGCAGCCGCCGGGAGAAGATACACGCGGCGCTGCAAGCCGTGGACGCGCTGGATTTTGCCGACGCCCGCGTGGGCCGATTGTCCGGTGGACAGCAACAGCGGCTGCTCATCGCCCAGGCCCTCATTGGCCGGCCGCAGTTGCTGCTGTTGGACGAACCCCTGTCCAATCTGGATATTCGCATGGCCCATGAAATCGTGCACCTGCTGGCTGACATCAACCGGACTCAGGGCATCGCTGTCGTACTGGTTGCACACGATGTGAATCCGCTACTAGGTGCCATGAACAAAGTGCTCTATCTAGCCGGAGGCCGCGCAGCCATGGGTCCAGTGGATGAAATCATTGATAGTCGCGTTCTTAGCAGCCTCTACGGCTACACCGTGGAGGTCCTGCGCGTCGGCGGACGCGTCATGGTGGTAGGGGGCAAGGACCAAGGCGGCGATGTCGAGGATTTGACCGGCTGCCTGCACTGTGACGGCCAGGAGACGGTGGCGCCATGATAGCACTGTGGCACCAACTCCTGGGCAACCCCCAGGTGCGCGAGGCCCTCTGGGTGGGTACGCTGGTGGCCGCCATTTCTGCCGGCAGCGGTTTTTTCGTCGTGCTGAGAGGCCAGTCCTTCCTCGGTCACGTCCTGACAGACGTGGGCGTTAGCGGCGCCTCGGGAGCTTTTTTGCTAGGGCTCAACCAGTGGTATGGTTTCTTACTGTTTGGTCTGGCCGCCGGAGAAACGGTAGAAGGACTGGGTAGCAAGGCCCACAACCGCGACATCTCAACAGGCATCGTCCTGTCTTTCGCCATGGGACTCGGTGCTCTGTTCCTGTACCTGGACGCGCGGTTGACCGGGCAGGCTTCGGCAGCACAACTTATTCTGTTTGGATCGCTGTTCACCATCACTCCGGACACGGTTCTGCCCATTGTCCTCAGTTCCGCTCTGGCGGCACTGCTAATTGTGGCCCTCTACCGGCCACTGCTTCTCATCTCCGTCAATCCCCAAACCGCCGAGGCCAAGGGCGTCAAGGTGAAACTCGTCAGCCTGCTGTACGTCGCCGCTCTGGCAATCACTGTGGAAAACACGGCTCTGGTGATTGGGGCACTGATGTCTACAGCTTTGCTCATTGGCCCCGCCTATACCGCGCTGCAGTTGACGCGCAGGCCACAGCGGGCATTGGTCACGTCGGTGGTTTTTTCCTTAATTGTGACGTGGTTGGCAATTATCTTGTCCATTGCCAGTTCCGCATGGCCGCCCCAAGGCCGCGGATGGCCGGCCAGTTTCTTTATTGCCGTGTTTGCCGTAGTTCCCGCGGCGCTGGTTGCGGTGGTCCAGTCCGGTGCGCGCCGCCGGCCCGGCAGACGCGGACCTCAGTCCTCCCAACTGGTGAAGGGGGGCCATGTCCGTTGAATATTTTCAACTGGCTGTTTGCATCCGGAATGTTGACGCAGACGTTTATGATTCACGCCTTTCTGGCCGGAACGGCAATCGCAGTCATGTCCGCCTTCATTGGACTGTTTGTGGTCCTGCGCAAGTGGACCTTTGTCGCTCACGCCTTACCGAAAATTGGATTCGCCGGCGCCTCCGGAGCCGTACTGCTGGCACAGTCGCCACTGTTGGGCGTTGTGGTCTTCTCCATTGGCGGCGCCGTCGCCATTGGCAATCTCCAGCGACGCGGACGAGCCGATGCCATGATTGCCCTCACCCTGGTGCTGGCTCTGGGTGTTGGCGGCCTGTTCCTGAGTTGGTCCAATAATTTTGCGCAAAACACCTACGGGCTGCTGTTTGGCCAAGTGGTGGGAATTAGTGGCGCGCAAGTATGGTGGACGCTCATCATGTCCGCCGTCTGCATACTGGCCGTCCTGCTGCTGTACCGGCCCCTGCTGCTCACGACACTGCGCAGCGACTGGGCCCAGAGTCGCGGCATACACTCCGGTGTCGTGGATGTCCTGTTCCTGCTGGTGGCCGGAGTGGCAGCCTCTCTCACCGTTCCTTTGGTCGGGGTTTTGCTCAACTTCAGCCTCATTGTCGCCCCGACCGCTGCTGCCATGAAATTGGCCAAGAGGCCCCACAGCGTCCTCTTCTGGAGTCTGGGAATCTCCGTTTTCAGCATCTGGATCTCGCTCGTTCTCGCCTACCACATTGGCTGGCCCGTCAGCTTTTTCGTCACCACCGTCACCACGGTGATTTACCTGCTCTCTATCGCCATCCAGCGCTACTGGCTGGAAGGCTAAGCCGCAGACAAGGCTCCTAGGCGGATGTCACACAGGCAGGACGTCCAGCGTGTGGACGCGTCGCACTGGTTTGCCGAAGGCTTCCGTGGCCTCGCGGACAAGGATGTCCACATCGCCGTAGTGAGGGTAGTGGGTGAGAGCCAGTTGCTTGACTCCGGCTGCAGCCCCCATCTGTCCCACCTGATGGCTGGTGAGGTGGCCCGCTCCCTTGGCCTGCTTCTCCATGCCGCGGTACATACTGGCCTCGCAGACAAACAAGTCTGCGTCGGCGGCATGGAGAAGCAGGTCCTCGTTCCACGACGAGTCTCCGGAGAAGACGAAGGCTTTTCCATTCGCTTCGAATCGGGGTGCCAGGCAGTAGAGTGGATGCGTGGTTTCCACAAAGCGAAGGGTAGTGCCTGCCAGTTTCAGTACGCTGTCGGTGTCAATCCAGTGTACCTCGGCCAATGGTTCTCCCTGCAAATCCGCCACGGCCGGCGTAGCGGCTTCGGGCAGATAAATGGGTAGCGGCCGGGTTCGCGTTCCTTGCAGCCTTGAGAGCAGCAGCGCGTAGCTGAGGACACCCAGGTCTGCAACGTGATCGTGATGGTGATGAGTCACCACCACAGCATCCAGTTGGGCAATGCCGGCGACTTTGAAGAGTTGGGAAAGGACACCGGATCCGCAGTCCAGCAGAATCCTCTCGTTACCTGTGTTCACCAGAAAGCCGGTGGTGGCCTCGCCTGCTTCCGGATATGTACCCCAGTATCCTAAAACCTGAATTTCCATGACCAGACCTCCTGTGGCAATCGCATTTTTTCTCATCTTAGCCCTTGTGCTTCCCCACGGGTAACATGGTATCCGACATAAACCCCCATGGAACGGCCCACGGGGGATCCATTTTCTCTTTGGCCGACACTGTCCTCATTGCCCGCGTTGCCACTGCAAATACGTGGGCATCCGCCTCAGTGCGGCCACAAACTCCCGCCGCTTGACCCAGCGGGCGCCGGCATCCACGGCTTTTTTTCGAATCTCCTCGTTGATGAGGTCAAAGTGCGGGCGCCCTGGCGTCCAGTGCACCCACTCCCGCTTTAACCCAATGTTCTCACCGAAGCGGTACAGTTCTTCCACGCCTGTATCGCTAATTAAATGGATTCCGTCCGTATACAACATCTAGCGTAGCATCCCCCAGGATGCGCGAGCCCTTGCGTTGAGTTCCCTTCCCCCGGCCCGGCCAGCCTGCAAAGGCGCTGCGGCCAGCCGTCTAGTCTCCAATGGCCGTTCGCAGCGGTATGGAAAACTGGCTGTTGTACAGCTCGGCGTAAGTTCCGTCCTTGGCCAGAAGTTCGTCGTGGGTCCCCTGCTCCACAATCATGCCGTGTTCCATGACGAGAATGAGATTGGCGTTACGAATCGTGGACAGGCGGTGCGCAATGATGAAATTCGTGCGCCCCCGCATCAGTGCCTGCATGGCGCTTTGAATCTGAATTTCAGTCCGGGAGTCCACCCCGCTGGTTGCCTCGTCCAGGATGAGAATGGGTGCGTCTGCAAGAAAGGCTCGCGCAATGGTAATCAACTGTTTCTGACCATAAGATACGTTGGAGGCCTCCTGGTTAATCATGGTGTCGTACCCGTCCGGTAACGTCATAATAAAGTGATGGGCATTGGCCGCTTTGGCCGCCGCAATGATTTCCTTCTCTGTGGCGCGAATGCGCCCGTAGGCGATGTTCTCGCGAATCGTGCCATTGAACAGCCAGGTGTCCTGAAGGACCATGCCGAACATGCTGCGCAGTCCGTGACGGGTGAATTTGCGGATGTCTACGCCGTCCACCGTGATGCTCCCGTCGTTGACGTCGTAGAAGCGCATCAACAGGTTCACCAGCGTCGTCTTGCCGGCACCGGTCGGACCTACAATTGCGATGGACTGCCCGGAACGCACGGAGATGTTCACATCTTTCAGAAGTGGCTTGTCGTCCTCATACTGGAAGTTCACATGCTTCAGTTCCACGTTGCCCTGGGGTACCTCCGGCACGGCCTCGGGAGTGACTGTCTCCACTTCCACCGGCTCGTCCAACACCTCAAACACCCGTTCCGCCGATGCCACCGTGGACTGGATGATGTTAGAAATGTTTGCGGCTTGCTGAATGGGCTGCGAGAACTGCCTCGCGTACTGAATAAATGCCTGAATATCTCCCACCTGGATGGCGCGCTTGGTTACCAGGATGCCACCCACGACGCAGACAAACACATAGCCCAGGTTTCCAATGAAGTTCATCATGGGCATTATCATGCCGGAAATGAACAGGGATTTCCACGTGGCGTCGTAGAGCTTGCTGTTGTTCTCCTGGAATTTTTCAATGGAATCGCGCTCGCGTCCATAGGCCTTGATAATGTCGTGACCGGTATAGGCTTCTTCCACATGACCGTTCAAATCACCAATGAGTTTGCGTTGATCGAGAAAGTACTTTTGCGACCGTTTGACCACCACGCCCGTCACCAGGAGGCTCAACGGCAGCGTCAGGACAATAATCAGCGTGAGAATGGGGCTCATGGTGAGCATCATGATAAGCACGCCGATAAGTGTGACAATGGACGTAATGGACTGAACCAGTGTCTGCTGCAGGGTGCTGCTGATGTTGTCCATGTCGTTGACGACGCGGCTGAGAATTTCTCCGTGGCTGCGGCCGTCAAAGTATTTCAGCGGCAACTTGGAGAGCTTCTCGTTAAGTTCCTTGCGCATGTCGTAGACCAGGGTTTGTGACACACCGGCCATAATGTACTGTTGCAGGTAGGTAAACAGAGAACTGAATAGATACAGCCCAATGAGTATCAAAACAATCTTCCCAATGTAGGGGAAGTTCACAGTATTCCCCGGAACGCCGTGCAGCTTCAGAATCATGGCCTGGTACAACGACGTAGTGATTCTGCCCAGCAACCTCGGGCTCAAGATGGTGAACACCGTACTCAGTGTGGCCATGAGCAAAACCACGACGAGACCGCCTGCGTGAGGTTTCAGATAGCCTAGCAACCGGTTGACCGTCCCGCGAAAGTCCTTGGGCTTTTCCGCTGGACCGAATCTGCCGCGGCCGCCAGGACCGCGCCCCCCGCCAAAGCCGGGAGGACCCATGCCTACGCCAGGGCGAGGACCCGTCCCGGATGCGGCAGCAGAATTAACGGGCGGTACAGTGGAATTGGAATTCCCCGCTCTCATGCTCCCACCTCCCCGTTCAACTGGGACGACACAATTTCGCGGTAGACGCTGCAGGTCTCTACCAACTCTTCATGTCTGCCCACGCCAACCAATTGCCCTTCGTCCAATACCAGAATCTTGTCCGCATACATGATGCTGCTCACTTTCTGGGAAACAATGATAACTGTGGCGTTGTTGGTTTCAGGCCACAAACGGTTTCTGACGCGAGCTTCCGTTCTGGCGTCCAGTGCGGAAAAACAGTCGTCGAACAGGTAGACCTTGGGCTGGCGCGACAGGGCCCGCGCAATAGCGAGACGCTGCCGTTGCCCGCCGGACAGGTTCGTCCCACCCTGGGTGACAAAGGCGTCGTACTGCCCTTCCATTTCCTCAATAAAACCAGCCGCCTGCGCAACCTCCGCTGCATGGCGGACTTCTTCGTCCGTCGCGTCCTCTTTCCCGTAGCGAATGTTGTCGGCAATGGTTCCGGTAAACAGCAACGGTTGCTGGGGGACCCAGCCAATCTGCTTGCGCAACTCAGCCTGCGTCAAATCCCGTATGTCCACGCCGTCCAGCAGGATTTTGCCGCCGGTAACATCATAGAAACGGGGAATAAGCTTCGACAGAGTCGACTTTCCGGCACCGGTGCCGCCAATGATGGCGGTAATTTCCCCTGGGTTGGCGGTGAAGGAGATGTCGTTGAGGGTGGGCTCTTCGGCGCCGGCGTAGCCAAAGGTGACATGTTGAAACACAATCTGCCCAGTCGGTTGCTCACCAGAGACTGACGGCAGAGAAACGGGGTGTGCTGCATCAAGGATTTCCGGAGCCGTATCCAGAACTTCATTAATACGTGCCGCAGAGACCGATCCCCTGGGAATAATGACAAACATCATGGACACCATCAACAGCGAGAACATGATTTGCATGGCGTACTGGATGAACGCCATTAAGTCTCCCACCTGCATATCGCCGGCACCAATGAGGTGACTTCCGTACCAGACAATGGCAACGGTGGACAGGTTCATGAGCAACATCATCACCGGCATCAGCGTTGCCATAATGCGGTTGACCCGAATGGCCGTGTCCATGAGTGACCGGTTGCCTTCCTCAAAGCGCTCATTTTCACTTTCCACCCGATTGAAAGCGCGAATCACGCGGACGCCTGTCAGCGCCTCGCGGACGATGAGGTTCAGGTTGTCCAGTTTTTTCTGCAGAATCCGAAAGAGCGGGACGCCGCGACTGGTGACCGACCAGATGACCAGAGCCAGAATGGGCAGCACCGCCACCAGCAGAAGAGACAGTCTACCGTTCTTGGAAATGGCCATGACAATACCGCCTGCAGCCATGATGGGCGCTGCAATAACCATGCGCAGAGACATGGTGAGAACCTGCTGGAGACGGGTAATGTCGTCATTGGTGCGGGTAATGAGGGTGGCGGTTCCAATCTTGTCGAAAGCCTGCCGCGAGAAGTTCTCTACGTGCGTGAACAGCTTGTCGCGCAGAATGAATCCGAACCCTGCGGAAGCACGGGCAGATTCATAGCTGGACCAGATGGAGAAGACCACGGCCAGCGCCGAGACTGCCAGCATCCAGCCGCCGACTCGCCAGATGTAGGGGATGTTGCCCTGAACAATCCCGGTATCGACAATATCGGACATGAGCGTCGGCAGATACAGGTTGGCCAAGGATTGTAAAAATGTCAGAATAATAACGAGAGTAATGGCGACACGATACGGTTTGAGTACACGAAATAGCTTCCACACAGACAATCACTTCCCATTCGCGATTCCACCCCTGTATCATAGCGAACTGCGCCGCCCAATGCACCTAATGACTTGCGCATTTGCGAGGTTTTCGAGAGCCGGGCCAGTGGCAATCGCGCACAAGGCCGGTCCTGAAAGGCGCACCATACGCAGTTTCTGACCATCTAGCCAATCGCTTCTGCAACCGGGGACATCGGCTCATAGGCGCAGGACGGGTCTTCCGCCAGGGCATCCTGGTGGTGGGCAAAGGCGCGCGATCGCGATCCGCCACACAAATCACGGTATTCGCAGACGCCACACTTCCCCTGGAACTTTGCCGAGCGAATGGCCTGCAGCACCGGATTGTTACGGTAAATTTCGGCAATACTCGCGGACTTCACGTTCCCCAAATCTACCGGCAGGAAGCCGGCGGGGTAGACAGTGCCGTCATGGGCAACAAAGATAATTCCCTTGCCGTCGCGGGTGCCACTGGTCTGCGCCTGCGGCGGCGAACTGGGCGCGCCCAAACGCTGCCGCAGCTCCTTGGACAACGACACATACAAATCGCCAAGGTGATACTTTTCGGCGACACTTTTCGTAGCTTCCAGTTCACCCGTAACAGCCGTGTCCGGCCCGCCTTGGGCAGTGACTTCCTCGTCCTTGCGGTTGACAATAACGCGGCGGAAGAAAGGGGCTTCCACGGTTCGGACAATCAAATCATAGGCGGAGGCCTCGTAGAGAAAATGGCTCACATCCTCGCATTGTTCAGCGGACAGTTCCGCGGACTCCTTGCCCCGGCCCACATGGATGAGGAAGAAGACTTCCCAGATTTTCACGCCGATATCCTTGAAGAGTTCCACCAGCGCGGGCAGTTCCTGGACATTGTCCTTCATCACCGCCGTATTCACCTGAACGTCAAAGCCCGCGTCCACCAATCGCCTCAGTTGCGCCACAGTGTCCACAAAATGGCCGGAAATGCCGCGAATGGTTTCGTGGGTGGAAGCCAGGGCGCCATCCAGACTAATGGACACCGCCTTCACGCCGAGGGACTTCATTTGTTCAATATTCTCTTTTGTCAGCCGTGGCGTGACACTGGGCGCCATGCCCACCGGGATATGGCGAGACTTAGCGTAACTGACGAGGTGAAAAATATCGTCTCGCATCAGTGCGTCGCCACCGGTGAAGATGAGAACAGGGTAGGGGCGACCAAACTCGATTAAGCTATCAATGAAGCGTTCCGCCTCTGCAGTCGACAACTCTCCTGGGGCCGGCGTGGACACAGCTTCGGCACGGCAGTGCTTGCAAGCCAGGAGGCACGCCTTGGTAGATTCCCAGAAGACCAGAATGGGGCGTTCATCAAAATTCAAAGCCATGTGCAATTCACCAACCTTTGAGGGATTTTTACGCCATGCATTCCTAGTTCAAGCCAATATGCTACCTACCGTAACGCTTTGAGTATACAAGTTGCACGCATGCTACTCCTGCTGCAGTCAGACTAATTCTGACAGTTTCATGGCGTTTGTCGATGTTAAAAAAACCCACGCAGACTTTTGACATCAGCTTTGCCATGCCTGTCTGCGCGGGATTGCGACATTAAAATACCAGAACCCTCGTATCAACACCTGCGTAGGCCCGTGCCTGGGTCCCAGGGATATTATTTGCCAGCTCTGTGCAACCTCGTCAGTCTTTGGTGAAAGCGTCGGTCAGCACCGGTACAATTTGCTTCTTCCGGGAGACAACTCCGTTGAGGGTGGTCTGCCCGTCTTCCAGGCGGACCCCGAAGGCCTGTTCCACCATGTGGGCCATGGGGCCCACTGCCAGTGCCACGGAATTGCTGTTGAGAATGTCCGTAACTGCAAACAGGAAAAGGGCCAGTCCTTTTTCAGCTACCACGGATTCCAGTTGTGCGACCACTTCTGTCTTGCGGCTGAGGACATCGTTGACATCCACAGCGTTGACTTGGGCAATTTCCACCCTGTGACTGCCCATGGGGAACTCCTTTGCGTCCATAGAAATCAGTTGCTGCACGGTTCGGCCACTGAGGTCGGCGCCTGCCTTCAGCATTCTGAGACCGTAGTCCTCCACATCCACACCGGCAATGGCAGCCAGTTCGCGAATGGCATTGACATCCTCATTCGTACACGTGGGAGATTTCATCAGCAGAGTGTCGGAAACGATAGCGGACAGCATCAGGCCGGCAATGTCTTGGCCAACGGTGACATGGTGCTCCTTGAACAATTTGTTCAGGATGGTGGCCGTACACCCCACCGGCTCGGCTCGATAGTACAGAGGCGCAGCCGTTTCGAAGCTGGCGATTCGATGGTGGTCGATGACCTCGATGACCTGCACCTGACTGCGGTCGGAGACGCTCTGCTGGCTCTCATTGTGATCGACCAGAATCACCTGCCGCACCTCATTGGCCACGGTCTCAACCTGTCTCGGCACCCCTACCTGAAAGGCGTTGAGGACATATTTGGTTTCTTCGTTCAACTCACCCAGCCGGACGGCCTCCACCGGCATCCCCAGTTGGCGTTTTAAGTCCGCATAGGCGATGGCGGAACAAATCGAGTCTGTGTCCGGGTTCTTGTGCCCAAAAACGAGTACTTTGTCCAATCCAAAACCTCCTCATAGGTCCACGAAAGAGTGGTGGAGGACACTGCTGGCATCGCCCGTTCCTCCAGTATGTAACTATTCATAGAATACCAGCGCTGAAAGATGTGAGGCAAGTTTACCCAGACACAAGAACAGCGAACCACGCACATCACGCGGTTCGCCGCCACAATTGTCTCTACTCCGTGTCAATTAGTAGGCCGTCCAGCCGGCGTCTGCGGTGATGACGGTGCCATTCACAAAACTGGAATCGTCAGACGCCAGAAACAGAGCCACTGTCGCAATTTCTTCCGGCTGACCAGACCTGGGATTCAGGCCGATTCCCGCCATGGCCTGCTTCACGCCGAGATATTCCATGTCCAAATTGGGTGTATCCGCCATAATGTTGGTTTCCACACCGCCGGGTGCGATGGCGTTGCAGCGGATGCCGAATTTGTGATACTGATACCCAACGTTCTTGGTGAGCCCTATCACCGCGTGCTTGGACGCCGTATAGGCTGCGCCGGCGCGCGATCCGTACAGCCCACCAATGGAAGCTGTGTTAATGATAACACCGTGTCCCTGGTCCATCATGATAGGTAACGCTTTGCGAATAGCCCGCATCGGGCCGGTGACATTGACGGCAAAAACGCGATTCCAGAGATCGTCTGTTACATCGGCAGCCGAGGTCATCTTGTCCATAATACCGGCGTTGTTGACCAGAATATCCAGGTGGCCAAAAGTGTTTACGGCTGTGTCAATCATCTTCTGCACGTCTTCCTCAACCGCCACATTGGCCACGACACCCACGGCGGGCTTGTCGGCTGTCTGGAGCTCCGATACCACCTCATTCAGTGAGGTTTCCACAACGTCCGCCAACACCACTTTTGCGCCTTCTTCAGTAAACAGCTTCGCCATTTCTTTGCCCATGCCCGATGCAGCGCCAGTGATGACTGCAACCTTGTCCTGGAGTTTCAATTGTGGCCCTTCTTTCCATGAGAATTATAGTCTTAAATAGCACTTTCAGTATAAACCCAAAGAATATTGTTTCCGCTACCGGCAGGGAGTATGAATTCCCATTATTCATGAATTTGATTTCCTGCTGCTCCGCTGCGGCTTGCGTGTCCTCAGAAAATGCCAGGTGCAACAGGTGCAACGGGTGCAAAACGCCCAGCACGCGTTTCAAGAAATTTTCTTGTTCACCTCTTGCTTGTGACGTTACGTCATGTAGTACAGTTCATGGTAGATGGAGGCGGGATGATGAGCGACGACAATAACCAGATGCTGATTGGCGAACTTGCGCAGAGGGTGGGCGTTACCGTACGGACGTTGCAGTACTACGACAGAATTGGATTACTTCCGGCGAAGTCCACAGAGGGTGGACGCAGAGCGTACACCGGGGAGCATATCATACGTCTGCAGCGGATTCTTTTTCTGAAGTCTCTTGGCTTTTCCCTGGATGACATTCGAAATTACCTGTCTGACAGCAGCTCTACCGCCAACCTCACAAAAATCTTTACACAACAGCGGGAAATTTTGCAGCATCAAATGGAACGTATGGCTGAAGCGGTGCGGCAACTGGATGCCGTCATTGAGGAGTTGGAATCAGGGCAGGAGATGAATTTTCAAAGGATTGTGGCTCTCATGGAGTTGATGAAACAGAACAATCCGTACGACTTTGCCCTGAAGTACATAAAAGACGAACAGTTCGCCAGGTTGAGCCAGAGGTTTGAGAACTCCGCAGGCGCCGACGAATTTATGAAACAAGCCAACGAGCTGATTGCACAAGCACAAGACCTATATCTCCGTCGCGCCAGCCCATCCGGGCCTGAGGGTCAGGCGATTGCCGGCAGGTGGTGGCACCAGATTGAGTCCCTGACACAAGGAGATGAGGAACTGTTGAAATCTCTCGTATCTGTCGGAACGAACTTGGAGAACTGGCCAGAACGCGCAGCGAATATCCAGCAAGTGATGAAGGATTTCTTGGGGCCGGCGCTGGTTATATATTTGGAAAGTATTGGCATTCATATCGCAGAAGCGGGGGAGAGGGCAGATGAATAATCTGGATGGCAACATCGCCGTGAGCATCCAAGGTTTGGTAAAACGGTATGGGTCGTTCACAGCAGTCAACGGCATTCATCTCGAAGTCCGTCGGGGCGAGGTCTTCGGCCTGTTGGGGCCCAACGGAGCCGGAAAAACCACAATTTTGGAGTGCCTAGAGGGCATTCGCAAAACAGACGGCGGTGTTTTGAGGGTGGCCGGTTGTAATCCCCAGGCCAACCAGCGCAGTCTGCGGCGAAAGCTGGGCGTGCAACTGCAGGTTTCTGCCCTTCCTGACACCATACGCGTCGGAGAAGCCATCTCCCTGGTAAAGTCATGGAATTCCCCCACGCTGCAAAAAG
>Ga0187809_10000072_pt1 | contig 74620 bp, 61 predicted proteins | sample NC_wetland_sal_i_8_FD_132415 | JGI IMG/M metagenome (GOLD analysis project Ga0187809, IMG submission 132415) | Wetland sediment microbial communities from Neuse River Estuary, North Carolina, USA - ASW_4 | ecosystem: Environmental > Aquatic > Freshwater > Wetlands > Sediment | place: USA: North... | reverse complement strand
GTTAACTTCATCCTTGTCATCGCTCTCAACGGGCTATTCCAGAACCAGGCACAGCGCACGCTACAGAACAGCAAACTATTCCAGCAGACTTGAGTCCAGACTCGGAAAATTCGGTACGCCGCGAGATTCACTGCGGCTTGACGAGAGAAACTGGCAAAGCCGGTCTCCTTGTGGAGACCGGTTGTTTTACGTGCGCTCGGCATGAACGCTGTCTATACGGTGAAAGTCCCTAAGGATGAGCAAAGCGTTAGCCATAACCTATTTTATAGGCGCGGAAAGGTGCATCATGTTTGGCCAAACGATTGTGAGACAAGTCCAGGTGTAGGTGCCGCAGGATGGAGGGGGAATATTCAGCCTGAGGGCGTGCTCTGGCATGGGATAGACGGGTGAAGCTGTCGCGACATGAGTACAGGCAGGTTGAGTTGCCGCTGCGTAAGCCCCGGTGGCTGCCACCACCTACTCCGACTTGAGTCGTCTGTGGCAGTGCACTGTGCCCTGAAGAATTGCAGAAAGTGTGTTACCCGGCCACCAAACACCATGGGGCTGGGGCTACAGGTGCAAAATTGTCCTGGCGGTTTGACCCGTCAGTGTTTCCCACTGGACGTGGTTCGTGTCTTGCGCCGAAACAGCCTCCGGCCTTTCCATTGGGGCGCTCCTCTTTCCTTACCCGGATTTTCAGACTCCCACCTTTGTCTCAACGCTTGTACATGCGTAGCCAAGTCGTCGGTGTTTGTGAAACCTTCGCTTTCTCCAACCAGGCCGAATTTTGGTGAATGGGCGTGACAGTATGGACAGACCATCTGCGGCTCAAATGCCGCTGTATCGCCGCCGCAGGCCTGGCAGAAATAATAGTAATACTTCATTTTCTCACCTCAAACTTTGACATCCTTGCTGCGCTAGCGTGACTCACCGCGTTCAGACAATGGCTGTCAGGTTGATCCCGTATGTTCTGCTCAATATTCTACAAATTGTTTTCAGAGGAATCCCTCGGAATCTGTCGACACTGGAAAAATATTTTCCGCTTCTTTTCATGTCACGTCTTTCGCGGCTGATTGTGTCATCGTCAAAGATTTATTTGGGGGTAGTGGTAGGCATGGCACCCATCCGTGTTGTAGGGGGAAGGAGGTAGAAGGGATATTTCGCAACAGTCCAAGAGGGAATGCAAAGTGAGAGGGCATGCACTGGTAGAGGGGATGCACGGTTAGGGCGAATGCAGAGTTAGACAACCCTGCAATGTTAGGACAGACATGGCGGTGTGCGGCAAGGCTACGTCCACAGAATACCGGTACACCTGCAACGCGTACCCCTGATTGTCATTTGTGGCCACCGCAGCAAACAATCACACCGTCATAGCACGGCAGGTGGGGACTGGGTGGCTGCTTCGTATCGTCCCGTATCGGCTCCGTATTGTCCCGTATGCTCCCGCTCCCCATCCCAGCCGGAGTGACTACACCTCAAAATCCGCCCGTACTGCAATGAACCAAGGGTTCAACAATTCTTCCTTGTTGTAACGTAACGGCTCATGGGAGTCCACCTGATGCACGTGGCCCCCCGACTGCTCCACAATCGCCTGCCCTGCGCAGGTATCCCACTCCATGGTTGGCGCAAACCGCGGATACACATCTGCTTGTCCCTCGGCGACCAAGCACAGCTTCAGGGAGCTTCCGGCAGCATGGACTTCAATGTTGCCGTATTTGGCCCTTAGCTTGTTCAGATAATCTTCGGTCTCTGTCGACCCATGCAATCTACTGGCCACGACGTTGACGCTGTCTCTCTTCCTGTCCAACGGGAGTTTCACTGACGCTCTGGCCATCGTCTCGGACTCAACGACAGCCTTTTGAGCGTTATCCAGCCTGAACGCCCCTAGTCCTGACTTCGCGTAATAGGCCACATCTAATACCGGCGCATAAATCACGCCCAGAACAGGTTCATTGCGGTGGACCAAAGCGATATTGACGGTGAACTCACCGTTGCGCTTGATGAACTCCTTCGTTCCGTCCAGAGGATCCACAACCCACAGGTACTCCCAGGCCATCCTCTCGCTAAAAGGAAGGGATCTTCCCTCTTCACTCAGCACGGGAATGCCCAACCCCAGAGCTTCCAATCCCCGAACAATCGCAGCATGAGATCTCTTATCCGCCAACGTCAGCGGCGATTTATCTGCCTTTTGTTCCACCTGAAAGTCGCCGGAGGAATATACAGTTAGAATCTCCCGACCAGCTTGAATGGCGATACTCAGCATATCTGCAATGTTGATTTCGTTGAGCAAAGCGGGCGCTCCTTTTGGGCCTATTTGGCTGTTGCGCTTCCTGATACCAACCGACTCTAGCTTAACCATAGCGACTGAACACCACCAGCACAGTCACCGCCAATTCCTCAGTGTCCTGTCAAATCTCGCACAGGCTCATAGGGTGAGCTAATTTCTGTAAACTCGAGACTCAAGCCATCTTAGGCCTTGTTATAGAGCCCCTTGCGATATAGCTCGACACACTCATCCATCGCACAGTCCACGCGGGTTTCCACAAAATTGCCCGGTTTGAAAGCCCTCCGGGCAGTCTCCCTATCTTTCTCAGAGGGAAATCACCTATTCGCGTTCATTTCCACCAATTTTCTGCTCATGCCATGCAACATTACCCGCCACTGATACATCTCACACGGCTTTGAGGGATTCCCCGAGTATCATTGGACTCGAACAATTAGTAGTATAGCAGGAACGGTGGCAGAGTTAGAACTAAGACGAAGAGGGGTATCGTCCCATCTGATGTGGAGTACCAGTCACTGTATTCTAGGGAAACAGCTCAACCCGGAACTCATCTTCCACGCCCAGAGGGTCAAACATCTCCAGAACGGATACCGCCGTGGGGAAGCCAATTTTGCGCTTCCCAGGCAACAACAGGGGTTCTGTCTCGTTAGCCATTTTGCCGCGAATCATGGATTCAAAGGTGGCGTACAAAATTACTGCCATCAACATCAAACATCCGAAGGCTTCCACTCTGTCATTGTTCTGCAAATAGATGGGGCCAACAAAGTATGGGCTTTTCAAAAACCGGAATCGGACTTCTACCTCAGGCTGTTCTTTCTTTGTACGTTCGTAGTACCTCCACATTACTCATGACCTGTTCGTCCAGCACGTTGGTGATGAGCACAAACATCGACGCCACTCGCCGGCTTCTTCCCATGCCTCCGGCGTCGGCTCATGGATAGATATGTAGTTGTGACATACCTTTCGGGTAGGCGCAGCCTCTCCCTTTCGCGTTCTCCCGCGCGTAGGCTGTTTCATTACTTCGGTTTCTTCCTGTGTTGCTATTCCAGCTGGCTTTGTCGGTTTTCACGTGAAGCGCTTCCCCTTACTTCATCAGTCCACCTAGTCTTGACCGCTTTAGTGTACTCAACGAGACATTGCTCAATGTTCGTCAATGGTGGCTGCGCATTAACGTCAATGTCATCTTTGAAAATACTATCAATTCTCCCGCAGAGAGTCTATGAAGACATGATTGAAGTTGATTATCCAAGAGTATTCCTGTTCGTCTCTTGTCAGTCGCTCCATGGCTCTATTTCGCTTCTTAATTTCCCTCTTCACATTTTTCTGTTCCTTCCTGCAACGACGCGCAACTTCTTGGAGAAACCTGCTTGCGTCGTTATTCCCCGAGAGGCTTGACCTTCCAGTAGAGATTGATAGCGGGCCTCAATTTGATTTGCAGCAACTTGTAGTTGCGCTAAGCGGCTATCAAGTTCGGCCTGTCGCTTTTGGAGGTCTTGTTTCTTCCCAGTCCAATCGATAAGACGAGCAAACCATTTTTTTACCATTAAAGGCCTCCCAGTCATCTTCCAACAACTTGCGCATGTCATTGTTTTCACAAATTGAATCCTCCAAATTTCCCGATTGGATAGAGATCCAATTAGATTCCCGTCAAAGCGCATTTAACTCTACAACGTTCTGCGTGGGGAAATGAGCCTCGTGGGTCCCAGGCCTCCGCTACCCTCGGAGGTAAGCCAATACGACCTGGCCTATCGTCGGCGCCTCAGCGTGAAGCCCGGCATTACCTGCCTGTGGCAAATCAGCGACCGCAGCGACGTCGACTTCGACGACTGGATGCGCTTGGACCTCACCTATATTGACAACTGGTCCTACTGGTCGGACTGGAGCATCCTCTTCAAGACTGTCCCGGCTGTCCTTCGCCGGCGCGGAGCCCGATAGACGTTTTCCTTCAGCAATGTCCACTTACAACATCCCACGCCCTCTCAGTTGGCCACATACCCCTAAAAGTATGCGCGTCCCACCCCACCCCTTTGAGAAATATTTGAAGTCCCCCCTCCAAGCTAACATGATGTATGCTGGCTGGTTATGTGCATCCAGCGGACCATGGCAACGGGGCGATTTTATGAGGGTTTTGCTGATTGAAGATGAGTCGAGGCTGGCAAAGGCGCTTATCCACGTGATGAAGAGAGAGAACATTATCATGGATTGGCGGGACACGGCGACTGGCGGAGTGGACGCTATTAGTACCGGATCGTATGACTGTTTTATCATTGACATTCAACTGCCGGACGGCGACGGACTGGCCTTGATTCAGGACACCCGAGAGTCTGGTTGCGATACGCCCATTTTGGTGGTGTCGGCTAGAAACCGTGCAGAAGATAGGGTCTTAGGCCTCAACGCCGGCGCAGACGACTACTTGGGTAAGCCCTTTGACAACGAGGAGCTGGTGGCGCGGGTCCGGGCGCTGGTGCGCAGATCCATCTCGGTGCTGGAGTCAGACACCATTCCTTTGGGGGACGCGACTTTCTTCCTGAGGTCGAGAACGCTTACGTTAAAGGGGAAGTCTGTGGAGTTTTCCACGAAGGAATTCCTGCTGCTGGAATACTTGGTGAGAAATCAGGGGGAAGTGGTGCCCCGCGACGAGTTGTTGGCCCGCGTCTGGGGGCCGGACGCCGTCGTGGCCGACAACGCCCTGGAAACCTACATCTACTTCATCCGCAAAAAGTGTGAGAAAATTGGCGTGAAGCTGGATGTCCAGGCGCTGCGGGGCCGGGGCTACCGACTGCGCTAGGCGTGGCTACGTATTCTTCCAGTAATATGCAAAGAAATACGTGTCCGTCAATGACGTGCACGCCCCATTTCCCTCCGCAATGAGTCTCAATGCGTCTCGATGAACCCTTCCCTGGTTCCCGTTCCTACCTGTTGCGAACCTCGTCTAGTCGAATGGCACGGCGGTGGACCGTGTGATACCACTTGCGGTTGCGCCGCGTGAAGTAGGCTTGGAGAGTCACTGGACCCCAGGTCCACAGGAAGATTGGGGCCAGAATTAGGCCTACATAGCCCCGCCAGTTGATGCGCTCCAGCAGCATGGCAAAGGGCATCTCCAGAAACAGTACGGCAGAAATTACAACCCACATATTAGATGGAATAATTTGCACAACGTGCAGTGCCAGGACGTTGTCCACAAAGGGCAGGTTGAAGAAAAACAACATCAGCGACATGACGAATACCACCAAGGCCCGCATGGGCTGGAACAGGTAAATGGCCATATCGAACTTCTTGAAGTTGTGCTCGCGAATGCCGGCTTTCATGAGGCCCATGAGGTGATCTTTGGCGCAACTGAAATGCCCCTGTTGCCACCGCAGGCGCTGGCGTACAGACGCGAGGATGGTGGTGGGTTTTTCGTCGTAGACCTTGGCGTCGTGGGCCCAGACGGGAAGAATGTCCCGTTCCACACAACGCACGCCGAATTCCAGGTCTTCCGTGAGGCCTGTGGCGCCCCAGCCCATCTCCTGCAGCAGCTTGGAGTCAATGCACAGGCCCGTGCCGCCCAGAGCACAGGGCAGGCCAATGTTGGCGCGGGCGTGTTGCCACATGCGGTTGTCGTACCAGTAGGAAATGGCCAAGGAAACGCTGACCCAGGTGTCAAAGGGATTCTTGACGCCCAGGTAGCCTTGAATCACGCGGTGGCCGGAACACAGTTTGTCGTTCATGATGCGCAGGAAGTTGGGATGCACCAGGTTGTCTGCGTCAAACATCACAATGGCGTCGTAGGTCACGGGGTACTCCGCCAACTGGCGGATCATCCACTCAATAGCGTAGCCTTTGCCGTGGTGTTCCTCGTCGACGCGGATGTGAGGGATGGCGCCGTGGTTTCTTGCGACGTCTGCAGTGTGGTCGCTGCAATTATCCGCAATGACGTGAATATCGTACAGTTCGCCAGGGTACTGCTGCGCCTTGATGCTGTCAATGAGCGGCCCCACCACCCGCTGCTCGTTGTGGGCGGGAACAATGACGGCAAACCGCTTGACGGGCTCAAAGTTGATTTCATCCTTGCGGTGGCGAAACCCGAATACAGACATCGCAAACTGGTAGAGCGCGATGACCAGCGTCGTCAACTGTACAATTGTATATAACACACTGAAAACAATGTTCACCAGAAACATGCAGAGCCCTCTTTCTTGCGGAAACCTACTATTTCTTCTTCAGGTACTATCCCCTAAAGTTTAATACTACCACGATAATTCGACCAGATACACTGGAAAGGGACGTCATTTTGAGCCTACTTCGCCACCTTTATGGTTCTTAATATCTATGCTGCCCGCGCCGGCCTATTCCCGGCTGCGGAAAGTCCACAGCACAAAGCCAACGGCGGCGATGAAACAGAGGGTCATAGATCCTACCGAATCTAGTATACTATGCACAACGCTCATTGGGTTGACCCCTCCCTCATCCTTCAGTGACCTGTTTTCCGCCGCGCTGATGAAGCAGCCAGCTAACGCCTATCCACACCACGATTAATGCCGCGCCAACAGCTTCCACGCCACGACCTTCCGGTTTCGCGCTGCGAAACCAAGGCATCAGCGCCAGCACCACAACGAATACGGCGGACAGCAAGAGGGTAATCAGCGGCATGCGCGTGTAGGCCCAGGCCAGCAACAGCAGACACACCACGGCCACAATGCCGAGGGGAATCTCCCCCGCCAGGCCGGCGGTGTGAAGCCTTCCGATGCCCTGGCCCACCAGTAGGCCATAAAGCGTAAAGCCAATCCACACCTTGCGCTGGCGGCGCGGCAGACTCACCATCCACAGCACTGCAGCCACCATCACCAGCAGCACGCCCACTACGTCCAACTGCCGGACGACGGGTTTCACAAACCACAGATTCACGAGGTTGACAGACAACGCCCAGAGCACAAACAGCCACCAACGGCGGGGAGATTTGGCGAGGCTGTCCGGCGCGCGGTTATTCCTCAAGGCTATCTTCCCCCTTCAGTTCAGCGTCTCCCCACACCAGAAACAGGGACATATAGAGGAAGTAGGACAAGTCCATGGGGGCGTACTCAAAGACATTTTCCAAGCCGTTGTGCAGGAGCACGGACAAGAGCCCAATCAAGCCGCCAATAAAGGCCAGCTTCTTGCGGCCTGTCACCTTTTTCACCCGCACCCATAAATCCCGCAGCAGCGTCAGGTGCATGGCGAAGAACAGCATCAGGCCCACAATGCCCGTCTCGCCCAGGGTCTTGGCGTAGTAGTTATCTGAATACATATTGAGGTGATAGGCACTGGCCATGGCGCCGCCGTAGTGCCCAGGCCCTACGCCAAACAATGGATTGCTGCGCATGGCTTCGAAGGCCTGCTGCCAGCGGGCAATCCGGCCCGCCTGCGCGGCTTTGGTCCAGTACACCGGCGACGCCAAATCGGTGATGCGGTGGTGAATTTCCGGCACAAACATGGCGGCCACCACAATGGCTGCCACCACAATCAGGAGGCGCCGTTCAAAGACGATGGCCACAATGATGATGGCAAAGGCCAGGGAAAACCACCCTGCCCGGGAAAAGGCGAAAATCAACGTCATGGCGCAGGGGATGAGGCCGAGACTGTAGAACCACTTGCGCCAACGGTTTGTATCGTAGAGGGCCAAGCCCCCAATGATGGGTATCATGAGCGCCATGTACGCACTTAATTCATTGCAGCTCACCAAAACGGAAAAGACGCGGGTGCGTAGGTGTTCTCCTGTGTCCACCCAATCCGCCGGGATGGGTACCTTGGTGATGTACTGGTAGACGCCGTGAATGGCGATGACAATGGCCACCATGGCGCCAAGGTGCAGTAGCTTGACAACATCCTTGCGGCCAATGACAAAGGGCAGAAGCAAACCGAAGAAGATGTAGTAGACATCGATGCGATATCCGGCAATCGTGAGAAGGGGCTGTGACAGGTTGGCAAACACCAGCGCCAAGCCGTAGAGCAGGAACCAGCCGGCGTACCTGGGCCAGCGAACAGAAATGGGGCGGCGTCCGTCCAGATACCGGTGACCCGCCACACCTGCCAGAATCACCAGCACAACCTTGTCCCAAATGAGCCCAACGGGGTGCGCTAAGTAGCGCGTCGCATAGTCCACCAGAGGGAAGGCCATGAGCAGGTACACAGACCACCGGATAAAGGGCGAATCTTCGATGCTAATGTTCGGCGGCGACGTGCCCGCCGTAGTTGCGTCTGCCGTAGTTGTGCCCGCCGTGTCCGTACCCGCTGCCGACGGAGCGTCCATATGTACGTCACTGCGTCCAAAATTGCGGCCAGAGCTACGTTTCAAAGGATTTCGAAAGGAGAATTTCATGGTTTCCTGCCTTTAGTAGAAAAAGTTCAAAGCATGACTATTGTATTACAAATGCCGCCCACTGCACAGTCACTGCAGAATCACTGCACAGTCACTGCCCATTACGGCAGGGGCAACAGTCATAAATCTCGCCCCCCAGGCTGTTGCCCAGTGGGCGAAGTCCGTAGAGATTCTCCAGGGTCCGCAGCAGACTGTAGTGGTTGAATGCCTGCGGGTATCGGCCTGGTTTCACGCCGTCCCCATAAAACAGGGTGAACACCTGATTGTTGGCACCCACACCTTCATCAAAGGTGGCAGTGAGCATGCTGTTGTGGGTTTTGGCCCACTTGGCGTAGTCGCCGAGATGTCGCTGGAGCCACGCGTCACCTGCCCTTCCAGGTCATGTGCCTGCTACAGTCCCGACGTCAACTCGTCCTGGCCGCAGTCCTCCAGGACGCGGAGGAAGGTGTCTAGAATCTCCGGATCGAACTGCGTCCCCCGCCCCTCCTTCATAATGTTCAACGCCGTCTTCACACCCAGCGCCGGTCGATAGGGCCGGTCAGACGTCACGGCGTCCCACACGTCGGCAACGCTGATGATGCGCGCCTGCAGGGGAATTTGGGGGCCCTTCAACTGGTAGGGGTAACCCCTGCCGTCCCAGCGCTCGTGGTGCAGCGTCACGCCTCCCACCACAAACTTGGCGTTGGCCGCCTGCTGCAGTGCCCACTGCCCCAGCAATGGGTGTTCCTTGACAACTTCATACTCGTCGTCCGTCAGGCGAGCCGGTTTGTTCAGGATACTTTCCGGAATCCCGATTTTCCCAACATCGTGAATCAACGCCGCCCAGCGCAGGTGCAGCAACTCTTCCTCCGGCAGCCCGAGCCTGTGCCCAATGTCCAGACTCATTTGCGCGACCCGGTCGCAGTGGCCATTGGTGTATGGATCGCGCAATTCAATCGCCTTGGCCAGCGTCTCAATCAAGTCTGTGCCGAACGACTCAATGGACGCCCGTTGCTGTTCCAACTGCACCTGCTGGTTCATGAGCCGGTCGTTTTGTTGTTCCAGAATCCGTCGTTCGTGATACAGTCTTCTGAAAATCGCCCCGGCTACGATGCCCATGATGACAAAGAAGACGATGCGGATGGACCAGTTGCTGAAGCTCTGATGGGCGCCGGTTTGTGTGTTGAAGGCCATGACCGGTCCGGTCAAAATTCCTGCCACCAGACCTGTAACGGCACCGCCTGGCAAGAACCAGAACAATCCGCCTAGCATAATAGGCACGTAGTACAGGTGCACAAAAACTTCGGACGCTCCACCTGTGACGTAGACAATCAAGGTAATTAGAACAAGCAACACAGCTACAATAAAGACTTTCCACATTGTCTTACCCGAATGCGTGAGAAAAGTCAGCTTCATGTTCTGAACTCCCGATGGTTGATTGTGACGCGCAAAGTGCACCTATTTTACTTTGAAAGTGCTTACAAGTTGTTGCAGTTCCTCGGACATCTTGCTCAGCTCCGCAGCAGAGGCGGAAATCTGCTCCACGGTAGCCAGTTGTTCCTCCGTGGCCGATGCCACGGTCTGGACCTGGGCCCCGGAATGGCGCGAGATATCGGCCATCTCCTGGATGGCTGCAGACACTTCCTCTGAGGACGCTGAGATTTCTTCCGCAGATGTTGAGACCTCCAGCACCTGGTCGGTCACGCCCTTCACCTTCTCAAGAATGCTGCGGAAAGCGTCCCCCGCATTGGTTACGACTTGCAGTCCGGTGTTTGTGTTTTCCTTCACTTTTTCCATGGAGGAAACTGAACTTGCCGTGCGTTCCCGCATCTCCTGAATAATCTCTGCAATTTGGTGGGCTGAGGTGGTTGCCTGCTCCGCCAGTTGCCTTACCTCGTCTGCCACTACGGCAAAACCCCTGCCCTGTTCCCCAGCCCTCGCCGCTTCAATGGCTGCGTTCAACGCCAACAGGTTGGTCTGGCTGGAAATCTGACTGATGGTGTCCACGATGGATTGAATCTGCTGGGATTGGCTGTTCAGCAAATCAATTTGCTCTGCCGACTCCCCAACGGAGGCGTGGACGGAATGCATCTGCGTCACGGCTCGCTCAATGGATGCGTGCCCCTTCTCCGCCACCCCGGCGGCATCCTGGGCAGATTCAGCGACAAGGGAAGAAGTCTCCGCTACCCTCTGCACGCCTACAGCCACATCAGTCATGGCCCGAGCGCTCTCATTGGCGCTATTGGCCTGGGTCTCGGCGCCCCGCGCCACTTCTTGCGCAGAGAGCGCCACCTGGTTGGTGGCTTTGGTGGTGTCTTCAGCGCTAGCCGAGAGTTGCTGGGAGGCAGCCGCCACCTGCTCCGACGACTCCGTCACTTTGCCAATGAGGTGAGTCAGGTTGGCCACCATCTGGTTCAGAGCGGCCGCCAAGCGGCCCACTTCGTCGCGACTCTTCACGGTGATAGACTCGACAGTGAGATCGCCATTGGCTACCTTGCCAAGAGCATCCGTGATGTTGGGAACCGGTTTTAGCACCCGCCACACGTAAAGGGCAGTTACGAGACACAGGAGAGCGACAATCACCCCCGCCACCAGACTAATAATGAAATCCGACGTGGATTTGGCAGCCGCCGCGCCGGCGTCGGTCTGCAGCCGCTGTTCTCCAAGCTGCTCCAATTTACTCAAATCCGCAGTCAAAGCGTTGGACGCGTTGGCGTTGCCGACGTACATCAACTGCTCCGCCTGAGTGTGATTGGAGTAGTTGTTCTGCACCACCTGGCTGAAGTAGTCATCATAGGCCTGTGCATCCTTCAAAGCCTGTGCAATGCCGGACTTTTCTTGAGTTGTGTGAGCGTACTTGGCGGCGGCTTGCAGTGATAGCGTCACCTGTTTCTCAGCACTTTGGGCCTGGCTCAGGGTCTGCTGCACCAACTGCGATGTCTTTGGCTGTTGGTACAGACCGACCCACATGTTGGACTGGTCGTCCATGGTTAGAAAGCTGTCGTTCGCCTGATGAAGAAGTTTATTAAAGGAAGTATCCGAATCTCGCACAGACTTGATGTTGTTGTCCAAGTCATGGGAGAGGACACCGCCAACAGCCACTTGCGCAACAATGAAGACCAGCAATAAACCTAGTAACAGAGAGACTTTCGCTACAATACTCATTCCTCGTGATCTCGCAGACTCCATGGGTATGCCTCCAAAAGCTTCAGGTATATTTATGTAATCCCTTTTCCGTTGTTTGCCTGCATCGTTAGCACAGTACCTGCCTCCATTTGAGGTACTCTTTTAACAATGGGCTTCTCTTTGAATACTTCGCAAATACTAGTGTCTAGAATTTGATCACTAAACTATTACCCAATCATCCGCGCCGTTTTGTATGTAATTTCCATGTAAGGGGGCAATCTTACTGTACATAATTATGAATGACCTGGATGGCAAAGTATAGGGGGGTTGACATCTTGTCAGAGTATCTTCTTATCTGCAAAATTTTCCCTATAATATTTTGTCGTATTCTGTCGTCTCCGCTTACATAAACAACACCAGGTGTGCACACGGGTGTTTGTCAACTCTTTTTTCGAATAGGGGGTATCAGTTAGACACGAGGGGCAGACCCGCCGGAGATGGGTAGCGTGCTCCTAGCGAGTCTTGCGAACAGGCTGCTCCAAAGCGTACAGTTCGTCTTCCATGCGCGCCATCTGCTGGACAACCGTGGTGTGGGCGTCGTGAATGGCCTGGTTATAGATGATGGGACCCAGTTCCTTCAACATGAAGTCCAAGATGCCATCTGCGGCCAAGTCGCCAATCGATTCATCGCGCTCCAACTCAAAATAGGCTTGAATGTTCTTGATGATAAGCTCTTTTTGCTCTTTCGGCAGCTTTTGTAGCACCTGAGCACCTCCGTCTCGACGTAAGGCTTGCAACGCCGTTCTCTGGGACGGCGCCTTGACGTAAGGCTTGCAACGCCGTTCTCTGGGGCGGCGCCTTTCGGCGGATACCGGCCGGACACCGTGCCATGGATGAGTGGCTACCGTGGGCGTGTGGCCACCTCTATCATAGACAAAGATGTGCAAAAAAACACCGCCCTTATAGTAGGCGGTCAAAAGGGTGCGGAGCTACCAGCTCCCTCCTTCGCTGATAGCGGCGACAGGCAAATCCTGTCCTGCCAGGTGCAGTGTAATGAAGTCTTGCGGGGTGGGTGTTACTATAGAGCTATGGAACAATGGGACTTTGAAACTTCAGCGGCTCCTGGGTAATGCCACAGCCTTAACGCTTCGAATTTTAAGGCTCTGGAATTTGCCCGCCAAGTGGATGAGTGAGGACCAAGAGGAAGAGCACGCCGTAAAGAAGTCCGTACATAATGAGAGTCCTTCTTCTCATGCTGACACCTCCTAATTCGTAGATTAGCGTTATCGTTCTACAATTGTGTGGTAACATGGGGTTACCAAATCGACTTTTTTTGCGGAGCGGGGCATCCGTTGGAAGCTGGTGATGCAATTGATTGGTGAAAAGATTCGCAGACTACGGATTTCTTCCCATTTGTCGCAAAAGCAATTGGCCGATGGCTGGTCTAACCGGTCGTACATAAGTCAGATTGAATCCGGACGAAAAAAGCCCTCCCAGCGGGCCCTGACGGAAATCGCCCACAGGTTGCAGTGCTCCTTGGCCGATTTGGCTGCTGATTCGGAAGATGAGACAAACATCCTTGAAAAACTCAAGCAGTCCAGAGAACTTTTCGCTGCGGGCGCATACGACGAAGCGTATACTTTGTCCAGAGACGTCTATCGCTACGCACGCATCGCGCCGTCTGTGCAACTACGCGTGGAGGCGCGCCTTCACCTCGGCATGTGCTTGTTTCGATTGAATAAACTAGACGAAGCGCAAGATATGCTCCTGGAAGCCCTGGGCGTGGCGGACGAGCCACATATGCGCAGAGAAATGGTCACTTGCCTGTTCTACCTTGGGCATGTAAATTATAGATTTGAGAATTACCGCCAGGCGACCCGCTACTATTTGCGTTGTCTGGCACTAGTCCGGGGCTACAAGACATTCCAGGATATTGAGGTCAAATCGCTGATTTATCTGGGCTCGGCCCTGGTCCGCACCAGCAAGTTCAAATCTGCTGTCGGTGCCTATGCAAAAGCCCGCGAATATGCCACCATTATGAATGATTTCAAATCCGTCATTGATGCGGGCCTTGGCCTGGGTTGGGCCCTTTATGAAAGCGGGCAAGTGAAAGAGGCCCATGAGGTCAGCGAGGACACGCTGGCCGTCAGTCGCAGGAACCAGGGCTACTCACAGACAAAGCTGCTGCACAACATTGGCATCTTCCTCCTGGACCTGCATTCCCAGGAACGCGCTCTGCACGTGCTGAACCAGTGCCTGGAGCAGTATCGAGCCAATCACGACCTGCGCGGCCAGCTGCTCGTATTGGAAGAAAAAATCAAGATAGCGCTGCAAGACTTTCACTCAGATGAGGCGCGAGAGTATATTGAGGAAGCGCTCACACTTCTGCAGGAGAGCCCAGACGCTGAACTCTACGGGCGAGTCTATCGACACCTTGGCACACTTCACAGCCAGACCGGCCATGCCAGAGAAGCTGCAAGCTACTACGACCTGGCCATTGGCTATTTTCAACGAATCCATTCTGACGGCGAAGTGCTCCAAACTGAGTACCTGAAGCAGTGTGTGCTTTTGAAGTGATTTTGAATCGTAGCAATGAAGATGGCATGGTGTGCCCTCCATTGAACAGCCGCTGTCCTCTTTGACAGACGCAACCCCATTGCGCAGGCAGTGGAGGCATCAGCACCAGCCGCGAATACACAACAATGGGTGGATAGATTAGTGAACAGAGGATCAATTCTCAATCCCGAATGGACGACATACGCCAATAAGCAAGAGGACCCACCGACACCTCCCCGCAGACCAGGCCGCACTGTCCTGCGATGGATGGTGTTTCTTGTGGCCTGCGTAGTTTACCTAGGCGTTTCCACGTCCGTCTGGATTTTCAACGGACCCTTCCACTACGTCCGCACTACCTTCATTGACACCGTGGACGAGACCCGCCACGGCTATTTGCTGCGGCCCTTGTCCCTGTTTACGGTAACGGAGGCAGAAATTAAGGCTCACGCTTTGACCGGCGGACTGGTCTCCGTGACGGCGCCCGTCAATCAGATTTCTTCCAAGGACTTCACCCACAACAACAGCAACCTGGTGCAGGTGCAGACCTACCACGGCGCCACTTATACAGCACATATCATGATTATTAGCGATCCCAATCGCGTCAAGGTAGCCACGACGAAATACATTGGGCAACGTGGCGAAACGGTACAGCAGATGGTGGCAGATACAGGCGCCATTGCCGGGATTAATGGCGGATCGTTCAGCGATAACAAACAACAGGGCACCGGCGCTCAGCCCTTAGGCATCACCATTCAAGACGGCCAGGTGATTACCGGCGCCAATTCTACAGCCAAACACCCGGAAATCGCCTTTACGGACACGGGCCAGATGATTGCCGGCAACTACTCCCTGGCCGACCTGAGACAGGAGAACGTGACGGAGGCGCTGAGCTTTGGCCCCGTTTTGGTGATGGACGGCAAGCCCGTAACCGTGCCCGATATCGGTTATAATCCACGAACCGCCATTGGCCAAACGGCAGACGGCAAGGTCATCTTTATTGTCACGGACGGCAGGGGTCAGTTTGGCCACCTGGGGGCTTCCATGGCTGACATCACCGCACTGATGCTAAGGTATCATGCGTACATTGCTGCCAATCTCGACGGCGGATCGTCCGCAACCATGGTCTACCAGGGCAAACTGGTGAACACACCCGTAGACTTGACCGGCGCACGGAGTGTAGCCACTTCCTTTGTTGTCATGCCGGAGACGGGAGGCCAGCAATGAGCAGAAAGACGCCATATCAAACGCCGTACAAAAAGCGAGTACACCTCTGGCGAGTCTTTGTTGGCTTTGTGGTTGTGGTGACCATTGGTCAAGTGGGCCTTCTGTACCACTACAACAGTCTGCTGAAATCCCAGGAGACCGCAACAGCCATCCAACTGCACAAAAAAGTGACGGATGTTTCAGCCAACGCCACTAGCAGTGCCGAGAAGCAAGCCCAGCAGAAGTTGCTGGAGCTCCAGCAGCAGTACAAGGGTGTAACGGTGTCTCCGGACGGCAGGTACGCCACCTACCTGGAAAGCGTCCAGCCTGGCGCTACCAATACCGTACACGTCATGGATTTGCAGTCCGGTCAGGATGTCAGTGAAGCCACAAATCTCTACCCGGTGCAGAGCCTGACCTGGTTGGGAGACGAGGAGGTATTTGTTGGGGAGCAAAAGGCTCCTGGGGATTTGGAGCTGAATACTTTTTATATTGCCAATGGCAATCAGGCCAATCAGACGGCGGCTTTGGTGCCAGAGTTCACGGCGCTGTCGGCCGATGCGGCCATCACGCGAGTCGCCTACAGCCAGCAGACCAATGACGTGTTTGTCCTGATTTCCACGTCCTCCTCCAGCGCCATCTACCATATTGGCACCATGGAGCACATCCAGAGCGTCCCCTTCCAGGACGGATATGTGAAGAATATCGCCGTGTCCGAAACGAGCCACCGCTTGTACGTGGAGGCGTTAAACAACGGGCATTGGAACGTATACGTCCTGACGCAGTCCAGCTCGGCATCGCCGGACGCCCAGCAGTACGAGACGACCACACAATTGGTGGCATCGAACTCGGCGTTAATTACAGTGATTCAGGATGAACTCTACTACGGATCCGTCGACCAGAACGGCCTCGTCACCGCCGTCTACAAACAATCCGAAGGCGGCGTTCCCACCCTGGTCAAAACCCTGTCTACGCCAACACTGGCCAGTGACATTGAGGTTCAGAACAACGGTACCGTGACTCTCAATCCCGTGGCCACCCCTCAATGCGTTGTCAACTGACGCAGCCAGTCCCTTCCTACTCCTGCAGGTACAGTACCAGCATGTCGCGCCGGAATGCGAACATTCCTATAAGTGCCAGCAGCACGGCAAGGGCGCCAAAGGCGGCGGTGGCCCAGGACATCCAAGTCACGGTCAGCGTAAAGTGGACCCAGCCCACGAGGAACGGAATCGCCAGAATGGCCACGGCGAAGACGGTGACCATGTAGGCCGCGCGTTGATCGCCCACGCGAAGCGCAACAAAGGTACCAATGACGGCGGCGTACAGGCTGAGGCAAGCAGTGGCGCCAAACGCCGCAACCTGTCCGGCCCCCGGGCCGAGGAACAGCCATTGAAAACCCGCTCCTCCGGCAATGGCCGTTGTGATAAGCTGGATTGCCATAGCCGCCAGCGCAGCCGCGTAGCCAATTGCGAAAGACAGGAGCACCTTGGCGCCGAAGATAGCCTGCTCGGGCACCCGCGTTGTCAGTAGATACTCAAGGGTGTGACCGACGCGCTCGTGCAAAATCATATCGGCTGCGGTCTGACTCACAACAATGGTTGTGGCAAACAGCACGTAAATGAGACGAATCATTGCGCCCAGCGGTGAATTCAACAGGGCTCCATGGTGGAGTGAGAATGTAAGCGCAGGCAGGACACCCATGAACAGCACGGCAATGACAAACACGGACAGCGACCTGCGGTTGCTGAACAACTCCGTAACCTCTTTCCACAGCATTGTGCCAAGGTCACTCATTCTTGTCGCCTCCCACCAGGCGGAGATATTCTTCTTCCAGAGATACCTGTTCGGGGACGACGGCTCGTACGCCCATCCCGCCACCCACCAACGCGGCCACTACCGCTTCAATATCGGCCTCCTGTGCTACCGTCGCGCGCCACTCGTCTTTGCCCAGCGCCGACAGTGCCGCCCCCGCAGGGAACGCAAGAGCCTGGACTTGAGCGACAGTGCAGCCGGACAGTCTCAGCCGAAACGCCGGAGCCCCCTGACTGCCCAGTTGATTGGGATTGCCCACGGCCACCAGGCGGCCGTTCTGGATAATCCCCACGGTGTCGCAGATGCGTTGCGCCTCGTCCAACAGGTGCGTGCACAGGAAGATGGACCGACCGGACTCTTGTGCCAGGGACAGGAGCAACTCGCGCACCATAACGATGTTTCGCGGATCTAGCCCCGCCGTTGGCTCATCCAGAATCAGCATCTCCGGATTGGCCAGCAGCGCACGCGCGAGGCCGAGTTTTTGGCGCATGCCTTTGCTGAACCCAGAGACGTTGTCGTCGCGCCGCTTCCACAAATCCACGCGGCGCAGCGCCGCCTCTACGCGTTCCCGCCGTTCGGCGCCACCGAGGTGCGCTATCCGGGCAGCGAGCTCAACGTTCTGCCGCGCCGACAGCCGGTCGTACAGGCCGACGTTGTCAATCATGACACCGCAGCGCGATCGGACTGCGCGTCCTTGGTGGATAGGGTCCATCCCCAGGACCTGAATCGATCCCGCTGATGGCCGCAGCATCCCCACCATCAGCCGCACGGTGGTGGTTTTTCCTGCACCGTTGGGACCGAGAAATCCAAACACACTGCCACGGGGGACGGTGAGGTCGAGACCGGCCAGTGCCGTTCGCGTGCCAAAGCGCCGCGTGAGTCCGTGACATTCAACTGCGGGCGTTTCCATTGGGGCCGCCCCCTTCTAGATATCATGGTGATATCATATTCCTGATTGGAAACAACGTCAAGCGGCGTGGGAAGGCTGGCCTCTCGCCGGGTAGCGTCGCGTATCGCCGGGTAGCGTCGGCCCACACCGGGCCTTAACGGGCCTTACCAAGCCTCGCGGGGCCTCACCGGGCCTTAACAGGTCATACCAAGCCTCGTGGGACCTCACCGCGAGTCGGCAGCGGGTCAAACGCGAGCGCTGCGGACACCATCCAGGGCCGTCCGAACGCGCTGCTGGATGGCTGGCCAATCGTGGTTCTCAATCTCCTTCGCCGTGCCCAGTGAACTGCCCATGCCCACAGCGATGGCACCGGCGCGGATAAAGTCGCCGGCGTTCTCCGCCGTAATGCCGCCAGTGGGAATAAACGACCGTCCGCTGAAGGGGCCCAGCAGGTCTTTCAGGTATGCGCATCCCAATGGGGCCGCGGGAAACAACTTGAGAATATCCGCGCCTGCCGCAGTGGCCTGGACAACCTCCGTGGGCGTGACGACTCCGGGAATCATTGGCATGCCGTGGGCTTTCGCCGCCTCCAGCAGGGCCTTGTCCAGATGAGGACTGAGCAGGAAATTCGCCCCCGCGTCCACGGCCTGCGCCAGCTGATTAGGCGTCATGAGCGTGCCTGCGCCAATGAGCAGGTCACTGCCGTAGCGCTGACGCAGACTGCGGATGGCCTCGTAGGCCCCCTCGGACTCCACGGTCAGTTCGATGGCGAAGATTCCGGCGTCTAGCAGCGCTTCCGCCAAAGCTGGAATGGCATGCGCCGGCAACTTGCGAAAGATGGCAATGATTCCGGCTTCCCGAATGCGCTGAGAGAGGCTGCCGCTGTTTGCCTCAGATGAATTTGTCATGGATTTTCACCTTCGTATCGTGATTTTCGTAGCATCATTTTCGTACCGCGATGTTCACACCGTCATTTCCACATAGCTACCTATCGTTCCACACTTTCGCTGCCGTTAAGTTCCAGTAGTGCTTCTGCCCAGGTGGGATACCCCTGGTAGTCGCCCACGCTGGTCACGGCAAAGGCGCCCACCAGCGAAGCCAGTCGCAGTGCCGCCTGGATATCTCCGCCGCGCAGCATTCCCGCGATGAAGCCCGCGTTAAACCCATCCCCTGCGCCAACAGTGTCTACCACGTGGCGAACGGGCCAGACGGGAACGCTGGTCTCCAGTCCACCCATACTGGCGGTTGCACCCTGTTCCCCACGTTTCACAACCACACCGGCGCCGCAAAAGCCCAGGCTGCGCAGACGCTGCTCCACATCCGTTGCCGCGTCCGTCGCAAACAGTTGGCGCGCCTCTTCATCTCCAACAAAAAACCAGGTGATGTACGGCACCAGTTCACTTATCAGCTGTTTCCAACTGGAAATGCTGGCAAGTTTCAGGCGAATGTTCACATCGAAGGAAACGGGAATGCCTTGGTGGTGCGCCTGCTTCAGCAGGTTTGTAGCCGTCTGGGCGCTGCCCTGCCCTATCATCCAGGTGATACCGGTGCTGTGCAGCCAATCCCACCGCCCCCTCACCAGTTCTGCCTGTAGGGTGTCCGCCTGCCACTTGCCTGTGGCCATGGGGGATGTGCTGCGGTAGTAGAAAACAGACGTGCTGTGGCGCAGTCCCAGCCATTGCTTGAACAAGACGGCCGTTGGCGTTTCCGGCGTTCTTTGCAGAAACGTCACATCCACGCCTTCCGCTCTGGCAGAGGATTGCAGGAAAAGCCCGAAGACATCATCACCAACACAACCGGCAAACGCCGGTTGCAACCCCAGACGCGCCAGTCCGACGGCGGTGTTCAGTTCGGCCCCGGCGGGATAGGGGCGAAACTGCTGCATTGAGGAAACGGATCCTGCGCTGTCCGGCACCATGGCTACCAGGGCTTCACCAAAGGTGAGCACTTGGCGTCTATCCATGGTGCTGGAGTCGGCCATTGTCATATTCACGTCACTCCATCCTTGAAGGTCCACAATCCTGTGTTGCGCATGTTGCGCACTAGGTTTTTGTAACATGTTATAGTAACAGTGAAAGCCTTGGACATGGACTGCTACATTTGGCTATTTACCAACGTTAACGTTATAATTTTTTCCGGATCTCGTCAATGTTACCGTAACATTAGGTAGTCATTAGGCTGGTGATGAACCGTGGCAAAGATGGAAGATGTGGCGAGACTAGCTGGAGTTTCCAAAATGACGGTCTCTGGAATGATTAACCAGTCCGGTCCCTACAGCCAGCCTAGGTTGACCCTTCGACGGGCGCCTTTCTTTAAAAACTTTTGAAAATATAGTACTATTCTAATAGTATCCGATACACCCAGTGGACCGCAGCCCAGGGATGAACAACGCAACGAAACGACAGCCATCCTGCCGTTCCGTTTTTTCATTTTCTCATTCTTTCGTCTTTATTCACCCACACCTACTCCAGCGGGGATGAGTCTGTTGAACTTCACGCAATCTTTGTTTTTCACGGATTTCTTTGCCGTGAATCAGCTCACTACAGTAGGGGAGGCTGTACCCCTTCTGGGGCAACGCCAGCACTCACTACTGGTGTTAATGGAAGACGGCAATCCTGTGGGCGTCTGCGACGCCGGGAAGTTACTGTCCCAACTGGAAAATCCCAATGCACCTGTGGCCTTTAGCAAGGCGTTTTGCGTACTGAAGGAAGGCCAGACTGTAACGGAGAACCTGTTGGTCTCAGACTACTTCCTGATTCTTGACGAACAAGGAGCGCCTATTGGGTGGATGGATAAATCCTCCGCGGAAAACGACTATCTCAGGCGGCATCTGTCAGAGGACGTGCGGGAGTTGGCTATGGATTTGGAAGCAATTGTGGATTCGGTCTATGACGAAATTCTCGTGGTCAACACCGAGGGCACGATTCTTCGTGTCTCCATGCGCAGCGGTCATAACCTCTGGGGCATCCTCCCGTCGAAAATTGCCGGAATGAATATTCTTGAACTGGAGGAGAAAGGGTGGTTCAAGCCCACCGTTACCCGGCGTGTGCTGGAGGAAAAGAAAAAGGTCTCCATGATTCAGAAGAACCGTTTTGACCGCACCATCCTTGCCGTAGGAAATCCGGTCTTTAACCGCCGGGGCGATTTGGAGAGAATTGTGATTGCCTCCAGAGATGTTACCGAGTTGTCCCAACTCCAAGACGCACTGGCGGAAGCCAAGCGGCAGACGGCAAAATACAAACAGGAAATCGCTACTTTGCGCAATTCCCAGAGAGTTGCGGACAAGGCCATTGTCTACAGGTCAGCCGTCATGCAGAACCTAATGCACCATGTTCAGCGCATCGCTGGAGTGGAGTCCACCGTCGTTATCTATGGTGAATCCGGCGTAGGCAAAGAGTTGGTGGTTCATGCCATTCACCATTTCAGTCCTCGTGCGGACAAACCATTCCTGAAAATCAACTGTTCCTCCATTCCGGAACAACTCCTGGAGAGCGAACTGTTTGGTTATGTAAGAGGAGCCTTTACGGGTGCACTGGACAAGGGCAAGAAAGGACTCTTTGAACTGGCTAGCGGTGGCACCCTGTTCCTGGACGAAATTGCTGAGTTGCCTCTGAACCTTCAAGTGAAACTTCTTCGAGCCATACAGGAGCGGGAAATTATGAAAGTTGGTGGAGGCCAGGCCGTAAAGGTGGATGTCCGCTTGGTGGCAGCCACAAATAGGAACCTAGAGCAGATGGTGGAGGAAGGAAAGTTTCGCGAGGACCTCTACTATCGCCTTCACGTCATTCCACTGTATGTCCCGCCACTTCGAGACAGACTGGATGACATCGAACCACTCGTCTATCACTACCTTCAATACTTTAACACCAAGTTTTCGGCAAATAAGCATTTCTCCGAAGATGCCATGGAGATGCTCAACTGTTACCCTTGGCCGGGAAATGTGAGACAACTTCAAAATATCATTGAACGAGCCATTGTGGTGACAGCCGACGGCCTCATTACGGCCAACGACCTCAAGCCGCTGCTGGAGCGACGCCCACAGTCTGTACCGGCGGTTCAGGTCAATGCCATTATTCCACTCCATCAGGCCATAGAACTTACGGAACAACAGTTGATTCACATGGCGCTAGCCCGCTATAAGACGACCACAAAGGCAGCACAGGTGCTGGAAACCAGTCAACCCACCATCAGCCGAAAATTGCGTAGAGATTGGTAGCCTCCCTCTACCACCAACCGCCCGTTGAACTGCTGTGCATCGGCCCATTCACCGCTGAATAATGTCTATTCAAAAATGAATAATCCGTCGGGGTGTCACCGTTGCAGAGCGCTTCTTTCATAGCATTCCCCAAATATCGTAAATTGCGAAAATTGCCGTTACAACGAATTCTTTATGGTGCTTGAATAAATGGCGACGCCTTGCTCTTACATTGACGGCTGTCTTGGCATGGAACTTGCTGAATAAGGACAGAGACGACCGTCAACACAAAACGTTAGCGAGAGGAGTTAACAAATGGAGGGTAAAGTGTCATTTAGGAGAACGCTTTCATTGCATCACGTGGTGTTGTTCGGACTGGCGTACATGGCTCCCATGATTGTTTTCGGCATCTATGGCGTCATTGCCCAAACCACCCACGGCCTTGAAGCCAGCGCCTATCTGGTGGCTTTGGTGGCCATGTTCTTCACGGCTTACAGTTACGGGCAGATGGTTCGGGCATACCCTGTATCGGGATCGGCCTATACGTACACCCGCAAATCCCTGAACTCACATGTTGGTTTTATGGTAGGGTGGGCTATTCTTCTGGACTATCTTTTCATCCCCATGGCAATTTGGCTCATTGGGGGGTCCTACCTCAATGCCGCTTTCCCCGCAGTTCCCATTTGGGGTTGGGTGTTGGCATTCATTGTCATTACCACGGCCATTAACATTTATGGCATCAAGCTCAGCGTAAATGTGAACGTACTTATGATGGTTTTCCAATTCCTTGTCATTGCTTTGTTCATCATTCTGAGTGTTCGCAGCGTCCTGGGAGGCACGGGTGCAGGTACCCTGTTCTCCTTCTCCCCCTTCGTCAATCACTCCGGAAGCTTTTCCTTCGTACTGGCGGGTGCTGCCATTGCCTGTTACTCATTTTTGGGGTTCGACGCCATTACCACGTTGACTGAAGAGACCAAGAACCCCGAAAAAACCATTCCTACTGCCATCCTTCTGGTAACGGTGATTGGCGGCGGGATTTTCATTGTGGCCTCCTATGTCACACAACTTGTCCATCCGAATTTCCTGAGCTTTCACGATGTGAATTCTGCGGCCTTTGAAATTGCCAGGGAAATTGGCGGAGCGCTGTTCAGTTCCATCTTCCTCGCCGGCATCATTGTGGCCCAGTTTGCTTCCGGAATCTCGGCTCAAGCCAGCGCATCCCGCTTGCTCTACGCAATGGGGCGTGATTCGGTTTTGCCCAACAGGGTATTTGGTTACCTCAGCCCACGCTTTCGGACACCGGTTTACAACATTGTCATTGTGGGAATTGTGGGTCTGCTCGCGTTGGCGCTAAGCGTCTCCACATCCACTTCTTTCATCAATTTCGGTGCCTTTATGGGATTCACCCTGGTGAACCTGTCTGTCATTGGCCACTACTTTGTCAAAAACCGTCGACGCACGGCCAGAGAAACCCTTCTGTTTCTTATCCTACCCTTGCTGGGTGCGGGGTTTGACTTCTGGCTGCTGGTGAACCTAGACAAGGATGCGCTGCGACTGGGCATCTCTTGGGCTGTTGTCGGTCTGATATACCTGACGTTTCTCACCAAAGCGTTCCGCAAACGTCCGCCGGAAATGAGTCTGGATGTCATTGAAACAGAGTTGGAATTGGAACTGGACGCCTAATCCACTCAACACGGGAGGAGATTTTCATGCAGATGACTGAAAAGAAGTACATCCGGTTACAGACAGCGATACCGGGACCAAAAGCACAAGGACTGCTGCAATCGAGAATGGATAACGTTCCTCGGGGCGTATCCAACACGCTACCTTCCTTTGCGGAGAAAGCACAAGGCGCCTTGTTGACGGATGTGGACGGCAACACCTTCATCGACTTTGCCGGAGCCATTGGCACACTCAACGCCGGACACTGTCCGGCACCCGTGGTGGAGGCCGTAAAGAACCAACTGGACAAGTACATTCATACCGGCTTTAACGTCATGATGTACGAACCGTATATTGCGTTGGCCGAGAAGCTGAACCAACTGACGCCGGGCACCCACGACAAGAAGACACTGTTTCTCAACAGCGGCGCTGAAGCCGTGGAAAATGCGGTGAAAATTGCCCGTAAATACACTGGGAGAAAGGCCATTATCTCGTTCCAGCGCGCGTTTCACGGCCGCACCCTTTTGGCCATGTCTCTTACCAGCAAAGTGAAGCCCTACAAATTTGAATTTGGACCCTTCGCGCCCGAGACCTACAAGATGCAGTATCCGTACTACTACCGGGCCCCCTTTGGCGTTGGCGCCGAGGCGTTAGACGAGATGCTGCTGGCATCCTTTGAAGATTTCTTTACTTCGGAGGTTCCGGCCGAGGACGTGGCAGCCGTCATCATGGAACCTGTTCAGGGCGAGGGCGGGTTTGTGATTCCGTCCAGGACCTTTGTCCGCGGAGTTAAGGCCATCTGCGAAAAACACGGAATTTTATTCATTGCAGACGAGATTCAAACAGGCTTCGGTAGAACCGGGAAACTATTTGCCGTCAATCACTTCGACGTCATTCCAGATTTGATAACCATGTCTAAATCCCTTGCAGCCGGCTTCCCCATCAGTGCCGTGACGGGGCGTGCGGAAATCATGGACGCCGCCGGCGCGGGCGAAATCGGCGGGACGTACGGCGGCAGCCCACTGGGTTGCGTGGCTGCGTTGGCCGTCATTGACATGATGCAGGAGCAGAATCTAGCGGCGCGTGGGGAGGCCATTGGCCGAAAGATTGCACAGCGTTTTCACAAATTGTACAACGACTACCCCTTTGTGGGCGATGTGAGAAGCCTGGGTGCCATGTGTGCACTGGAAGTGGTAAAGGACAGAAACACCAAGGAACCTGACAAGGACCTCACCAACCGCATTGTCCAGGCCTGCTACCAACGCGGTGTCATTGTTTTGAGCGCAGGGATTTACAGCAACGTCATTCGCATGCTCTGTCCCTTGGTCATCACGGATGAGCAGTTGGACGAGGGCTTAGATACAATGGAAGAAGCGTTTGCAGCAGTCGCCCAAGGCAACTAATTCAAAATAAGGGGCTGTTTGACTTGAGAAAGAAGCTTTTCATCAACGGCGAGTGGATTGAAGGACGTGAGTACGGCGAATTGAGATCGCCCTATAGCGGCGAGGTACTGGCGGAAGTTCCCCAGGCCACTGTGGAAGAAGTGGACATGGCCATTGCCGCGGCATATGCGGCTCGGCCCGTTGCGGCCAACCTGCCCGCGTACCGGCGCGCAGACATCCTGGAGAAACTCTGCCGACAGTTGGAAAACCGTGCTGATGAAGCTGCGAAAATCATTGCGTTAGAGGCGGCGAAGCCTCTGACCACGGCCAAAGGCGAGATTGACAGAACGATTCAAACCTACAAATTTGCTGCCGAGGAGGCGAAACGGATTTGCGGAGAGACCATTCCCCTTGATGCCACTGCAGGGGGCGTGGGGCGCTTTGGTTTCACCCTGAGGGAGCCTCTTGGGGTCATTGGCGCCATCACTCCCTTCAACTTCCCCATGAATCTGGTGGCGCACAAGGTGGGACCCGCCATTGCCACCGGAAACACCATTGTCCTGAAACCAGCCAACCAGACCCCCCTATCGGCGCTATTCATTGCGGAACTTCTGGAGCAAGCGGGACTGCCGGCAGGTATTCTCAATGTGGTGACGGGGCGCGGAGGGGTCGTGGGACAGAGAATGGTCCAGGACGACCGCATTCACATGATTACCTTCACAGGCAGTCCGGAGGTGGGCATTGGCATTCGCAAAAATGCCGGCCTGAAGCGGGTAACACTGGAATTGGGATCGAACTCCGCAGTCATAGTAGACAAAGACGTGGATGTGGACGCGATGATTCCGCGCTGTGTCACGGGGGCCTTCTCCTTCCAGGGCCAGGTGTGTATCTCCCTGCAGCGCATTTATGTCCACGAGGCAATATATGACACTTTCGTCTCCCAGTTTGCGGGAGCCACAAAGCGTTTGAAAGTGGGTAATCCGCTGGACCCGACGACAGACGTCTCCGCACTTATCACTCGTGACGATGTTCATCGTGTACTGGATTGGCTTGAGGAAGCGAAGGACGGCGGCGCCACCGTGGCCGCGGGCGGGGTGGCAGAAGATGGCATCGTCTATCCAACCGTGCTGCTCAATGCAAAAGCGGGTATGAAGGTCTGCTGTAATGAGGCCTTCGCACCCATTGTCTCTATCCACAAGGTTGCGTCCGTGGACGAAGCCATTGCACAAGTCAACGACTCTCGCTATGGGCTGCAGGCGGGAATCTACACAAGCAACGTGAAAACAGCCTTCGCGGCAGCGAAGCAACTGCAAGTGGGCGGCGTAATGGTAAATGACATTCCCACATTTCGCGTGGACAACATGCCCTATGGAGGTGTCAAGGAAAGCGGTGTGGGTCGCGAGGGTATCAAATACGCTGTGGAAGAAATGACAGAAATGAAATTGGTGGTCTTCAACAACAACTAGAACGTAGTTGCTGGGAAGAGGGGGCGAATGCCCTCTCTGTTCTATGGTATAGGTGAAGTGGCAATGGGAAGTGGACCTGCCTACGGCTTGTCCACTGTCCCTTGAAACCATTGCGCCGGCTGAATTCGTTTCATTCCCTCAGCACCGTACTTGCCCCTAATGGCATAGCCTCTGTCAATGAGGACTTGAAACAGAGACTCTCTAGCTTTCCACGGCAAGGAGTTCAAATCCGCCAGAGTGCCGGCCTGAGCAACAAACCGTACAACGTTCTCAACTTTGCTCAAATCAAACACCGTCTCCACCGTCTCACAGGTGAAGTCGCGGAAGTACTGGCCGGCAATTGTCGGCACACAGGATTCTTTCGGAAGAGGCGCGGAGTTGTCCTCCGCAAGCCCCTGCTCCACCACGGGCTGAAACCATTCCATAAAGAAGTCCTTCTGTACGGGTACACTTAGGCCGAACAGGGTGGTAAATTTTCCGCCTGCCTTGGTCACTCGACGTATTTCTGCAAACACTTTGGGAATGTCGGTGAAGTGAAGAAACATCATGCCCACCACCGCGTCAAACTCGTTGTCAGGGAAGGGAAGGTTCTCCGCCGCTGCCGGCTGAAAGTCCACCCGCGGCGCAGTTCGTGACGTGAGCTTGCGCTTGGCGCGTTCAATCATTCCCACGGAAATGTCCGTGGCAACCACCTTTCCAGACTCACCCACAAGTCTCCACAGACCCGCATCCAGCGTCAGGGCCCCACAGCCGCAGCCCAGCTCCAACACCTTCATTCCCGGCCGAATGCCGCTTCTCTCCAGGAGCTGGCGACGATAGCCGCGGATGTTGACGAATGACTGGGTCATTATGGCTTCATAGTCTTCCATGTTGGTGAAATTTGAAGCGCGAATGAGTTGTTCCCGTTGTTTTAGATAACCGGCCTGCTTGAGATGGTCGTGGTATTGCTGGAACAGGGCCTCCCCCTCTACAGTGAGTTGAATAAAACTTTCGCCGTTCTCCGCTATCCGTTGAAACAAACCCGCCTTGACACAGGCCTCCAGTTCCTTCTCGAGAGTGTAGTCAATCCAGGGCCGATGCCACTCACCCGAAACAAAGATTCCCTCAGGGACTTTTCCGTAGTAGTGAAGCAGTTGTGCGTCCAGGTGGAGCATAATGCAGGCGTACATCGACAGAATGAAGGAACTGCCGTAACTGGATAGGTACCTGCGTAAGAGAGAGGTGGCCACCGAGGATATTTCTTCCGTAATCACGAGAGTGCCCAAGCGCATGTGGCTCAGATAGGCTGCAGTGGATAAAAGGATCTCGAAATAGGCACGGGCTTCGAGACTATGTGAATCTTCTCCCAATATCCACCCCACAGGGGCTTCGCCCGGGAACAGCGCTGTGAACTCTCTGGCCGTTTCCTGCAAGTCTGCCTTGATTCGATTGCTCAATTGCTCCGCGTTGTTCATCATCAACCACGGAGCAATGACAATGTCTTCCTGCATCATTGTTTCAAATCCACGAACCATATTTTCCTTCAGATTGTCTCCACTCCGAGTCGACACAGTGTCTCACCGCCGTTCAGAGGTTGTATATGTTCTCTTTTTTCCATCATATACCACGCAGCCCTCTATTGGCCGTTTTCTCTTTAGCTGCTTCGTCAAGACCTTTCAGCTATCGCTCAATCCTAATGAGGATGCGTTGCCCCAGCGGATACAGTTCTCTTCGTGCTAGTGCCCTGTGCGTTATGTACAGCTTCACAAGGTTTGCACACGCCCATAGGAACATTCTCCCCATGCAACCGCTTAAAGCTTGTTTTAAAGACCCGAAACATTTCCGTCTCAGGCTTTTCCTCTTTGCACCAAATGCAGTAATGCCGTGGCACCGATGAAAATCCCCTTTCGCAGACATAATTCTGCTTATTCTGCTTTTTCAATTCCGTACCAGTATATCACGGAATCATTGAATAAGTGATAAGAGATTACCATTTTGAGGCGTGAAAGTTCCATTTTTCCTGGTTTGGCGCGGAAAAATCATACATTTCCCGTGGCTAAGTGAGGTGTCTGTCAAGAGGCTGCGGAAACAAAATCCCGCTATCACATATCACAAGATTGAGCTGTCGTACGAAGAGGTACTCCCACAATCCAGTGTGGACAAACTATGGGCCAAGCCTCAGACCCTGTTTCCACAGTCGGCTGTCTTCGCAGTCGTCCGTCTTCCACAGCCGTCCTTCTTCCATAGTCGTCCGTCCACACTGGATTGGCAGCATATTCCCTATTGCCAAAGATGAATCAAACTTGCCTCTACATTCCCTATTGCCGAAGATGAATCAAACTTGCCTCTACATACTGTGTTACTCTGAATCCCTTGAGGACAATTCCTTCAGGCTGGTTGCGACCTGACTGATGTGCTGAACGGCCGCAGACAACTCCTGGGCGCCGGCGGACTGCTCCTCGCCCATTTGGGCTACCTTTTCCGTCAACTGGGAAATGAATGAAACCTGATTGCCTGTCTGATGAATGCTGGTGGATATGGTCTTGGCCGATTCCTTAGATTGGCTGGCAAGTCTGCGGATTTCCTCTGCAACCACATGAAACCCGCTGCCGTAGTCTTTGGCCCGCGCTGCCTCAATGGCCGCGTTGATGCCCAGAATGTGACTTTCCGTTGCAATCTCAGAGATGAAACCGTTGACCTCGTCAATCCGGTTCATGTTCTCTTGTAGTACCGCCGTCTGCTCCACAAGTTGTTCGTCGGCAAGGGCCAATTCCCTTGTGCTCTGCGCAAAAGTCTCACTGCTTGCAGATACCTCTTCCGCCAAGGACAGAAGGTCGTCGGCCAGTGAAGCCAGCCGTACGGCGTTGGTCGGAATCGCCCAAATTACAGCGCCGGCAAGCTTCTCCTCGTCGTCTGTCACAGGTACCCCAAATGATTCATACTCCCTGCCAAATACACTTTTTTCAGCGCTGATAAGCTTCTTAAAAGCCCTGTTATGCTCCAATACCTCATGGGTCGCCGTACCCGCTGCCACCTTTTGACCCACCTCAACGCCCAGGTGCAGGCCGTCGTCAACGTACAGATACGTATCCAAGTCACATACGGCCAATGTGCTTGTCTGCGCCAAATCCAGAACCTTCTTGAACACGCCTGCATAAGCAGCCAATTGTTTCATATTCATTTCCCCGTCCACTCCTTTGACCCGTCTCCCACAGCTGCGTTTCATATTAAAATCTCGCTCTTTTTGTGGATTTCATTATGACTCTTTGTCATTTATGAGTGTTTTTACCATTCTACAATGAAAAAAAAGAAACCACGCCTCCCGTTCTTCAGTTTCGTCGTCCTCTGTTTCACCCGTGTCCGTCCTCTACCAAACCCCAAAATTCTGTACTCACCAGATGCGTTTTTGTTACTTATGTATGGCGACTTTTCCACTGGTGTCGAAGACAATCCACCGGTGCCCTGGCCGCCAAGGCAGGGTCATGACCACACGATTCACGAGGATGGGTCATAACAGCACCGCTCAAAGGAACCAGCGCAGTTCCAGTATTGGGAACAGAGAATGTCCCTGCAAGTGACGTTCCAACCATTCTTAATGGTTCATAAAGACCAGTCCATTAGTTGTCATTGCAACTAGCTTGCGCCAGTTGCAATGATGTCTCAGTCTCATGGAGATGATTTGTAGCCTAATTGGGCAACGAAAGCTCTACAGAGAAAGGACGACTAGGAAAAGGGACAGGAGAACCAAAATGACAATGGTGGCCCATCCCACAATATTCATCCATTTCTTGTTGGTGTACCTTCCCATAATCTGCTTGTTGTTCACCAGCAACATCATACAAATCAAAACCACCGGCAACAAAATTCCGTTGATTTGCTGCGACCACAAAGTAATCCTAATTAACGGCACATTGGGAATCAGAATGATGGCTGCACCAATCACCAGGATGGACGTGTAGAGCGTATAGAACTGTGGGGCTTCCTTCCACTTCCGTTGGATGCCCGCTTCAAACCCAAAAGCTTCACAAACGTAAAAGGCCGTGGCAACGGGAAGTATGGTGGCAGAAAAGACGGATGCCACAAACAGCCCAAAGGCAAAAACCTGGGACGCCATGGCGCCGGCCAACGGCTTGAGGGCTAAGGCGGCGTCCTTCGCGTCCACAATGGGAGTACCATGTCCGTTGACAAACAGCGTCGATCCACAGGCCACCATGATGAACATGGCCACGGCCACGGTCGCAACGCAGCCGACAACAATATCCACCAGGGTGTATCGATAGTCTTCGATTCTCAGTTTCTTTTCAATGACGGAGGACTGCATGTAAAACTGCATCCACGGCGCAATGGTAGTGCCTACCAGACCAATCACAAGAGAAATGGAGCTAATGTTCACGGGAAAATGGGGAGCCACGGTGGCAGCTCCGATGTCCCCCCAGTCGGGCTTGCCGGCCAAGGCGGAAACCACATAGGAAAGCAGTGCGACGCTGAAAATCAGAAAAATCTTTTCCGCAAACCTGTACGATCCCTTCACAACCAAAATCCAGACGGCGAAGGCCGCAATGGGAATGGCAATGTACTTGGTGACACCGAAAATCTGCATGCTTCCGGCGACACCGGCAAACTCCGTCATGGTGTTGCCGATATCGGCCAGCAAAAGGCCTATGAAAATGAAGAAAGTCACTTTGACACCGGCGTTTTCACGAATCAGGTCCGCCAAGCCCTTACCCGTGACAATGCCCATGCGGGCATTCATTTCCTGGACAATAAGAAGCACAAAGAATGCCGGAATCAGGGTCCAAATCATGTTGTAGCCATACGTGGCGCCCGCCACGGAGTAGGTGGTGATGCCGCCGGCATCGTTGTCCACACTGCCGGTAATAATGCCGGGGCCAACCAGGGCAAAAAAGAACGCAAGTCGCGCGAAGAACGTGCGGCGGGATGAAGTCACAGGCATCGCCTCCCCCTAAAACCGACCTCTGCGGGTTCGTTTCAAGTTGTGCACCACGTCGTTGATAGTTACGACACCGACCAGTGTCCCCGCTTCATCCACGACGGGTACAGCCAGTAAATTGTATTTGTCCACAATGTCAAAGAGGACGTTGACATTGTCGTCGTCGTGCACAAAAATGATGTTTTCATCACTAAATGTATTCAAAGGTGCAGCAGGTTCCGCAATGATGAGGTCGCGCAGAGAAACGGTTCCATTGAGACGCTGCGCCTCATCCACCACATACAGGTAGTACACTCTATCGGCATCGGGTTTTGTGGCACGCAGTTCGTCAATCACCTGCTGGGCCGTGGCCAGTTCACTGAAACACAAGTGATCGGTGGTCATCAGGCTCCCCACAGCGTCTTCCTCGTACTCCAGCAGCGTCTGGATATTCTCCGAGGATTCCGGCCTCATAATGTGCAGAATTTGGCTGGCGTGGTCTTCGTCCAGTTCATCGAGGATATCCGCCGCTTCATCTGGCGGCAACTGTTCCAGAATGGAAGCTGCTTCCTGGACGGTGAGCTGTTTCAAAACGGCCACCTGCGCCTCCGGCTCCAACTCTTCCAAAACGTCAAGTTTCGTCTCTTCGTCAAAAGAGGCGAACATGTATAACTGCGACTTGACATCGAGATCCTCCAGGATATCGGCGACATCGGAGGGATGCAGGGTCGCCAATTTGGACGAGTCCTTGGACAGGCGAATGCCCCGCTGGCTGAAGTCCAGCGTCTCAATTTCGTCCCAGAGCAACAACTTGGACGGCATGGAAGCGTTCAGGGGTTGCAACAACCGTTTGATGGGTTTGGCCACGCCCAGGCGCCGCAGCAGGCCTTCAAAACCTACATCCACCGCAACCACGAAGGTCCCCGCAGACAAAACGGCCAGGCGGACGTCGTTGACCCGGACCAGTTTTCGGCCGTCAATATCAATCAATTGCTTGTCCATCACGTTCTTGCCCAGCATGAAAGTGGAGTCTGTGAGAACGGATTTCAGAGGTTGGGCATTGGAACAAGTCAATCTGTACTGCGAGTTCACCTTTTCTATTTTCATGGAGTCATATGCAACAAAAATGGAATCCCCGCGTCGTCCGACTCGCGCCGCAATGACTCTGGGCCGAATGGCTTCAGGGTCTACCACGAAGTCCTGGAGTCGCCCAAGGGCCTGATTATCTGGCGTGTACACCGTATTGTGCAACACACGACTGAGGTAAAAGGTGGAACCAATTTTCATGTTCCTATCCCCCTTCGACAAGGCGACATTGCATTTGCCGGCTGCTTCTACAAGATGCTCTGGTGTCTCGTTATGATACGGAAAATCACAGAGAAATAAAAAAACCTCCCAGCGAGGAGGATTCCATGTTTGGAAAACCGGGGCCCCCTGCTGGCTTTAACACTGCATAACGTAGAGCGGATGCTCAGCCATGTTAAGTCAAGCCTTAGTGCGGCAAGACCTGTTGACCCATTGGCGTCTTTCGACGTTTCCGGGCAATGGCGTTTGTTTATGCAGACGCCTCACCTAACGAGGAAAATGCAATTGGAGTATTGCCATACGGAACATAACACAGGTATGGTACGGTGGTCAATATGTTCCGTTTCATCTTGAACGTGGACGTTTCTATTAGGACACGGCTGTCCGTTGTAGTGCGCTGTTCATGGAAAAGGCGCCCCTGAGGGCGCCCTCTCATTGCCAAAGCTTTACCGAAGATGCTCAGGCCTGCGGTTCGCCTTCCGGAGCATCGCCTCGTTCCCCCGCCTCGTCTGAACCCTTGAAATACTCGTGGCCCTTCAGCTTAATCTCGGGAAGGAAGAACGTTCCTATGAAAGTCAGGATGGCAAAGACGAGGCCCAGCATAAACAGGTGCTGAATCCCGTAAGTCAGCGATTCCTTGACGGATTCCATCAACTGGTGGTACATCTGCGCCCCTGCAGCGCCAAACTGTTTGAACTGCGACTGGATGGCCTTTTGGGCCTGGGCAGTCAACAACGACTGCGGGCTGATGGATGCCAGTTGACTCTTGAACTGCTCCATTCCCTTTGGCAGTGTGGCGCTGAGTTTGGTGGCAAACGCCTTGTTCAAAATCGATCCGAAGATTGGCGACGCAACGACACCACCCAGGGACTGAACGAACTGCTGCGTGGAGTTGACGGTGCCCATGATTTTGTACGGAAACGCGTTCTGGATGACGTTGCCCATTAGCGGCATGAGCGATCCGATGCCCAACCCCAGCACAATCATGTTCTCAACCACCGTGGTCCATGTGGTGTTGACGTTCATCCGGTTTAGCAGGATTGATCCCACCACAATAATGGCGCCGCTAATCCAGGCGAGATACCTGTAGCGGCCGGTTCGGGACATGACCTGGCCGGAAACCAGGCTGCCAATGATGAAGCCAATCATCATGGGCGACATGACCCAGCCGCTGTTCTGTGCGTTGAGACCAATGACACCCTGGACGTAGACAGGCAGGTACATGATGCTGCCGAACATGGTCATCCCCACAAGAATTCCCAGTATGAGAGAGGTTGTGAAAATGCGATTCTTGAATAGTACCGGAGTCAGCACCGGATCGTCCACATGGCGCTCCCACAGCACAAAGATGATGATGAAGACCGCGCCGCCGATGAACAGCAGGAGTTCTTGGGGCGAACCCCAGGTATATTTGCTGCCTGCCCATGTAAATCCAAGTAAAATTGGAATCAGTCCAATGACCAGCAGGACGGACCCCAGCCAGTCCACTTTCACGCGGTGCTCCGACCGAACTGTGGGCAGTGTGACAAACACGCCGATGATGGCCAGCACGGCAAACGGCAGGTTAATGTAAAACACCCAGCGCCAAGAGAAAGCGTCCGTAATCCAACCGCCAAGGGCAGGTCCGATGATGCTGGAGATACCGAAAACCGCCATCATGACGCCCATCCAACGACCTCGTTCCCGCGGCGTGAAAATGTCACCTACGGTGGCTCGAGGCATGCTCATCATGGCACCGGCGCCAATCCCTTGGAAGGCGCGGGCCCAGACCAGTTGCGTCATGGTGTGCGCTTGGCCGGACACAGCGGATCCGACACCAAACATGATGAGACCAAAGAGATAGAAGGGCTTGCGGCCAAACACGTCGGACAGTTTGCCATAAATGGGAACCGTTACGGAGGACGCCATCATGTATGCGGTAAACACCCACGCGTACATGCTGAATCCTTTCAAATCCCCGATGATGGTGGGCATCGCTGTGGAAACTACGGTTTGATCCATTGAAGAAAAGAACATTGTCAGGAGCACGGTCGCCAGAGCCCACCATTTTCTCTGTCCCGTAATGTGGTTGGTTGTCTGCACTTCTGCCTGTGCCAAAATTATCCCTCCAGACCTTCATCGCGCTCGATAATTGACTCCACATCCACGGTTGCGGAGACTCTCGCCAGCCTTTCCAGGCTCTGCACAAGAGTGTTCAGTTCATCGGCTTGAAATTGTGATAAGCAGTGCTGCAAAACCTCTGTTCGCATCTTCCATACGCGATTGATGATGTCGTTTCCGGCCTGGGTCACCTCGGCGTTGACCACCCGCCTGTCGGTGTCGTCCCTCCGGCGGAGAACAAGCCCATGACTTTCCATACGGTCAAGCATTATGGTAATGGCGCTGGGGCTGACATGCATCTTATCCGCCAGTTGTGACAGATTGCAGTTCTCCTCCCGCTGAATGTAGTGAAGCATAAACAGTTGGCCGGGGGTCAGTTTGATGCTGGCTCTCTGGATGAGTTGCGGACCCAGATTGTGCATGGTGGCAGCTAGGGCCTCGTCGAAACGTTCCATGAGCGAATGAATGTCAGAATACATAGAACCACCTCAAAACTTGTTCACGTAAACATTTTATGTTGTTAATAATTATTTTCCTCAACTTTTATACTATAAAAACGCACCCGTGTCAACGGGATGACACGGGCTGACTCGGGATGGCAAAAAGAGTTCAGGAGCTAACAGAAAGGGAATTATTCGCTGTGGCGTTTTGCATGAACCAGCAGGAAAGGTACGGCAAATGCGTATCCAAACTGATAGCGGAAGTCGATGGCAGGCATGGAAATGGCCAGTGTAATTATGACAAACAGCGTTGGCAGAAAGGGAATGAGCCCCTTTCGTTTGAACCTCTCCACGGCCGCAATCAGGCTGACAATCAGCAGAAAGAATGGAATGGCTCCCTTGATAAAGTAGTTTGCCCAAGTAAATCTCGTATGATTAAATACTTTGTTTACCTGGGTGCGTAAGTGCGCAAACCTGGAGTTTGTGTAGAGGGGGGCAAGAGTCCGCTTCACCCTGTCCTGAAACTGGGCATAGGTTGGAACCGGACTTCCAGGCGAAAACGACTTCAGCGTGTCTACATAAGTTTCGTAGGACTGTCTTTCCATAACACTGGGACTGGTGGTGTCATTCTTTGCCCGAATGCGAACATACAGGGGATAGTTTTGCAGGTTTACCGGCGTGTCCAGATACAAATGCATGTTTGCAGGCGTGACAAACTGCCAGATTTCAGCCGTCTGTTTGAAATAGGCGCGTATAAATGTCCCTGGATTCAACCGCAACAACTGAGCCCAATTAGAGAGGTATTCCCCAAAATCAGAATCAATCACTCCTGCATTGTACTGTTTATCCCATTTGATAGGGTTCACGGTGTAAGGGTTATAGTCCTTTTCCCAATTTGCTGCCGGCAGGATGCTGTCGAAATACGCCTTCACTTGCGGTGTGAATTTCCCCTTGTCCTTGTACGTCGCGGCAATCTGTTGTGATGGAATGGCCAGCGCCTCGTTGAGCCGGTTGGGAATGACGTGCAGGGAGTCCAGTAGGGGCCCAGTATACAAGGCAAAGAGGACAAACACTGCCGCGGCCACGACCATGAGTCGCGCCCGGATGGATTTCACCAGGAAAATGAGAAGGACCAGCGCTGCCGCAACGGTTTCCGGGCCATTTTGGCGGGTGCACATGACGAGAAAGCAGACGAGTGCAAAAGCGACAGTATGTCTAGGCTGACGAAGCCAAGACTCCTGTTGTCCAATTTTGGCAAACATCGTAGTCAGAAGGAAAACCAGTGACGCAAAGAGGATGTCCTTCCACATGGTAATGGCCAGAATCCCAATTGCTGGATTGACGGCATAAAAACCATCCAATACAAGAAGCAACCAACGAGGCGCGCCCAGGCCGCGCAGCAGATGCAGGGCGTAGGCAATAACGACGGCCATGATGACGATTTGCAGGACAATATAACTGGCCGGCGAGTTATATATGAGTGAGCAGGCCTGGATAATCCACGTATCGAGCACGGGATGCCAGTTGTTGTATTGGGTGATGTGATGGGCCTGGGCCCATTGCCAGAAGGAGTCCGCGTTCATTTTTGCCGGATAGTAGGCAAGCAAATAAGGCAGCCAGCCAACAATAGGAATGATTCCGTAGGCCACCAGCCAGGCAGCCGTCACACCTCTGCGGGATGGGGTGGGCGTGGGAAACGGTCGCTGCAATTCCGTAATGATGAGATAGCAGGTAAAGGACAGGACAAGCCCCGTCATGACAAACAGGATATACCCTTGGTGAGACATTGTGGATAGAGCCCGAGTATGAGTGCTGTACAGCCAGCCGAATCCCACAGCGCAGGACGCGATGGCCCTTGCCAGTGAGGGCCGGCTGTTGCGACTCCTCCCCAACAACCAGAAGTGGAGAATGGCATAAAGGACCAATATCGCGATTTGACGCAAATGAATCGGTGGGCGCATGTAAAAGCGCGCTACCAAATCAATGCCTATGAGCGAAAGACCCAATAGGGCAATGAGTTCAACGGAGATTTTATGTTTCATGCGGTGGACCTCGCAGTTCAGAAGTTAGGAACCCGTCTCACACATGGACTTGGGTGTATTTTTGACACCCTGCTACAGGTAGGGTTTCAGGACATGAACCACCGTCTCTCCGCCGTAGGTGATAACGAAGGAGGAGATAATCATGCCAATGACTACACTGGACAGGACAAGCCGCGGCCTCCAGCGCATCAGGTAGCCAATGCCAATGCAGACGTAGGCCCCTAAAACCGGTGACAGGGGCACAAGTACCCAGACCCCGTATTTTCCATACTTGGCCGACCACTTTTCAGCTTTCTTCAACCTCCGGCGAATCCAATTCCAGCGCTGCAGAATTTCGTCAAGGGTCAGCATCAAGACTGGGATGGCAATGAGATTCCCCAAGATACTAATGAGGGCCCCGGACAGCGGATGAAAACGAAAGGGCAGGCTGGCTACGGCGGCAGGTTGGGCTTCCAGAACGATGGACGTGCCAATGACAGATACCGTAGCTACCCCTTTGCGCTCCAGCAAGCCGATGGCCAGTGCACCGGCGAAAAAAACGGCGCCCAGGAGCAAGCCAATGGTCAGGCGACGAAAAAAACTCACTGGGACTTCCCGCCTCCAATAGCAAGCTGCAGTATATGCAACTGTCTCTATGTAGTCTGAAGCTCTTAGAATGGGTAAGACTTCTCAAAAATTTCTCAAGAAGGAATGACTTTGCAATCATTCGCGGGGACCATCTGCGGCCTTACACCTTTCCATCTTGCATTGTATACCATTGTGGGGCCGTTCAGACAAACAGTTTCCGACCGTTGCAGCACGCATGGAAAGAACGAATTTTTTGTCAATACATTGTCCGGAAAGAATTCAAAGAAAAGACTTCCGTGCTATACTGGCAGTAGACTTACTTGCGGATAGTGTCGCCAATGATTTGGCGGTGAAGAGGACATGGGACTCTTTGGGCTAGCTGCAAGCTGCACATGCCTTTGATTCCGGAACTCCCCACCCAAGGGGGCACGAAATGAACAGTCCACTTTACCAGTTGCTTGACATTTCCCGGGAATGGACGACGCTCCCGAGAACCGCTGATGTGGCAAATGCAGCCATTTGTTTCTTGCGATCGACCTTTCATGTGGACGCCGGACTCGTCAGTTACAACCGACATCCGCTCACAGAGAGAGCGGATTACCTGCGCATACCGAAACAGTGGTTCAGTTCGTGGGGGTTTGCGACGCCGGAAAAGGACTTGCGGCGAGCCATTGACGCTTCGCTTCACTTTTATGACGTCGTGCAGCGGCGACAGTGGTTCCCTGCCGAAGACCTGCCGTCCGCCTGGACGGAGATTACTCGGCAAAACGGGATTCGCCAGGTTGGACTCTGGACCATTCAAATGCAGCGGGTGCCTGTAGGCCTGTTTGCCCTGGCGCGAACATCGTTCTTTCACGATGATGACAGCCTTGTGATTTCCAGGTGCATGGCCCATATCTCCACCGTCCTCGAGATGGTGATTACGCGCCGCATGGCAGAGGAATTGAGCATTCGCGATCCGCTGACCGGCGCGTTCAACCGCCGCGGCCTGCTGGCCGAGTTTGAAAAGCTGACCAGTGACGGACGGCCCCTGACGCTAGCTGTCATAGATTTGGACGACTTCAAGAGATTCAATGATACCTACGGCCATACCATTGGCGACAGGCAGTTGATAACAGTGACAGAGGCACTGGCACATTACGTGAATACATACGGGGGAATTTGTGCGCGTATCGGCGGCGACGAATTTGTCCTGCTGACCCCCTGCTGTGCCGCAGATGCTGGCCAGTGTGCGGTGGATGATGACCAGCGCCCCGTAAATGATGCCCGGCGCACCGCCCAGGCCATAGGTCAGTGGCTGGCGAACGCGGGAATCCGGGCCAGCGTCGGTTGCTCCGTGTTCGGCGTCGACGGCCTGGACTTTGACGTTTGCTACCGCCTGGCTGACGAGCGGCTCTATTGCATGAAAGCGCAGACGGAGGCACGGTGAAAGGTAGCCTGTGGGGGAGCAAACGAGCCAAGGAGCGCCCTTTCTAAATCTTCCACGAAGCCAGATGCTCCAGAACCTGGTTAGAGACAGCCTCAACAAGCAACGGATGGATTCCCAAGGGTTGGCCAATGTCAATGGTCATAGACCGAGAGGTGTACTTTCGGGACATTGTCCACGCATCTATCCGCCTGGGTAGTTCCTCTGTCAGATGTCCGTGAAACCACAAGTAGGGTTGAATGAAGACACGCTTCAATCCCTCCCTTTCAAACTGTGCCAACGCTTCCGTCCAGCTACGTCCCGTTCCCGTAAGATAGCCCGCGATGATGTGTTCCAATCCCATCTCTGTGGCAATCTCCCCGCAAATCCACTGAAACGCATCCTGAGCATCGGCGTCCCTGTTGCCACGGCCTAAGAGCAGCACGCCGTCCTGGTGCGGATCCACATGAGCTCGATGAATGTCTTCCACAAGAACCCGGAGAAAGTGTGAATTGCGGCCGACAGCCGGCACCAGCAAGACGCGCTTCCTGAGTTCTTCCGCCTGAAGGTCAGACGCCGTACCTGACGGAAGCGGCGAACCGGCCATTGCAGACAGCAATACACTGCTAACGATGCCAGGTATATCGACTTTCATGTGCCGTGCTTCTAATAGAAACAGCGGCACCAGCAAGACGCAGCCGTCATCTGCCAGACAGGACTCCAGCACCGACGGCAGGTCGGGTTGGGCCATTTCCAGAAACCCGTGGCAAAATGAGAGGTGAATGTCGCCAGGGTGCCTGCCGTCGGAGTGCCTCGATGCCAGCTCGCGTGCAATGCGCCGCTTCGCGAGTACAATGAAGCGGTTGAACTCGTCAATACCTTGCTCCCGCCGGGTTCCATGACCCACGAAAACAACGTGTACTTTCGTCATACCCTCACAGACCTTCGGCAATCTCCAGAGAAACATCCTATTGCGGATTCATACGTGCAAAAATAGCGGATCGTTCGTTAGGTGTCAGGTTGACCGCGTTCACCGTGGATTTGTAGCCAATTTCCAGCTGGCCTTCGCCAATGCCGGCGAGCATGGCTTCTACAAATTCCTCAGACGTGGTACCCGTGCTGACAAAACCCCGTTTCATCCGGCTTTCCATGTTCAATTCAGAATCCACGGCAGGGGGAATGAGCTCAATGACTTCCACGCTGGTGTTTCGCAGTTGGTGCCGCAGGACGACAGAGAAGCTGTGCAACGCTGCCTTGGTGGTGGAGTAGACTGGAGCCCTTGACGTGAGGGTGAAACCAAGGCCGGAAGACACCTGAATAATGGTCGCCTGGGGTTGTTTCATTAATACAGGAATGAACAGTTTGGACAGATGTATGGGGGCGTCCAGATTGATGCGTATTTCCGACGCCGTGACGGACCAGTCTTCGTCTGTAGTAAGAAAGTCGATATCGCGCTGAATTCCCGCATTGTTAATGAGAACGTTCACCGTGGGATACTGTTCCGTCACCCAGTGAAACAACTCTTCCCGTTGCTGGGCATCCCCTACGTCACAAACGCGCGTAACGAGTCCAGGAAGCTTTGCCGCAGCTTCTTGCAGGCGCGACTCACGGCGTCCGCAAGTGATGACGGTGTTTCCGGCAGCAAGAAACTTTTCCGCGAGCGCATAACCAATCCCTGTAGCGCCGCCGGTAATTAAAATCGTGTTCCCTGTCAGTTGCATCGTGCGTCCTCCTTCACCAGTCTAGGCTTCACTGCTAGTCACGGTATACCCTGTTGCACTTAGGGATGTCAAGTCGCCGGCAGGTTGAACCTGGGCCTCCAAGACCAACGCTAAGTGATACTTTCCGGATAGACACCCCTGGACATGGACGCCGTTGACAGGCAGGAGAACATGGTGGAAATCACTATGGCAAGAGCAGAGCAAGCGGGTTTGGCGAATGTGGAAGGACTCGTGGCGGAAGCCCACCGCTTGCCTCTGGAGGATGCCAGTGTGGACGCTATCCTAATGTCCATGATGTTTCACGACATTACGAACAAGGAAGAAGCGCTGGAGGAAGCAAGACGCGTGCTGAAACCTGGTGGGATGTTGTGTTTGGTGGAGATGGATCGTACCAGCACGGCCAGCGGTCCGCCCATTCACCTGCGCATTGGACCAGAGCAACTGACCGCCATGCTGAGGTATGCTGATTTCACCCCAGAAACAGTTCAGCCGGAAAACGTCCGACAGGACTTTTACTTTGTCCGGGCCACCAAGGCATCCCACCTATAAAGAACTCGGCACCCACCCCATGGCAGCGTATGAGACTTCCGGAATGGGTACTTGTCCCTACCATGAAGCCGGAACCCCCGCCGTAGAGATTTGACCGAACCCTGTTCCTACGGTTTAATGAACTCAGCTTGACTTCAACGTGTGGGGGTTCGGTTGCCATGAAAAAATCAACCACATTGTACTTGGGGAGTATTGCGTTTGTTGTCGTTGCCGGCGCTGTTGGCTTCACGCTGGACAGGACCCTGTCTAGACCGTCGCCATCAGGAAAGGCCCCTACTGCGGCAACCGAAACGGCCACGAACGCGACGAACCAAGTCGCTGGAAACCCTGCAACCGGACGCACAAATTCCACCTCCACTAGCAGCGTTGCGTTGAAACCCAACAAGACTTCCGAGAGTAACGCAGGCAGTTTGAAGGACGCCGCATGGGTACAAAATCCCGTAAACTATAAAATCACCGCGAAACCTGTTCCCAACTTCGACGTGTCCGTTCCTATTCTCGAATACCACGAAGCAAAGTATGCTCCTGGAGACATTATTACCCTCAAACCCGGTGAACTGGAATCACAAATTCAGTGGCTGCATCAGCATGGCTTTCACACCATCAACTTTGGCCAGCTCTACGCGGCCATGTACTATGGTTACAAACTGCCGTCGCGACCCATTATCCTTTCTTTTGATGACGGCTACGAGAGTGCGTACCTCCAAGTCTATCCGCTGCTCAAGAAATACGGCTATCAGGCGACGGACTTTGTTATCAGCAGTTTCGTGCACCAGGCGCCCAATCGCAAGGAAGAGTTCCCGAAACTATCCATTCCGGAACTTAAAACACTACAGGCCAGCGGAGTCATAGACATCGAGTCGCACACGGTGCATCACCTGGACTTGGCGACTCTGCCTGACAACAAAGCCAATCAGGAGTTGGCCCAGAGCGCGGAGAGGCTGTCCCAAATCGTGCATCACCCCATCCAGTTTTTCTGTTATCCAGATGGCGGCTATAAACCCGCAGACATTGCCCTCGTGCGGAAAAATGGTTACCTCTTGGCAACCACCCAGCACACGGGGTATGCAAACCTGTCCCAGGGACCGCTCACCTTGGACAGAATCGGTATCTATTCCTACGATACCATCCAGACCTACGCCAAGAAGCTGGCGCCCTCCCTTGCCAGTCACCAGGTAGCCCCGACGGTGAAAAGTGGGGACTCCGGCGCCAGTGTAGAGCAACTTCAATACGAGTTGCAGCGTCTCGGCTATCGTTGTACAGTTGACGGGAGCTTTGGCCCTGGTACGGAAACTGCGCTAAAGCAGTTTCAGCGACAGCACCATCTGAAAGCGGACGGCGTTGCTGGTGTGAAGACGCTGACAGCCCTATTTGAAGCAAGCGGGGACTGGTAAATCCGGAGGCGCTCAGCAGCAGTTTTGGCAAAGGAGTCCAAGTCCAATGAACATGCGAATGCAATTTCCTACGTCGCGATTTTTTGCCGGTGTTTTTACCATCTCACTCGTCTCACTGCTGCTCTCCGGCTGTGGCCAGAGTGCGGGTACATCCAACCTGCCTTCGGGAGGTCAGTCCACCGGTACCGGCAGTCCATCCAACTCCACCAATTCTGCCAACGCTCAGACCAGTAGCGGCAATACCACAGCCAACTCCACCGGCAACTCTACCGCCGCAGGCACCGGGAACAGTACAGTCGCCGGCACTGACAGCGCCGGGAATAGCACGGCCTCCAACGGTACAGAATCTGCGGCTCAGAAGAAACTGGACACTGAATACAAGGAAGGGTACTCCGCCTTCTTCGCCCACGACTACACCAAGGCGATTTCCCTGGAGGACGAGGTCATTAAACAGTCTCCTACATACTATCAGGCCTACAACGTTAAGGGCATCGCGTTGAGCTACAACGGGAATTTCAGCGCGGGGATGCAGAACATTGAGAAGTCACTGAAACTGCATCCAGGGTACGGCTATGGGCAGTTCAACAAGTCTCTCTCCCTGGAGTTGTACGGTTATTACGACCAAGCCATTCAAAGCTATCAGGAGACCATTAAAATCGCTCCGGCCCCCTGGGTCATGTGGAGTTATTACGGCATTGCCAGCATCTACGGACGCCGCGGCGATGTGAAAGACACTGTCTATTATTTGAAACAGGCCATCGCTCTCAATCCCAGCCTCATCAAAGGCCATGCCCGGACCGAGAAGGACTTCGACAACGTGCGCGGCAGCAAGGAATTTCAGGACCTGATTCAGTAAGGACCAGCCGGGCTGCTGTCAATGTCCAAGCTTCGACCCATCTCCAATCTTGAATCAATGCCCAATGTGGGAAGCTTGCGACCCACATTTCGTCTGTGAGGCGTCGCCATGCAAAGATTTCACATTAAGATGACCCTGGAAAGACAATGGCGCTGGCTTCTCCTTGGCTGCCTATCCGTCTCCTATCTGCTGGTCTTTATGCAGCGCACGGGACCCGGCGTCATTTCCAACAGCATTCAGGGAGAGTTTCACGTTTCCGCTGCCGTTCTGGGATCCATCACCAGCATCCAGTACCTGCTCTATATGGTGATGCAAATCCCCATTGGCGTGTACGGAGACAAGTCCGGCCCCGAACCCATGCTTGTGCTCGGCGTCCTGCTGGACGGCGTGGGCACTCTGGTCTTTTCCTCCGTCCACACCTTTGGCTGGCTGCTGGTGGGCCGAGCGATTGTGGGCTTGGGCGACTCGTTCATATGGATTAATATCGTGCTGATTCTGGCAAAATGGTTCGGCAAGGGCCGGTTTGCCGCAGTGCTGGGTATTGTTAACACCGCCGGCAACACCGGGGCCATCATTACAAGCATTCCACTTGCGGCGTGGATTGCGGTGGCAGGTTGGCACATCCCCTTCATCATTCTGGGGTTGCTCCTGGTGGCAGTTTCTGTAGTGGACTTCTTCGTCGTCATGCGGCCATTTGCCGGCAGAGAAACCCTGACGGAACCGGACAGCACCCTTGTTATCCACAAGGTGCCATTGGCCAGGATGCTGTCGGAAGTGGTGCGAGACAGACTGGCATGGTCCACGTTCTTCTGCCACTTCGGCGCCATGGGCACCTATCTGTCCATGGTGAGCTTATGGGTCGTGCCGTACTTCATGGCCGTCTACCAATTGTCCCGAGGGCATGCGGCTTGGTTTACCTTGATTGGCTTTGTGGGGTCACTCATTGCCAGCCCCGTCGTGGGGTGGCTCAGCGACCGGCTGCAAAACCGCAAGGGCCCCTACCTTGTCACTCAAAGTCTAGGCTTTCTGGCTTGGCTGACAGTGGTTTTGTGTGGCGGGCGACCGCCCGTTGCACTGGCAGGTGTGGTGATGTTTGTTGTGGGTTTTGGCAGTGGCAGCAGTTTGCTCACCTTCGCCGTGATTCGTGACCTGGTGTCCCCCCAGCGATCCGGCGTCACCTCCGGCTTTGCCAACACTGGCGGCTTTCTCAGCGCTGTCCTGTTACCAATTCTGTTTGGCGCGGTGTTTGACGGGTTTGGCGGAGCCGCAGGCGGCACGGAAATTGTACGCCATGCCTATGGCATGGCGTTTGTCCTTCCAACGCTTTTCTCCTCATTGGGAATCATGGGAAGCCTGTTATTGCCAACAAAGTCTGCCTCCCGGTGACATGCTCCCACGACTTTAACCCCCTGTGCTACCACCGCTGGGATTGTTTGTCGTGTTGTTATCCGGACTGCCGGAACTACTGGTGGTATTGTTGGTATTGTTGGTATTGTTGTTATTATCGGAATTCCCGCTATTGCCTCCAGAAGTGCTTGGACTGTTGCCCGGCTGGTTCCCCGTCGTGGGAGCCGTTGTGTTTCCCGGCTGACTGCCGTTCGTTGTTGAATTGGTTGGCTTGCTAGTGGACGACCCCCCTGTATGTTTCTTGGAGGCTGGTGGAACGTATTGTCCCTCCACAGTCACCACAGTTCCGTAATTAATCAAAGACCAGACAACCTTCGCATTGCTGGTAGGCAATTCCACGCAACCTACACTCTGAGGATAGCCATAGGATGGCCTAGGAAAAGCGTGAATGGCTTCGCCCCCGTCGTAGTAGTTAACGTAACGTACCCCTTTGTCCACATACTTGGTTCCGTCCGGGTTGGTCCCCTTCATGGTCTGCGACAGGAAACGCCGATAGACGGCAAAGGTTCCATTGGTGGATGGAGCTTTGGGCACGCCCGTATTGGCAAGAGACTTGTAAACCCACTTTCCGTCTTTCCAGACGTGAAGTTCCTCCGGTGCCGGGTTCTTCGTCACAAGAACAAAGGTATAGGGATTCGGGTCCTTGCCTACGCTGGCGCTCAATAGGGTCTTCCACACCTGGGGCCCAACCAGGCCGTCAACGGGCAAACCGTTGACGTGCTCAAGAGCAATGACGGCAGCCCGGGTCATGGCCGTGTAAGTATCCGGCGACCATTCATCCAGAAGTTGCGACGGCACATGCCCGTAGCGCCACTGGAAGGTCACCTTGGGTGGCGACTTGATATTGGCCAAGGTAATCTGTGGCTCGTCCTCTTCCGATGCGTCACTAATCTTTACCGGAAGATAGCCCAATTCCGCAAGTCTTTCGTTAAGGGCAAGGACTTCAGGCCCCGTTACCCCCAGCCCAAAGGATGGGTAGACAGGAGCCGGCGGTGCTGCCGGCTTGGTATCGTGTGCCGCTGATGCTATAGGTTCCGTGTTGGGGTTGGTCGTGGAGTTATTCGTGGTAGACGGCTGCGGACTATCACTGCCCAGTAGGCCGAAAGTGCCGCAACCCGTTTGGACCACACCCAACAATACCAGAATTCCTAGTATGGAAAAGTGCTTGGTACGCTGCATACTACTATCTCCCCACAAAACCATTAAATGCTATTATATATTACTTTGACGCGGCGTGCCCACTAATTGTTTCATGAAATCAGAAAAAATACATTGCCCACATTCTACTCTAGGGTGCGACAAGAAGTTTGCGCGCTCTGTCTCAAGACATGATTGCTGACGTGGCGGAATAGTCCTTTCTTAGGGCTTGTTTTTGCTTGGGCACCAGAATCTTTCACCAATCTTTTCTCAACTTGCAATGGGTTCGGCGCCTTCTCTCCCAGGCCCATAGCTGTTTGGTGGGAGTTGGATTGGATGTTGCAAATTATTGGGATTAGCCTGCTATCCGGCATGTCCACCCCCCTGGGAGGCGCCATTGTGCTGTTGTTCCCCCACCTGTCCACGAGGTGGCTGGCCCTCATTCTGGGCATGGCGTCCGGCATCATGATAACCGTCATCATCATAGAATTGATGCCAACTGCCATTGCGGCAGCCAACCACAGAATTTTCCTGCTGGGTGGCTTGGCAGGATGGGCGTTCATGGACCTGGCACGGCGGCTGCTGGAGTGGGAGGCCACGGCGAAAGAGGTCAAGCCCGCTAACAACCTCTTTCGCAATATGGGCTGGTTCGTGGCCTTGGCCATTGCCATTCACGATTTACCCGAAGGGATGGCCATTGGCGCCGGCGAAGCCGTGCACCACGACATTGGTCTCGTCATTGCTCTCGCCATTGCCATTCACAATATTCCGGAAGGCATGGGTATTGCGGCGCCACTACAATTGGGTGGTGTCTCCAAATTCCGCATCTTCACCACTACCTTTTTTACCGGCCTGGTGACACCTCTGGGCACCATCGTTTCCCTGGCGCTAGTCAACCTATCCCCAACCTTTGTCGCCCTTTCACTGGCCTTTGCCAGTGGTGCCATGGTGTATGTGGTCGCAGAGAGTCTGCTCCCTACCTCACTCACGCAGAACTGGGTATTGACCCTCATGGGAGGCGTTCTCGGGGCAGGCATTATGGTGGCTGTGACGAGATAACCCATGCCTTGGGTGAAAGCGGCAGGACGCCCCTGCGGCGTTTGCGCAGAGGCGTCCTGCAGACCCGCACACCCGCCCTGGCCTTGGGCAGGGGCATAGGCCATCAAACCATAATTTTGCAGATAGCGTTGGTGAAATCCACGGGATCTTGAATCGGCAGACCCTCGATGAGCAGTGCCTGGTTGTACAGCAGGTTCGTGTACAGCTTCAGTTTTTCCTCATCTTGCTCAAACGCCTGCCGCAATGCCCGGAACACTTCGTGGTTCACGTTAATCTCCAGCACCTTGTCAGCCCGCACATCCTGCCCGTTGGGCATGGACTTGAGCACCTTCTCCATTTCAATGCTAATTTCCCCTTCGGCAGTTAAGCATACAGGGTGATTCCTGAGCCGTTGGGATATTCGCACGTCCTTGACCTTCCCGTCCAGGATGCCCTTCATCTTTTCAAACAGGGCCTTGTTTTCAGAGGATTTCTGCTCCTTTTCTTGCTCGCTGTCGTCCGTGTCAATGCCCAAATCGCCACTGGAAACAGACCTAAATTCTTTTTCCTTATAGGCCATCAGCATCTTAATGGCAAATTCGTCCACGTCCTCAATCAAGTAGAGGATTTCAAATCCCTTTTCAGCCACCAGCTCCGTTTGTGGTAGTTTGTCCAGCCGTTCGTAACTTTCACCAGTGGCATAGTAGATGTACTTCTGACTCTCCGGCATCCTTGAAACGTATTCCTCCAGCGTAACCAGTTTCTTCTCTTTGGAAGAATAGAACAGGAGCAGGTCCTGCAGTACGTCCTTTTCGCTGCCAAAATCGCTGTAGACGCCGTATTTCAGCTGTGTGCCAAAGGCTTTGAAGAACTTTTCGTAGGTGTCCCTGTCTTCCTTCTGCAGGGTTGTCAGTTGGCTGGTGATTTTACTTTTAATGTTCTTTGCAATCAGTTTCAGGTATTTGTCCTGCTGCAGCATTTCTCGAGAAATGTTCAGTGACAAGTCCTCTGAGTCCACCATACCCTTGACAAAGCTGTAGTAGTCCGGAAGCAAATCCGGACACTTGGTCATAATCAAGACGCCGTTGGAATACAGCTCGAGACCCTTCTCATATTCCTTCGTATAGTAGTCAAAGGGAACGGTCTCCGGGATGTACAATATGGCGTTGTATCTGACAGCGCCGTCCACACTGATGTGAAGGTGTTGCAGCGGCTTGTCGAAACCGTAGTGTTTTTCCATGTAGAAGTTTTCGTAGTCGTCATTTGTAAGCTCGTTCTTGTTCTTGCGCCAAATGGGTACCATGCTGTTGACGACTTCTTCTTCCTGGTACTCCTCATAGGTCTCCTTGTCGCCTTCTTTGGGGCGCGATTTGGTTATGTCCATCTTGATGGGATAGCGAATAAAATCGGAGTACTTCTTCACGATGGACTGGAGCCGGTATGTGTCTAGGTAATCGTCAAAGTGTTCGTCCTCTGTGTTCTCTTTAATTTTCAGAATAATCTCCGTGCCTACGTCCGATTTTTCAGCCGGCTCAATGGTGAAACCGTCAACGCCGGAGGACTCCCACTTGTAGGCGCCATCACTGCCCAGCGCGCGGCTGATAACCGTCACCACGTCCGCCACCATAAAGGCGGAATAAAAGCCGACACCAAACTGGCCAATGAGATTGTATCCGTCCTGAGACGTGTTCTCGGCTTTGAACGCCAGCGATCCGCTCTCCGCAATGATTCCCAGGTTGTTTTCCAACTCGTCCTGTGTCATGCCAATACCGGTGTCTGCAATACGCAACGTCCGGTTCGCCTTGTCTGCGACAATCTTGATGTAGTAGTTGTCTCTGTCGAAGGCGTAACGGGTGTCGCTCATCGCCTTGTAGTAGAGCTTATCAATGGCGTCGCTGGCATTGGAAATGAGTTCTCTCAGGAATATCTCACGGTGTGTGTAGATGGAATGAATCATCATTTCCAAAAGACGTTTGGATTCTGCTTTAAACGGTTTCTTTTCCATGGAACCACCCCTTCGGTCTCCTTCGTGTGTTTGGCGAACGTGTCATGACTGTGACGTCCGTTACAAACGTCCATTGGGAATTTTAGCACTCCAGAGGGTAGAGTGCCAACCAGGTTCATGAAGATAGGTTGCGGATATGATGAGTTGCCGGAGCCAGCCCATGAGGATGCCCCGCGGTTTGCAGCGTTCTTTAGAAAGAACGAATTGTCTAGAAAATGAGAGAAACAATGAGAATCTAGTAGCCGATTGTCTTTAATTGAGTATATTTGTTTGAAACGCAGTTTGACGTGACATGAGGATCCTACTATATACTCACTATGTGTTCGTTATAATGAACGAAACGCAAGGTGATAGTGAATATAAGGGTATCTGGGAGTAACGGAACATGAAAAAGGAGGCCGCCTACCTTGGCCGTGCGTGAACTTGGTCATATATCCGAAGGACTGAACATGAAGGTCTATGCCAATCCAAGAATCGTCGCTTTTATTCCAGCCCACAATGAAGAAGGTTCCATTAGAAACTGTCTCGAGGGTCTTGCCGATCAGAAACTCCCCCCTGAAGTCATGTTGGATGTCATCGTGATTGCCGATAACTGCACGGATAGAACGGAACAAAGAGCAAGGGAGGCCGCTGCGGAGTTTGGTCTTAGGGTTCAAGTTATCAATACCATGGGAAACAAACAGCGAAAGGTCGGCGCTCTCAACGCGGCTTGGAAGATGATTTACGGTGATGTGTTGGATATCCACGATAAAGGTCTGACCGATGTTCAAGAGATATACAGAGATTCGGTAAAGGCCATTTTAGGCATGGATGCGGACAGTCGACTGGCCCCAAATGCGCTCATTCAGATGTGGGAAGGATTAATGAGTGCACGGAATATTGGGGGAGTTATGGCGAAGTATACTATGCTTTTACCTGACAAAAAAAGTAAATTACCTAAGAACGACCCCCACTACGAGGAAAAGATTAAGAATGGTCAATTCGGAGGTCCTATTACACGGTGGTGGGTTCATCAACAAAAACAGGATATGGCCAGTTGGTTGCTGGACCTTCAGTATCACGGTGGGAGTACTTATGTTCTCGGCGGACAGGCTACCCTTTTTCGACCTGAAGCACTACAAGACGTTGTCGACAGCATTAAGTTGGACGGTCCTTGGCAGAACGACACGGATGTGGAAGACATGCTGTTAACATGGCAGCTTCAGAAACTAACGTGGAAGACCTTAATTAGTCCCACAGCTCGCTGTTTTGTCGATTCCATGAAAACCTATCATACCTACAGACAGCAAAGGAATAAGTGGAAATCCGGTACCGTCGGACTGCTTACGAATCGAGACTTGAGAATCAAGACGAAACATATCGGACGTATTTGGCGCGATCAGATTCGGTCGTTTATCGACCTGATAACGAGAGTTTTGTTTATAGGACTCCTTGTCATCGCGTCAGTGACCCATCAGTATTACTGGTCGTGGATATGGCTAACCCCAGTGGTGTTGGCGTCTATTATCAATATTGTCCTTGCCGTTAAAACCCCCATGCATCGTCCCATCGATGTGGTGCTTGCCGGTCTTCTTATCAGTCCCGAAGTATACATGTGGGTGAATCTCATCACATTTACCCAAGTGTGGATGGAGAAACTTTCTGTAAATAAAAAGGATGGATGGGTAAACCAGTACAATGCCGAAAAGGGTGCGACCAGCAGTAAGCTGATGCTTGGCATTGTGTTGCTGTTGCTGTCTGCCGGAGCAGTTGTCTTTGTCGCTATCCATTTTAGGCCCTATTTAATGAGTACCGCTGTACAAACTGCAGTTAAACCTTACTTAATGCGCGGGTGGCGCGTCCTTACTTGCCTTACGATTATCTCGACTCTCATTATGTTACATCACCTATGGACACTCCGAGGCAAATATACCGCGTAGAAACGTTAAACTGCGTCACAAATTGGCAGCTAAACCAAACCATTCGATGCTTGCCTGTGAGTCCTCTGAGTGAGTACATCTATGGGACGGAACAGAATTGAGCGAAATTGGAAGGAGTGAGAGGATGGCTACAGGGGTCGTAGTGCCGAGGCTAGGAACGAGGGCGGAATCTGGAACTATTGTCCAGTGGTTGAAATCCATTGGCGATGAAGTAGAGTCTGGAGAACCACTCATAGAAATCGCGACGGATAAAGTGAATATTGAAGTTGCAGCACTCACTTCAGGCGTTCTGTTAAGGCAACTGTTCATTGAAGGTGAGAGAGTCCCTGTCGACACCGTTGTCGGTTACATTGGAGAAGAAGGTGAAGAGTTACCCGATGTAAAAGCACGGCATGGTTCCGGCGGAATTCCAAGCCTAAATTTTTCAGGTCTTCGTAACCATTATGACGATTCAAGGACTTCGGAAGACAACGAATCACAATGGGAGCAAGTTGGACATTATCTAGGAAGACGCGAACAAAAAATGTCTGAAGTTACGATACGAGTAGAAGAAAAAATAAGTGGACTGTCACAGGAAGTCGGTCAGTTAGATAAGGTACTGTTACGCCTGTGTGATTTCCAATTGGAGCTAATGCAGGATATGCAATCACTGAGAAGGGAAATATCACGTCTGACACAGCAGAACGAAAAACTGAGCGAAAAAGTCATGGAGTGGGTTGAATTTCGGGAACAAGACGACGAAGAAGTTGCTGCCGGCTTGGCAAATGAGCCTGTGGACGTCGCAGGCAACCGTCGGAATGAACCTGCGGATGTTGCAGATAATTCTCGGGCTGAGCCTGTGGACGTTGCAGGTAGTTCTCGGAATGAACCTGTACTTCAAACGTTACCCAAAGAAGTCGTGAGTGAATCTGACTCCCATGGGAGGAAGCTGGGATTTTTCAAACGGGTTTTCGGTTGAGGGCAAATATAAAGTAGCCACGGTGGTAACCGTGGCTACTTTCGTTAGGGGGTGTGATTCTATGGGACTTCCAAATCACCTAGAATTAAGAGACATTTGCACCTCTTGGAAAGAGCGTAGTACCTCTTCCTCAAAGATACCTCAAAAAATATAATTTTAGATGCCCAGTTCGAGAGTCAGTTGCGCGATGTAGTCCTGCATAAACTGGGTCCGATGCCGGGCAATTTCTCTGGCTACCGCGGTGTGCATGCCTTCGGATAACTTGAACAGCTTGAGGTAAAAGTGATCGAGACCGTAATTTTTGTCGTCAAGTTCTCTGTGTTTCGCGAAGGGATCGGTCGCGTGATAAAAGGGTCGCTGCATCTGCACGCAGGTCGCAAACAATCGGGCAATGCCGATTGCGCCAATGGCGTCCAGCCTGTCTGCATCCTGTACGATTTTTCCCTCAATGTGAGTTGGAACGACTCCCCTGGAAAAGGAATGGAATCGGATGCACTCCAGGACCGCGTCTCGCTTGCCTTCTGGGAAACCGTATGCACACAGCACCTCAGCGGCCTGTTCTGCGCAGACATTGCCGGATAAGTGCGATTGGGGATGGCCCTTGGGGTAGTTAAACAGTTCGTGTAGCAAAATGGCGGGGATGACAATCTCATCATCTGCCGGAATTTCCTGTAATATCCGCCTGGCGTTCCCAAGCACGCGCTGAACGTGGGAAAAATCGTGGGCCACATCCCGTGACGACCGCTCTATGGCTACCTGCATGTATGGGGAAAAATCCACTTTTGCCTGTCCGGTCACTTCCACCTTGCCTCCTTTGTTGGCTCTGCACTGTCGCCAAGCATAACCTTACGCCACCAAATCTGGCAACCAGGAGCAACACTAGTGAGCAGGGTGCAAGGGAAGGGGGATTAACTAGTGAAGAAGATGGTGAAGTTTTGCCTCACTTCCAGCAGATAGTAAGTCGTACCAACGGCTGATTCTATCGTAAAACTTTCTCGCGTCTTCCCGAGAGCGCTCCACTCTCGCCACATTGAGCGATGAGGGCTCCGTTTCCTTGTTTGACTTCGACGGCATGACAATTCCTCCTAGACGCCGGAGTAGGCGGAGAAACCCCCGTCCACAGGCACGACAATTCCGTCGACAAATCCCGACGCTTCTTCAGATGCCAGCCAGAGGAGGGTTCCTGTGAGGTCCGAGAGTTCGCCAAAACGCGCCATTGGCGTGTGAGCCAGGATCTTTCGCGATCGGTCTGTCAGTTCTCCGTTCCCTTCATACAGCAGATTTCGGTTCTGATGGGTCACAAAGAAGCCTGGCGCAATGGCGTTAACACGGATTCCCACGGGCGCAAAGTGCACAGCCAGCCATTGCGTAAAATTGGAAACCGCTGCTTTGGCTGCACTGTATGCCGGAATTTTCGTTAACGGGCGAAATGCGTTCATGGACGATATGTTGATGATGGTGGCACCCTTGCGCATCACCATGTCCTGGGCGAAGACCTGCGTTGGCAAAAGAGTCCCGAGAAAATTCAAATTGAAAACAAAGTTGATTCCATCGGCGTCCAGATTGAAGAAGGTGGCCACACCATCTGCGTCCACGTCCCCAGGCTCCAGAACCTCCTTGGTGGTCGTGGCCTTGGGATGATTACCTCCCGCACCGTTGACCAGAATATCCACAGGCCCCAACTTCGCCAGTACCTCTTCCCGCGCAGCCTGCAGGCTGCTCTTGTCCAGCACGTTGACCTGGAGAGCAAGGGCCGTCCCGCCACGCTTCTCAATCTCATCCGCGACTCTTTGGGCCGCATCAAGATTGACATCGGCAATACCTACGGCCGCTCCAGCCTGGCTGAGCACCTGGGCAAAGTGCGATCCAATGACACCCCCTGCCCCTGTGAGAACTGCAACTTTGCCTGCGAGGGAAATTCCTGATGCAACGCTCACTGTTCTTTCCTCCCCTGATGTTCCACTGCTTCCCAGAGTCCTGTAATATAGGTCGATCCCAGCGCCCTGTCGAAGAGGCCATAGCCGGGGCGGCCTGTTTCTCCCCAAATCATGCGACCGTGATCGGGCCGAATGTACCCGTCAAAACCGCTTTGGTACAGCGCCCGGACAATTTCGTACATGTCCAAGGATCCGCTGGATGTGGGGTGGGCCGACTCCATGAAGCCTTTGTCTTCCGTCCTGCGAATGTTTCGCAGGTGAGCAAAGTGGATACGTCCCTGTCCGCCAAACTTGCGGATGAGGTTGGGCAAATCATTGGCTGGATTGGCTCCAAGAGAGCCGGTACAAAATGTGATGCCGTTGGCTTCGTCGTCGTACAGTTGAAGAAAACGCTGAAGGTTTTCTTCATTAGTAATGATTCTTGGCAATCCAAATACGCTCCACGGCGGATCGTCCGGATGGATGGCCATTTTCACTCCCGCACTCTTTGCGGCGGGAATTACCTGTTGCAAAAACCGCTCAAGGTTGAGCCACAGCTGTTCTTCAGACACCGTCTCGTACTGCCTCAACAGGTCCTGCAATTGCTCCTTGCTATAGCTTTCATCCCAGCCGGGCAGATGGAATTCTCCGCTGGTCGGCTGAATCCTCAGCATCTCCCGGTGATTGTAAGACAGGGCTCGAGACGCATCCGGCCACTGGTCGTCCAGGTTTGTTCTCAACCAATCAAACACGGGCATAAAATTGTAGCAGATAACTTTAATGCCTGCCGCACCCAGTCGGCGTACATTTTCGCAGTAGTTTTCAATCAATTCGTCGGCATCTGAATGGCCAAGTTTGATGCTCTCATGGACAGGGACACTCTCCACCACCTCAAAGCTCAGACCTGCCGCTTCAATTTTGTTCTTGAGGTCCCTAATTTTCTCCTGTGGCCAGACCTGGCCCACAGGCACGTCATAGATGGCTGACACGACACCTGTCATGCCGGGAATCTGGGCAATCTGGCCAAGCTGAAGGTTGTCGTCCTGGCCATACCAGCGAAACGTCATTTTCAACAGCCTACGCCTCCCCCCTGGATAGTTTCAATTATCCCCTTGTGTCCATCTGGCGCGCAACAGGTGCGCCGCTGCTTTTGGCTGGCGTTGCCGCGTAAACACGCCCTTACGGTTGCCAATGATGCGCGTGATGCCCTGTTTCGTGGCAAAGTCGGCGAAATTCCACACGTGCTCGCCAATGATGAAATCCAGTCTGTCAAAAACGTGGTGGTAATGGGTCAAAAACTCACACTGGTACTCTTCCGTAAAGATAACCGGTGGATTTTGGTGCAATCCCGCCACAGCGTCCGCCCCGTATTCCGTCATGAGGATGGGCTTTCCAAACCGCTCATCCCAGCCGCGCAACTCCCGCTCCAACTGCGTCTCAACGATATCCAGGTCGCCCGCGTCGGTGTACCAGCCCAGGTACCTGTTGATGCAAATGACATCAAACAGATGACTCACCAATGATTCCTGTGGCAAGCAGTTTTCCACAATGGAGATGGGGCGCGAATCGTCCAATTCCCTCGTGAATTCTGCGACGCGAGTGAAGTAGGGGAGCGCAGCCTCCTCGTAGGTGGCGGCCTCGTTGGCGACGTTCCACATGACAACGCAGGGGTGGTTCCTGTCCCGCTGAACCAACTCCCGGAGTTGCGTCAGGTGGTTTTCCAGCAGGTGCGGATTGCCGGCTCGTTCCGGAGAAAACACCGCCTCGTTCTTGTCCCACAGGTTGAATCCGACGGCGGGAATTTCGTCAATCACCACATAGCCCAGTTCGTCTGCCAGGTCCATGATTTCATCGGCATAGGGATAGTGAGACGTCCGGAAAGAGTTGGCTCCCGTCCAGGCTAGGAGATTAAAGTCCTTGATGTTCATGACTGTATCCAGGCCTTTGCCGCGAATATCGGAGTCCTCGTGCTTGCCGAATCCCCGGAAATAGAACGGTTTTCCGTTAATCAGGAACTGTTTCCCGCTCACCTGAACTGTGCGAATGCCTACCCGCAGGGAATATTCGTCCAGAACAGTTCCGCTGGGATGGACAACATGAACCACCAGGCTGTACAAATAGGGCGCACCCGGGGCCCAGAAGTGAGCATCCGGCACCTGTAGTGTACCGGCGAGACCCTCCCCCGCCGCCACTTCCCCACCGTCAACGTCCAGGAGGTGGAGCTTTACCTGGGCAGCCCCGCCCTGCTCCCCGGTCTCATGGACACCACCGTCAGCGCTACTACCCCCAGCGATACAAACGGAGTAATGCACCAAGCCCGTGGAACCGTCAATGTCCGTGCGGACGGCGACGTCGTAGACATAGGTGCGAGGCGTTGAGTACAGGATGACGGGCCGGTGAATGCCGGCGTAATTGTAGAAGTCGTGGAAGTACTTCTGCTTCTGTCGACCCAGTGGTTGATTGAACTCATCCACTTCCACCACTTCTCCCGGCGGCAAAGTGGTCCAGTCCAGCCGGTTGTCCACCTTGACCGTCAGTCTGTTTTCCGCGGCAAATGAGATATGTGAGGTGACTTCCGCCTCGAAGGGCAGGAAGCCTCCGTGATGTTCCATGACCAATTCCCCGTTCACCCACACAGTGGCGTGATGAGACACACTGCCAAAGCGAAGGACGACCCTTTTGTCCTGCCAGGCCCGAGAAACCCGGAAGCGCCGTTCGTACCACACATCGCCAACGTGATCGCGCAGTCTTACATCCTGCGTCATCTCGTTGTAACTTGCCGGCACCGGCATGAGCATGGTGTCTGTGAGAGGTTCCCGATACCAGGCCTGATTGAGGCCCGTACCGTCCCAGTCCGGCTTGAATTGCCAGATGCCATCCAGGTCCTTTTGCTCGCGCGTGAGTGATTCTTGTGGAAAAAGCATTCATACATCGTCCCTTCGCAGTGTGTAATCTTGCTGCTTGCGTACATTTCAGGGGCTATTGGCGGCCCAGGTTTTCAGCCTTTCACGGCGCCGCTGGCCAATCCGCCGGTAATATATTTCTGGAAGAAGAGAAAGATAACCACAACCGGAACGCCACTGGTCAAACTCGCCGCCATCAGTTGCCCCCACAGGATGGCGCCACCTGATTCGCCGCTTGCCATATACGCCTGTAGACCCACAGCCACGGTCTGCGTCGCAGGCGTGGTCAGGACGCTTGCAAACAGAACGTCACTCCAGCCCAGTAGAAACGAGAAGACAAAGGTAACAATCATACCTGGGACGACCAGAGGCAGAACCACATGTTGCACAACCTGCCAACGAGTGCAGCCGTCAATCTGCGCCGCCTCTTCCAGGTCAATAGGAATGTTCGCCATGTATGACAGGAGCAGCCAGCAGGCAAAGGGCAACGCGAAGGTCATATAGGTCACAATCAAGGTGTAGTACTGTCCCACCAGAACGACATGAAGAACGTTCTGAATAATGACCAGAATCACAAAGAGAGGCAGTAGCATCATGACTTGCGGAATGGTCTGCATGGTAATGAGGGAGAACATGAACGGCTTTCGCCCGCGAAACCTGAAACGGGACACGAGATAGGCGGCACCCAGTGCAACCACGGTGGAGAATAGGCCCGCGCCGCCTGCAATGACGACACTGTTCAGGATATCTTTCGCCAGGTGGATAGTGCTCCACATGGCCACGTAGTTCCCCCAGGCAATATGACTAGGCCAAATAGCGCCACCGCCAACCTCGGTGTCTGGAGTCAGGGACACCAGCACCACATACGCCAAGGGCAGAAGAATAATAACGGCGAAGACGATAATTCCCGCAATGCGGACTTTGCCCAGGTTCGTCCTCTTTAAAGGTGTGCTTCGGTTCATCAGACGTCCTCCCCAAGGTGCAACATTCGGATGTAGAAGAACGCGGGGATTAACATAATAATGAGTGTAATGATGGACATGGCCGCTCCGAGTCCGAAATTGAACGTCTGGAAAGACGTCACGTAAATATTTAATGGAAGAACGTCGGACTGTGGCGAGGGCGGTGTTCCAAACATCATGAACGGCAAAGTAAAGTTGTTGAAGTGATTCAGCGTTGACAGAAGCAGTGCTAGGCCCAGGATGGGGCGCAAATTAGGCAGAGTAATAGAAAAGAAACTGCGAACCGGACCTGCGCCGTCTATGACTGCAGACTCGTACAAGTCGTCGGAAATTCCCTGCAATCCGGCAAGAACCATTAGGTAGATAAACGGCCAGGAAGCCCAGACATCGGCAACTACCATCGCCCAGAAACTGTGGGGGCCAATAAGCCAATACGTGTTTATGCTAGCCAGATGGAGAGAGGCCAAAATTCTGTCAATCAGCCCCCAACCATTCATGAACAACATGCGCCATGTGATGGCATTGACAAATAACGGCATAACGTAGGGGAGCAGGAACAGAGCTCGTACCAGGGCCCGGCCGCGAAACGGCTTGTTTACAATGAGTGCGGCCGCGATGCCGATGGGCGTGATAAAGACCGTGGTGAGAACTGAGAACGATACGCTTACCCACAGGCTCTGAAGAGCAGATGCCCCGAGGGCGTTTCCTTGTTTCAGCGCCGTCACATAGTTCTGGAACCACACGAGGGGAGCATGGGTCCAATTGGCAATGCTGTATTGATCCAACTGCGTCAGACTGGTGTAAATGCTCACGAAGAAGGGAGCAACGACTATGACGAGCAGCAGCACTACGGCAGGCACTATCATCCAGTACGGAGGTCTGCTTCTCTTTGGCCGTCTCTGAAGTTTTAAGGCGTACTTGCTTGTATTTTCCACGGAACTTCATCCTCGCCAATTCGTCTTTGGTCGATGCAGCATCGGGAAGGGCCTGCGCCCTTCCCGATTGTCTGTACTGTTACTTCAAAGAAGCCTGGATTTGCGAGTTGGCTGCGTCGAGCAGTGCTTTGACATCAGTCGATTTGAAGGAATTGGTGGCGATTTTCGTAGCGATGCTGTTAAACACTCCGCCGTAGACCGTCTCCAAGTTGCCCCACGCACCGGAGAACGGCGTCGCCTGAGCGCCTAGTTCAGCTTTGTAGAAGGCTTTCATGGCAGGCGTATTCAATCCGCTGAAGGAGGATGAGCTAGCGTAGGCGCTCATGTTCACGGGCATCGCGCCCATCATGGTAAAGCGAGTCTGCTGTTGTTGAACGTTGGTTAGGAAGTTAATGAACTTCAAAGCGTCCTGATACTTTGCACCGGTGACGTAGCTGGGTATGGCCAAATCGTTTCCGGATACAATGGTCTGTGCAGGCACTCCTCCGGCTGGCCTCGACGTCATTCCGTATGGCACGCTGGGCATTGGCGCCACAGCGTAATCATTTTTCACTGCGGAAGTTTCCAGAGTCGGCAGGGAGGACGCGGTTGCCAACAGCATCATCCCCAGCTTTCCGTTTTCAAAAGCGGAGAGTTCGTCGCTGGACTTCCAGGTCAAATCGTTGGGCGAAGCAATCTTGTACTTGGTCACCCAGTCAAACCAGAAGTTAATCCCCTGTGCGTCCGCATTGGTATTTACCGTCGCCGTCTTCAAATCTGAACTCAACAAGTCACTGCCCAACTGATTGGAGAACATCCAACCAATTTTCCACGGATCAAAGCCATCCGCGGGATCAATGGCGGCTCCCCAGACGTTCTTGGATGGGTCTGTCATCTTTTGAGCGTCTGTGACAAACTGCGTCCACGTGGTAGGCGGTGAGGAGATACCCGCCTGCTTAAACAGGGATGTGTTGTAAAGCATGGCAAACGGATACATGAATTCGGGAACGGCAATGTAGTGGTTAGCATCGGGTCCGGACATGCCCAACTGCGCCGGGAAGAACCGGCTCTTTCCACCCACGGCTGCCCAATCGCTGGCGCTGAGGACGTGAAATGCTCCCGTGGCATAGGCGGTGGGCACCATGGTTGTGCCAAGCTCAAAGATGTCGGGTCCCTGATGAGTTGCCACAGCAGTCTGCAACTGTTGGTTTTCCTGGGTTGAATCTGTGTAGTACGACCAGGTCACCTTGATACCAGGGTTTTGTTTCTCAAATTCAGGAATAATTTTGTTGTTCATCATGTCGGCTTGCTGTTTTGCCGCATTGGCCACGTACTGGACGTAAATGCTGATAGTCACCGGCTTCGAACCTGTCGACGTGCCCGTCGAATTGTTCGAATTGGAAGCTGTCGAACCACAACCCGCCAAACCAACCACAGACACGGCACTTAAAGCAAGCAATCCGGCAACCGCTTTCTTGCTACCCTTCACTTCACATTTCCCCCTTCGAATCGCGTAATGTAAACCGCCAAACCCTTCGCCAACCTTTGGATACCGGTTTCCTAAATTCCGCTGAATCACCTCTCTTGAACACGTTTGCAATAAACTCATTTCTCTCGCATCATACTTCTAATTCTTTCGAAGTACAAGATATCTCATAAAAAATATACTGTTGGTTTGTATAATTTGGTCGAATTTAAAGAATTTCCTTGTGAAATACTTAACAACCCAGAAGTCTGAGTGAAAGACCAACGAAACCAGTTACCTAATAAATAATTTACATTAAAGACATATTATATGATGTTAATACTGAAAAGAGCACGTATACCCTATAAATTTATGGTATATTTCAAATTTATGGTTAGGTAGGCTTGAATCCACGGTGTGTCCCTACGCCCCCATCCGGTCTATTGCTGTTTGGCAACACAGAGTGACTGACCTTGCAAACCGCTCATTGGCGGCGGGTGAACTGTACCCTTGACCAATGTTTCCGGAAAAGATAGTATTTCTCTCATGAAGGTAAATTGGTTTCCCGCCGTCGCCCTGAGTGACCGAACACCCCGGTAACGAGGCAGCGCTGGGTTTTCCATACTGGAGGATACCATGACTATTGAAAAACCAAGGCCGACCATTGACTTGGTGGCAGAGAAAGCAAAGGTCTCAAAAGCTACCATCTCCAGGTTTTTGAACGGCAGGTTCGAGCACATGTCCGATAAGACCCGGATTCGAATTCAGCGCGTCATTGACGAGATGGACTACCGGCCGAGCCGATTTGCTCGCAGCTTGAAGTCCAATAAGACCGGACTAATTGGCGTGATTATTGCGGACATCTCGACACCCTTTTCCTCCATCCTGGTGAAGGGAATCGAAGATTTATGCAGCGAACGGGGCTACCAAATCATCATTGCAAGTGCCAACGAAGACCCCGAGAGGGAAAGAGCAGCCATCCGTTCGATGATAGACGGAAACATGGTAGAAGGACTCATTGTCAACACTACTGGGTACAACCATGACTTTTTAGTGGAAATGGCCGGCAGAGGAATTCCCATGGTCCTGGTTGCGAGAGCCATGGAAGACTTGCTGTTCGATACGGTAACCAACGATAACTACAGCATCACATGGAAGATGCTTTCACACCTGGAGAACTCGGGTTTTCAACGAGTTGCCTTTTTCACTGAGGCTGTGGGTGCCAGCAGTAGCCAACGAACACGCCTTGAAGCCTATATGGATTTTTGCGATAGAGATGGGCACAACCCACAGTACGTGTACCCGTTGGATTTGAAAGATCAGTCCGCCATCAATACTGCCATTACCTCCTTTCTCAACTCCGGGGAGTCGGGACCAAAGGCGATATTTGCCTACAACGGGGTAACCGTCCTTCGAGTGCTGGTGAGCATCGGCGAGTTGGGACTCACCATCCCAGAGGATGTGGGCGTGTGTTGCATTGACGATTGGGAATGGCTGGTGCTGAGTCGTCCGGGAATAACGGCCGCGGCTGTCCCCACCTACGAAGAAGGCGTGGTCGCTGCTAAACGTGTGATTGCCAGAATTAAGGGCACCAAGTCCAAGCCTCGAATGATTGAGCTGCCGTCCGTCCTCAATGTGCGCGGATCGACGCAACTGTCCAGGAACTGACGTCAAGGGCCTGCTCGTCCGCCGACGACGGTTGCGGATGAGCAGGCCCTTTTGGCATTGGCGGTGTGGGGGGGGCCACAACCTGGGGACCTCCCGCCGGGTCGCGTGGAGGAAGTTACAAGGGAGTCGCGAGAGTGACCACTTGCATCAGCGCCTCTTCAGGGCCCTGCAGCACAACGCGATCGCCTGCTTCCACCCTGGTGGTGGCATCCACCGGAAAAATCGTCTTGTCATCCCGGATTATCAGGAGTACCTGAACGCCGAAGCGAACCGAGAGATTAAGCTCCGCTAAGGTGTGCCCGGCCAGTTCTCCACCGGCGTCGACTTCCATCATGAATACCCCGTCGTACAACTCCACCGAATCCAGAATGGCGGAACGCATGAGTAGCCTAGCGACGCGTACGCCTGAATCGTGCTCTGGGTACACGACGTAATCCGCGCCCAGCCGTTTGAGAATCTTGGCGTGAACGCCATCCTTGGCTTTGGCAATGACCGGTACGCCCAGTTCCTTGCAGTTGATGACTGCGTGGTTTGACGCTTCCTCGTCATCGCCGATGGCACAGATGGCGACGTGGGCCCGAAGGATTCCAGCCTCCTCGAGGAACTCTGTGCTCTGTGCATCGCCAATGGCTGTTTCACACCGATTGGCGTAACGCTCCACGCACTTCACGTCCTTGTCTATGAGCAGCAAACGAATGCCCCTGTTAAGCAACTCGTCCGCAGCGCCTTCGCCAAAACGTCCCACGCCGATGATGGCTACCTTGCTCTGTTTGCCTTTCCCCAGCGTCTGAGCAAAACCCAACGCCCCCATAACCGTGCTGCTATGCACAATGTCCGTCTCCTCTCGCGGGCTGATGCTGTCTTACATCTATGGCAAGTTCCTGGTCCCGTCACCCGTCTCGCTCATACGCAACAATATGCAGGTCCACAAATTCAGCGTGTGCCAGGACATCGTCCAACGGATTGGGTTTAATTCGACCCATGAGGTTGTGAGGCGGCATGGGCTGACCCGCAACCAGTTGCGACACACCCAACTCCTCCGCAGTTTTGACGATGGTCTGTCCGACGTTTTTGACAGAAGCTTGTTTGGTAATGAAATGCGCTTCAAACTGTTGACTAAGGGACTCAATTCTTTTCAAATCGCCTTCATTTCGCGAAGACCCGTCGTCATTGGTCAGCACAACTAGAACCCACAACTCCGCGTCCAATCTATCTGCAAGACGCCAGCCGCGGCGAATGAGTTTTTCAGAGTGAGGTCTGCGGTTGACGCAAACCAGGATTTTGTCCCGCTGGGCTTCCTCGCTCTTACCCGCGTGGGCTTTTTCGTTACGCCTATCGACGTCATCTGCCACTTCCAACAAGGCCAGTTCCCTCAGTGCGGCGAGGTGGGCCGTTTGAAAGAAATTTTCCAACGCATACTCCACTTTTTCTTGGCTGTAAATCTTGCCTTCCTCCAGCCGCTGCTGTAACTCTTCCGGCGTGATGTCGATAAGTTTGATTTCTCTGGCGACTTTTACGAACCAGTCCGGAATTCGCTCCCGAACCTTGACGCCGGTAATGTGTTCCACTTTATCGTGAAGGCTTTCCAGGTGCTGAATATTGACAGCCGTGACGACATGAATCCCTTGAGCCAAAATGTACTCAATGTCCTGATACCTCTTTTCACGCATGGACCCTGGTACATTGGTGTGCGCCAGTTCGTCAATCAGCACAGTCCATGGCCTTCTCCGGACAATGGCGTCCACGTCCAACTCCTGGTAGGTTCTCCCCTCAAAGACAACGGTCTTCATGGGTATGACCTCCAGGTCCTTGATTTGTTCCGCGGTTTCTTCCCGGCCGTGGGTATCAATCAGACCTACGACTACATCCCAGCCTCGTTTTTTCCAGTCATTGGCGTCCTGGAGCATTTTGTACGTCTTGCCCACCCCGGGGGCAGAACCCACATAGATGGTCAGGCGTCCCGTGAGCTTTCGATTGCCCATTCGGGCGCCCTGGAACTGCGTTGGCGACGGTTTTATGCTGAATTGCGGCAAGTCGCGCCACCCCACAATCCTAAGGTCCGTGTACCGGAGGTTGCGCAACAGAAAACGCAGCGGACTTTCCCTCAATACGTGACGCCACTTCTGGTTCGGTGCAGGCTGTCCGAGAACAACCTGAGTCGCGTTCACGCGCTCCGCCGTCTCCAGGATGACTTGCCCTACTTTTCTATCGTCCCGGGACTCGGTAATAAATTCCGCATCGCAGTCATTCGCTAACTCTTTGAGGCGATAGAAGGTCTGTCTGTCCTTCTCCGAAAGGTCCTGAAAGTTTGACGGAATAATAAAGAGTACATAGAGTTCAGCGCGCAGACGCAGAGCCATTCTCTGCCCCCGCCGTATGAGTTTTACAGCCCGCGGATAGTGGCTCACGCACACCAGGATGACTTCCCGGACGCCAACGGGCCCGCGAATCTTCCTCCGGGAATAGGAACGCTCCAGCCGATCATCCACATCCTCGGCTACCGCGCGCAGTGCCAGTTCGCGCAGGCCCGCCAGGTTGGACTTGCGGAAGAAGTTCTGCAGTGCCTGCTCTACCTTGTCCGAAGGGTAGATGGAACCATCCCGCAACCTCTGCCTGAGGGTCTCGGGTGTCACGTCAATGACGGAAACCTCGTCAGCGCGTTTCAGAAACTCGTAGGGAATGGTCTCCCGGACGCGAATACCGGTAATCTCCTCAGCCTCTTCGTGAATTCCCTCAATGTGCTGGATGTTGACGGCAGTCAGAACAGAGATACCGTAGTCGAGAAGGTACTCCACATCCATGAAACGCTTTGGAAACGTCGATCCCGGAGCGTTGCTGTGCGCCAGCTCATCAATCACCACCACATCGGGGTTGCGTTGGATAATGGCTTCCACATTCACTTCCTCGAAGGTTCGGTTGTGATAATGAATGACCCTTGCAGGCACCACTTCAAGGCCGTCCATCTGCTCTTCCGTCTCAAGGCGCCCGTGGCTGTCCGTATAACCAATGACCACGTCCACGCCTCGTTCCCGCAGAGACACCGCTTCTCTCAACATGGTGAAGGTCTTCCCCACGCCTGGCGCCGCGCCAATAAAGACCTTCAGTTGCCCCGCATCGCGTCCAAAGACTTCCCCAGAGCCCAGTGACATTCGCGTTTCATCTCCCGGTGCCACAGACTTTGCACTAGTGGGTGCGTTGCGTCAGAATGGCAAGGTTCAATTCGTTCACATTGACAACGGGCACACCCCAAATTCCCAGGGCAGGGAACTGCTCGTGGCTCGTAATGAGCTGTTTCAAAGACGCTGCGCTCAAGCCGGAAGCCTTGGCGATTCGAGGCACCTGGATGAGCGCGTCTTGAATCGAAATATCCGGATCCAAACCTGAAGCGGAGGACTCCACCATATCGGGCGGGACAGCGGCAGGAGTCACGCCTGGATTCTGCTGTTCCACCTGTTTCAGGTTGGTCGCGACTTCTTTCACCAGGGCCGGATTTGTGGGTCCCAGGTTCGACGCACCGGAATCATTGGCCGCGTAATTGACCGCAGAAGGCCGGGGATGAAACAGACCGGGGCTGGTCACGGGCTGCGCAATGAGCAGAGACGCGGCGGGATGCCCTTGGTACTGAACAATGCTGCCCTTGGCTTGAAAGGGAAACACAAGGTTGCCAATTCCCGTCACAGCCAACGGGTAAATCAGACCCACCAGAATGGCGAATACCACTGCAAATCTGATGGACCGCCACAGTGTCACCATGAAAATCCCTCACTTTCAAAAGCGGAAGGCTAGTGTCATATACCTAGTGTCATATACCTGCAATCCGTCAAATCCGGGCAATGCCAATCACTGTAATGAGCAGGTCTATCAGCTTGATGCCAACAAAAGGCGCGATGACACCGCCGAGGCCATAAATGAGCAGGTTCCGCATGAGCATGCTCGTGGCACTCATGGGTTTGTACTTCACACCCCGCATGGCCAACGGAATCAGCAGTGGGATAATGATTGCGTTAAAGATGAGTGCCGACAGAATTGCGCTGTGCGGACTTGTCAAGTGCATAATGTTCAAGGCGTTCAACTGCGGAATCATCACCACAAAAATCGCCGGAATGATGGCGAAATACTTCGCCACGTCGTTGGCAATGGAAAAGGTGGTAATGGCGCCGCGGGTAATGAGCAACTGCTTGCCGATGGAAACCACCTCAATCAGCTTGGTCGGGTCGGAATCCAAATCAATCATGTTGCCCGCCTCTTTCGCGGCAGACGTACCTGTGTTCATTGCCAATCCAACGTCAGCCTGGGCAAGGGCGGGCGCATCGTTGGTGCCGTCGCCAGACATTGCCACCAATTTGCCCTGTTCCTGCTCCGCCAAAATCAGCCGCATTTTGTCTTCCGGCTTGGCTTCCGCAATGTAGTCGTCGACGCCCGCCTCCTCTGCAATGGTGGCCGCTGTCAACGGATTGTCTCCCGTGCACATCACGGTTTTGATGCCCATTTTTCGGAGTTCCGCAAAGCGTTCTCTCATGCCGGACTTGACAATATCCTTCAAGTACACCAGTCCAAAAATCTCGCTGCCACGAGCAACACACAGCGGCGTCCCGCCGGCTCTCGCAATGACTTCCGTTTTTTCATCCAAGTCTTTGGGAATGGCGCCACCTTGTGCCAGCACGTATTTCTTCATGGCGTCCACGGCGCCTTTTCTAATGGCCGTTCCATCTGAGAGGTTCAATCCGCTCATGCGCGTGTCGGCGCTAAACTCCACGTTTTCCGCATCTGTGAAGTCTTCCCTTGCATAGGAGACACCTTTGGCCTTTCCCAGTTCCACAATCGACCTGCCTTCCGGTGTCTCGTCAAACAAGGACGAAAGAACTGCGACATTTATCAAATCTGCCTCGCCACACTGGCCCGTTGGCGAAAATTCGCTGGCCAACCGATTGCCAATGGTGATGGTCCCGGTCTTATCCAGAATGAGTGTGTTGACGTCTCCCGCCGCCTCCACGGCCTTCCCGGATTTGGCGATGACATTGAAGCGAATGACGCGATCCATTCCTGCAATCCCAATGGCCGACAGCAGCGCTCCAATGGTAGTAGGTATCAAGCACACCAGAAGCGCAATCAGCGTTGCCACGTCGATGCTGCTGCCGGAGCTTCCACCAATGGCGTGGGATACGTAGGACGCAATAGGTTCCAGCGTGACAACCACGATGAGAAAGATGAGCGTGAGGCCGGCCAGGAGCACCGACAGCGCCAGTTCGTTAGGTGTCTTCTGCCGACTGGCCCCCTCCACGAGATGAATCATCTTGTCCAGAAAGGACTCACCGGGATTGACTGTGACGCGAATGACGAGCTCGTCGGAGAGGAGTTTGGTGCCTCCCGTAACAGAGCTGAAGTCTCCGCCGGCCCCCCGGATGACTGGCGCGGATTCACCGGTAATGGCTGATTCGTCCACGCTGCCCAAGCCTTCCAGGACCTCGCCGTCCGCCGGGATGGTTTCGTTGGCTACCACGCGGACAATGTCTCCCTTTTGGAGGGTGGAAGCGGGGACGGTTTCGTACAATCCGTCCGCATTTTGCTTGTTGGCCACGAGGTCTGTCTTCGTTTTGCGCAGGGAATCCGCCTGTGCCTTCCCTCTGCCTTCCGCCATGGCCTCTGCGAAGTTCCCGAATAGCACCGTGAGCCACAACACGACGGCAACAATTAAGTTATACCAGCGTTGCTCTGGCGGGTAGTGCCCGCCAAACAGGTCAGGACTGATGGTGAGCAGGACGGTCACCACCAACCCGATTTCCACAACAAACATCACCGGATTACGTATGAGAGAGCGCGGATCCATTTTGATGAACGAATCCCAAACCGCTCGTTTCACTAAGTCTTTGGACATGGACTTCGACGTCTTGCGCATCGCTGTATCTCCCTCGTAGCCAATGACTGGCATCACATTTTCTCGAGGCTCAGTGCCCCAAGGTGGCCAACATTTGCAGTTGTTCCCCAATGGGTCCGATGGCCAGTACAGGAAAGAAAGTTAACGCCCCAACAATAATGAATACCGCAACAAAGACACCGCCAAAGGAAAAGGTATCGGTTCTCAGCGTGCCCGCGCTGACGGGAATGGAGGCCTTTTTGGCAAGGGATCCCGCAATGGCAAACATGGCAATGATAGACACATAACGGCCCAACAGCATGACGATACCCTGGGTGACATTGAAGTACACGTTGTTCCCGCTGATGCCGGCGAAGGCCGATCCGTTGTTGGCTGCGCCGGATGAGTAGGCGTATAGAATCTCAGAGAACCCATGGAGGCCAGGGTTTGCCATCATGGACGTGCCGATGTGCGTAGCAACAGTAATCGCCGTGGGAACCAAAATCAGAAACGGGTGAATTAGCATGGCGATGGTTGCGAGTTTGATTTCCCGCGCTTCAATTTTCTTGCCGAAAATCTCTGGCGTACGCCCCACCATAAGACCGGAGAGAAATACCGTAATGATGAGAAACAGCAGGATGTTTAACAGGCCTACGCCCTTGCCGCCAAAGACGAGATTGAACATCATGAACAGCATGGGAATAAATCCGCCCATAGGCATGAAACTGTCGTGCATGGCGTTGACAGCGCCCGTCGTAAAGGCTGTGGTCATGGCGGCAAAAGCACTGGAAAGGGACGCCCCAAAGCTCACTTCCTTGCCCTCCATGTTGGGCCCATGGATTCCTAGAGTGTGTTGCAAAATCGGGTTCCCCGCGGATTCGGAGGCGTAGATGATGAACGCCCCAATCACCAGAATGGCGGTGAGGAAAACGTAGAGTACGATGGCCTGTTTCCGGTTCTTCAAGAACCGCCCAAATGTCCAGACCAGGCCACAGGATATGACACCCATGGCAATCATCTCAAGTACCGTTGCCCAAACATTGGGATCCTCAAAGGGATGGGCGGAGTTGGTGTTAAAGTAACCGCCACCGTTGGTGCCCAACTGTTTGATGGCCTCTAGGGAGGCTACGGGTCCGCGAGAGATGCTTTGCACTGTCCCCTGAAGTGTGTGAACCACCTGGGCGCCCAGCAAGGTCTGGGGCACACCCAAACCGATGAGCACAATCGCGAAGACGACGGCAAGGGGCAGAAGCAGGCGCGTGTGAATTTTAATAATGTCCACCCAAAAGTTCCCTAATATCCCCGACCGGTTGGCAATAACGCCGCGAATGAAGGCAATGGCAGCGACAAAACCGGTGGCGGCGGAAGTGAACTGCAAATACGTGATGGCGGTCATCTGGGAAAAATACGAAAGGGACTGCTCACCGCCGTAGTTCTGCCAGTTGGTGTTGGTTACAAAGCTGACCGCGGTGTTGAAGGCGAGATCCCAGTGCATTCCCTTGATGTGGTCCGGGTTTAGCGGCAGCGTCCCCTGCAGGCGCAAAATGGCGTATGCCAACACCAGCATCACCAGGTTTGACAGCAGCATGGCCTTCAAGTAGGCCTTCCAATCCATCTGTTGCGCCGGATTGACGCCGACAAGACGGTATAGTCCGCGTTCCACGGGATTGCAGACCCTGTCAAACACACTCTTTTGTCCGCTGAAAACCCGGTACATGTAACCACCCAGTGGAATCGCCAGCAACAGTATCAGTGCGACGATGACCAGGATTCCGATGGAACCGATGAGAGTCATGAATTGTCACTCCTATACAAGCTCCGGCTGTACCTTTTCGGACAACCGCTAAAACCGCTCCGGATGAAAAATGACGTAAGTCAGGTACGCCGTTAACCCGAAAGACACTGCCAGTAATACCCACATGGAAATCACCTCTACGCTTTGTCGAAGACGCGCAGCAGCCCATAGAACAGGGCGTATGCACCGAAACAAATGGCCAGTGAAAGAACATCGCCCAGTACTCCCATTTTCCCCACCTACCGTCTGTGTATGAATTAATTGCAGCTATGGAGTGAACACTCGTTTCTTTTAGACACGCTAGATTGTAATACCCATTGGCGTAAAAACGGTGTAAAGATAGTGCTCAGGCGTGTAAAAATAGCGTTAAAATTACTGCCTTCCTGACGGAATCGGGGTATAACTGAGGTAGAAATTGACGAAACGGAGACCTTTGTTGTGGAACAATCACCGGCTCAGAGAAAATGGCGGGTTCTGTCGTCATACGTAACGCCCTGGCCCCTGACAAAGACAACCATCGGAAAAGCTGGAGATGACCCGCATCCCCTGGTGCCCTACGTGGCGGCAACCCTGATGGTTGCGGTATTGACCGGGGTTTTTTGGAAACTAGGATACGCCTTTACTCCAGTGAATATTGCCCTTCTTTACCTGCTACCCGTCCTGGTGACAGCGGTCCGCTGGGGGTTGTGGCCGTCCTTTTACGCGGCCGGAATCGGCGTCGTCTGCTTCGACTTGTTCTCAATCCCTCCGCTCCTGACATTTACGGTCAACGACGCCCGCTACCTCATTTCCTTTGGGGTGTACCTGGCAGTTGCCGCTTTTACCGCCAGCTTGGCATCACAACTGAAAGAGCGGTACAGCGAAGCTCGCCAGCGAGAGGCCGTGACGTCGGCGCTGTTCACATTGAGCACACAAGTGGCCGCTGCGACCAACCTCCGTTCGGTGCTGCAAGAGATTGTCCGACAGGCGAGGGAGACCTTTGGTTTCTCCACATCCATTTTGCTGCCGGACAGCTCGGACAACCTGCGCGTTGAGGCCAAGAGTGGATTTGACAACGCCGGTGCAGGGGAATTGATAGAGCCTCAGATTCTACAGTGGGTATACACCCATGGTAAGATTGCGGGATACGGAACTCGGGCGTACAAGGAGACGTCGCTGCTATACGTGCCTCTGAAGACGGAGTCGCGAATCCACGGTGTGATGTGTATTGCGGTTGTGCCGGTAGGAAAGGGTGCCTCCAGCGTGCAGATGCACGTCATAGAGGCACTGGCCAGCCTGGCAGCCGTCTCCGTTGCCAGGGTTCATCTGGAGGAGGAAGCGAAACTTGCGCAGTTGACGGCTGAATCGGAACGATTAAGAACAGCGCTGCTGGACTCGATTTCCCACGAGTTGCGCACGCCACTGGCAACCATCATGGGAGCCGTCACAGGCATCAAGGAAAGTGCGGGGCTGTTGACAGTGGAGGCGGAGCAAGAACTGTTGCAAACCATTGAAGATGGCGCTCACAGGATGAACCGCCTTGTCACCAATCTGTTGGGCATGGTTCGCCTGGAAAGTGGAATGCTTCGGCTAAACCGGAAATGGTCAGACATCTCCGACATGATTGGCGTCGCTTTAAGACAGGTGCAGGATTCGCTCCAAAATCGGCCAGTGCAAGTCAAACTGCAGGACCATTTGCCCGCCATCTCCGTGGACGACGTTCTGATTGAACAGGTACTGGCCAACGTTTTGAACAACGCCGTAAAGTACTCTCCGCCGGGCAGCCCAATTCTCCTAGAAGTACTGGAGTATGATGGCGAAGTCACGATTCGGGTGCGAGACTGGGGCATTGGAATTCAAGCCGATGATGCGGACAAAATTTTCGATAAGTTTTATCGATCGCCACTGAGCCAAAGCATCCCCGGAACCGGTCTGGGACTTGCTATTTGCAAAGGTATTATTCAGGCTCACGGCGGTGACATTTTTGCCCGCGCGGCTGACGACAAAGGTACGGTTGTCACGATTCGGTTGCCGGTCGGGGACGCATCGGTGGACTGACGTGCATGGCAATCCCAAGGGAGGTGTGACGGAGGATGGGTGCAAAAATCCTGATTATTGACGATGAAACGGCGATTCGCAAACTGCTTCGTGTCACCCTGGAGGCTCACGGCTATTCCACGGAAGAAGCAGCTACTGCAGAAAATGGAATTCTCAAGGCAAGCATGACCCGTCCTGACCTGATTATCCTGGACCTAGGACTGCCGGACATGGACGGAACCCAGGCTCTGCTGAAAATTCGGGAATGGGCGACGGTGCCCATTGTTGTCCTGACCGTTCGCGAGGACGAAGGGGGCAAGGTGTTTGCCCTCGATCACGGAGCCGACGATTACATCACCAAGCCCTTCAGCATGAGCGAGCTGATGGCCAGAATCCGTGTGGCCCTGAGGCATTCTGTACACCAGGTGGACGAACCGGTTCTGTCCGTGGGCCCTATTACCATTGACCTGCCTCGACGCATTGTTGAACGCGACGGCGAGGTGGTGAAACTCAGCCCCATTGAGTACGAGCTGCTAAAGGTGTTGGCAGTCAATGCTGGGCGGGTCCTGACACACCGGCAGTTGCTGGAGCAGGTGTGGGGCGAGCAGTACTATCACTCTGCCGGCAACTATCTGCGCGTCTACATTGGGCATTTGCGAAAGAAAATTGAAGACGACCCCACACGCCCAAAGATTATTACCACAGAGCCAGGGGTTGGCTATCGTCTCAATTCCCCCGGCTAAGCCCCGGGGGGATGAGGGGCGGGCCGCAACCTCTCCGCGATCCCGCAGCCTCTCTGCAATCCCGCAACCTCTCTGCAATCCCGCAGCCTCTCTGCAATCCCGCAGCCCCTCTGCAATCCCGCAACCTCTGCGCGATCCCGCAGCCTCTCTGCAATCCCGCAACCTCTCCGCAATCCCGCAGCCTCTCCGCAATCCCGCAGCCTCTCTACAATCCCGCAACCTCTCTGCAATCCCGCAACCTCTCTGCAATCTCGCAACCGTGCCCCGAATTGTCGTGCTCCGTCTAAACCGCCAGCATTGCCTGTGGTGTCCGAAGGCTTAGTGATAGTCAACCAGTTGTAACAGACCTTGCGGCACTGAAGCAATGGTAGCTGGCGTCGCCTGACTGGAATCAGAAATCTCCTCAATGCGCTGACCCTGGATGTAGACAATGTCCTTCCCATCCTGGGTAATCACAGGTGTCTGAACACCATTGCCGGCTGCCGTAACCTGTTGCACCTTTCCGGTATTGACTTGATAGACGGCCAAGGTGAATTGCTTGAGCCAAGACTGCAGTTGTGCTGTTGTGTCCAAGGACGTTGCCGCTGTAGGCCCTACGGTGAAAACGACCTGCTGCCCATTGGCGTTCACCATTGGCGATAACTGTACTTTACCCTGCTGAGTTGGCAAAGTCTGCAAACGTCCGCCTTGCCAAATGGCAATGTGTTTATTCATTGATACTTGACGGCCCAATCCCGTTTGTAACACCGCACTTCCACTGCCGTACGGTACCACGGTATGGAGCACGAACTGCGGCGACTGAAGTTGCCCGTCAATCAGGGTTGTAGTCACGGGCTGCGTCTTGCCATCCAGGGACGTCTGCTGCAGTGTCAAGCCATCTTCGCTGATTGAAGCCGAATGCTGGGGATCTGGCCACCAAAAGAGGGACCCGCTGTCCGCCGCCCAGGGGCCGAGAAACAGACCGTCAGGAGCTTTGGTCTGAAGCAAGGTCTTCTGGCTCCCTGTGGCCAGCGTACGAATCACAACTTCGTCCTTTGCATTCATAGACGCCATGGTGCCGCTGGTCATCCAAATGGCAGCGTATTGGCCGTTGGGGCTAAAGCGAATTCCAGAGAGTGTCGACCCCTGGGCCAGCGTGACGGGAAACGTCGTTGGGGACTGCCCGGGTTGTACGGCGTGCAACGATGTACCACCGCTAGAAGCGTAAACAAGTGTGTCTCCTTGAGGTTCCCAGGCTGCAAAACCGAAGTGACCCTTGAGTAACTCCACCTTGCCGGAGCCGTCGCTCTTCATGAGCCATAAGGTCGACCCCGCCAGGGTACTGGAGGGCGACGGTGAAGCGGCTACAGCCAGCCACTTTCCGTCGGGGGAAAACTGGGCCCATATTCCATGAGCATTCACTTCCTGGCTCGTGGTCTTCCCCGAAGCGGAGTGCAAAACTGTGTAAAGCGGATATCCTATTATGGAATAGGATTGGGTGTTGGCGAAAACAGCCAGTTCCACGGGTGAAGATGTTGCGCCGCTGCCAGTACCGGTAGAAACGTTGGTGGCGTTACCTGCGTTGTTGGATGTGCGGCCGTCACCGGACGCCACAGAATTGTTGGCATTGGTTCCGTTTGTGGGGCTGGCTGCGGTGCTTTGAACGTTGCCGCACCCACTAAGGATTAGCACTCCGCCTGTGACGGCTATGGCAGCACTCCACTGCGCCATTCGCCGCAGCGGACCTCTGTCCTGCTTGCGGCTGTAATTCCGATAATTTGGC